>Ga0182021_10005959_pt1 | contig 14464 bp, 12 predicted proteins | sample 612E3MmetaG_FD_120493 | JGI IMG/M metagenome (GOLD analysis project Ga0182021, IMG submission 120493) | Permafrost microbial communities from Stordalen Mire, Sweden - 612E3M metaG (Illumina Assembly) | ecosystem: Environmental > Terrestrial > Soil > Wetlands > Permafrost | place: Sweden... | reverse complement strand
TTTACAAATAACCACAAGATTTCATTCTCCTTCTGAAATGAAATCTGCTATCAAGGATTTCATTATACTTACACCTTCAGAAAATGCTGCATCGAAGCATGATTATAGAAATAAGATTGGTGTGGGTAAACTAAGTCAGGAATTCGTAACAAATACCGAAACGGTAGCAGCTTCTTTTAGAGAATCCTATGGAAAAATTCTCCAGAAAGAACTCTGGTTGAAAAAGCTTATTTTCATGAACTCTCAAATTCAGTCGGTGTCAGGAGAAGAACCTACACTAGAAAACAAAGATAACTTTAATGAGCTAACAAAAGGGAAAAAATATCTCTATATCGATGATGAGCATCGAATAGGCTGGTCATATATTCTTAATGCTGGTCTGACCGGAGATCATCTTTCATTTGAATTCTTTAATTCGACAGAACATTTAATTAAAACACCAAACAATCGTCTTACTGTTATAGACTCATATAATATAGCGTTGTCAATATGCACAGAAAAGAAGAATGAATTTGAGACCCGTCTGGAACAGTGGGCTGAATCTGATCGATCGTGGAGTGATAATATTCAATCGATGCGCATTGTGAAAGAAAACAAATTCGTTGCTGAAAAAATATTTAATGAGACAACAAAGAAATTAATTGATGCTGAAAAGACTGCGCAAACTTATAAGACTACCTATCTTGAAAAAGCAAAATTCTTTCAAAATAACGCAAATGCATTTGCATTGAAGTGCGCAGAAATAGTAACCGAATCTAGTGAGGTCTCCAGTATTGATATAGAGGATAGAGAATATCAACAGCAATTGGAAGCATTGAATACCGCAAGACGAGATTATGTAAGTGCTTATAAATCATACGAAAGTGTGCAAGATTATTATGTAAAACTTAAAAATGATCATGGTCAGTACAAGCAACGGTTTGAAGATACAAAGTCTCAGCTCACTCAAGCAAAACTACATTATGAGCAATCTCAAAAAACATTTGAAGATACTCAATTTGCACTCGATGATTTATTCCCTTGGAATTTAGTATTCCTCGATCTCCGCTTAGAAAAACCTGATGACGAGGTAAAACCTGTTGAGTTTAGTGGTGGAGTGCTTCTTTTAGACGAATTGAAGTCATTCGATCCTAGTATTCCTATCATTATCTTTACCGCATCTGAAAAAGCATTAAGCTATGAAACTTGCATGGAGTTAGGAGCAGATGCGTATTGGATAAAGGGAATATCAAGTGGTCGGCAGCTCAAACAATATATCGTAGATTGTTTGGAAACTACATATTTGAGAGATATTTGGCTGAAGATTCGAAAGATTGACATAAAAAAAGAACTGCATTGTGCTCTCCTCAAAGAAAATGGCGCGCTAGAATCGAGAATTCTAAATAGAGAAAATCTTGAGAAAAAACAGATAGTAAAATTATTACAAGATAGCTTCTTCCTGCTACGACAAAGAGACAGTCATTTGGGGAGATTGATGAATGAATCTGATATTTTTGCTGAAGTAGTTTTAAATATGGGACTTATTCAAGAAATACGGTTTAAAGAAGGTGGGGAAGCTGCAAAAATCGATGGAAGAACTTGGATTAAACTAGTCAAGGAAAATGAAATTCCATCAGACGAACAAGAAATTATTAGGCGATTGAGGAATATTGCTGTCCATGCGTTTGAACTTCGTCGTAGTGGAAATGTAAGAACTACTCCCGTCAGTAAGGACGATGCTATGAAGGCATTTCATTTGACACTCGATAGGTTGTTGAGTAATTCTTAATTTATATTCTATTCGCTATAATTATTTTCAATTTGCCATTAAATAATTCCGTTATGTCTAGCTAACATATTTTGATACTCTTCTATAACATTCGAATTGGAATCAATCATAATACTCCCCGGTATATGTGTTAAAGAATCTTCTATAATAATTATAAAGAATAAAATGTTTTAATATTTCCTCGATTTTAGGACATTCAAATCACTTCTTAATACCGCTACCTCTGTTTTTCTACTTGTCAATGCGTAACTGATTTTTATAATAACGATTGGTTTCCATGGAACAGGTTTTGCATCGTATTGTTCAGTCTCGTCTTTTGAGTTCAATATCACGGAGGTTCCATAAAAATGCTTGACATAGATAAACAAATGGCAATTTTTAGAAGGGGATCGGCTGAAATACTTCCAGGAGAAAATGAACTGGTTGAGCGATTAAGAGAAAACCGCCCGTTGAGAATAAAACTCGGAGTGGATCCAACAGCTTCTGATATCCATCTTGGACATACTGTTCCCTTGCATAAACTCCGACAATTACAGGAACTTGGTCACGAAATCTATTTTCTAATCGGAAGTTTTACAGCTCAGATTGGTGATCCTTCAGGACAAAAAGAAACACGTCCAGAGCTTTCTGAAAGCCAGGTTATGGAATTTGCTAAGACCTATACTGAACAGGTTTTCAAAATACTGGATAGAACAAAGACCCAAGTTGTCTATAATGGCAATTGGCTTTCTACAATGGGGATGAAGGACGTAATTAAGCTAATGGCTAAGACAACGGTTGCCCGCATTCTTGAAAGAGATGACTTCGCTGATCGCTATAAACAAAATCAGCCTATTCATCTTCATGAACTACTGTACAGTCTGCTTCAGGCATATGATTCAGTTGTTTTGAATGCTGATGTTGAAGTTGGTGGAACGGATCAACGATTCAATCTATTAATGGGAAGACAAATTCAAATTGCTGCAGGACAAAAGCCACAAATATGCTTGCTCCTTCCGCTTCTGGAAGGGACAGACGGATCAATGAAGATGTCCAAGACATACGGAAATTCTATAGGAATTTCAGATACGCCAAGAGACATGTTCGGGAAATTGATGTCGATTCCTGATGAGTTGATGATAAAATATTTTGAATTGTTAACGGAAGTTTCTCTTGACGATATAGGAGCTTTGCATAAGCAATGGACAAATAATGAAATTCATCCAAAGGAAGTCAAAAAACTAATGGCAAGGGAGATAACAAAAATATATCATAGTTCAGAAGCAACTTCGCAGGCAGAAAAGGATTTTGCAGATGTCTTTGATAAGAAAAATGGTGCCGGGATTCCAGACAATATTGATGATCTTGTTATTGAGAGCAATCATCTTGATCTTGAGAAAATATCAATTGCTAAATTGATAGAACTCACTGGTGCCTTGAAGAGTAAAAGTGAAATTCGTAGAATGATTAAACAGGGCGGAGTTAAAATAAACGGCGAGAAAATCCAAGATGAATTCTCTATCGTCAATATCAAAGAAGGCGACGTCATTCGGATAGGGAAATCAAGTTTCAGGAGGATCAAGATTTGCTAATATCAAAATAGGAATTGTGCTTGGCAAAAATGGTGTAAGTCAGATCAACGTAAGTCGTAATTTAGCAGGAAATTAAAATGGTAGCAAATATCTTTATCATTGATGATAATAGATACTTTATTGAATTGCTAAAGTCTCGTTTACAAACAAAAGATGTAAAAGCATATTCGTTTTATGATTGTGCAGATTTTGTTGGTGAAATATCCATTGAGAATACTATACGATATATGAAAATGCATATTTGTGCTGATCCCGTTATTTCAGAATCGTCTACCATGCCTTTCATTCTTTTAATAAATAATCAACCAGTCCCAATATCATACGTTCTGATCAATATCAATCTTGGAACAAGAAGAACGGACAGAAATGGGGTCGAATTAATAAAAACATTACGGCATCAGTTCAAGCAAGTAATACCTGTGATTGGACTATCTTTTGAATCTTATGATGAACTTGTCGGGGATCGGAATAATAGTATTTTGAAATATGATAAGAACAGGAGCTTCAAATTTATCCAGTTACCAACATTTCAATCTGAACTAAATGAGCCATTTTCGATGATGGAATCACTTGATGAAAATGCACTAGTCAAATTGATCCAATATCATTGTTCTATTACTAAAACTTTAAGAGTGATTGAGCACGATCTTAATAGCCCTAAGAAAGACGATATTCAACATGGTTATGATGAATTTAAGAATGTCTTAAGAGATAGCGGTCTATCTAACCAATTTATTCTTGAATTGCATGAAATTGATAAGATATTGGTTTCTGGAGACTACGTAAAGGATGTTGATACACTACATGGTAGATTACGGAAAATTATCGATAAGATTGAATCCACACAAAGTATATAAGGAGATAGGGAAATGAAATATAGCATATTGGTTATTGATGATAAGTATGATGAAAAAGATTATAGTTTAAAGCATGAGTTCGAACAACACTTCAACAGCCTCGAATATGGATTTACATTTTGCGCTGATCCTGATGAAGCGTTAAACATAATGAAGTATGATAGTGAGGGAGTAGACGTTGTACTTCTTGATGTTATGTTCCCCGAAAGCCGGATGAATGGCGACGATGTTCTATTAAAAATTAAGCAAATGGATCCCGATATTCCTGTTATCATGCTGACTGGATATCAGGAACCTGGTAGCGCTTTTAACCTCGGATTACATCAGCCAGCAGGTTATATACGCAAATGTGATATTCGTCTTGATATTTCCGAATTAATTAGAAGAGTGGAGGAGGTTATTAAAAGGGTTGAATATCGATATGATCGAGTACACATGATGTTAGCTAACCAATTTTCTCTAACCTATGATAAGGATGAGACATCAAGTCCGGCCACAGTGGCATTTTATCTTTGGGAAGATCAGAAAGTTTTAGAGATAATCAATCAATTACCCAAGAATTCAAAAAATGTTCGATGTTTAGATATTGGTTGTGGAACTGGCCGTTTTGAAAGACTTTTTAAAAAGAAAGTCCTGGCAGCACATAAGAACATCGAACTCGTTGGAATAGATTTCTCAGGTGGAATGTTGAGACAGGCTCAAAAATCACTACTTGGTCTTGGTGTCGATCCAGATAAAAAGGACTCATCAATCAAAATTGAACGAGGGGTTGCAGAGAAATTACCTTTTCCCAAGGAACATTTTGATTTTGTTATTATGGGATTTGGAGTTCCAAGTTACACAAAGTACCATTTATCTTTGCAGGAAAGCTTAAGAGTATTAAAGAAAGGTGGACGCGTACTTCTGAGTGTCTATAATGATGATGCGATATATTATTCACGGTTACAGGATAATGGATTTCAAGGCGATAATCCGATTGCAGCCCAGATTGATCGCTCGAAAAGGCCATACAAATTAAAAGTTGGCAATAATTTTGAAATCCCGGTGTCTACTTTTTCGTCCAAACAATTTTGTGATTTACTGGAAGATGTCCAATTCAAGGGCAGTAAATTCAAAGTCAAACGAGATCTGATAGGTAATTATCACATCGAATCATTTCCGTCTTTATATTCTTGCTTAGGAGTTAATATGACGGAGGGAGAAGGATCGGAGATTGATTTGTATAAGTGCGAAAGATTCAACAAAAAAGTATATGAGATAGATGTAGAATTCTCGAAAATATCACCTACAACAGGTTATTATTTAACAATAATAGCAGAGAAAGAATAATGCTACAAGATAATCAAAATATTTCATTCGCAATTCTAAATAAACTCAAACAAAGTTCGACAAAATATGTTATTGAGACTCATGAACCTGTTGTTACTTGCCAAGATGTTGTGAGGTTTCTAAATGTCCCCTTGGAGTCAATTGTAAAATGTATTGCTTTTAGATCAAAACTGGACCATATCTGTGTCGCTGCGATTCCAGGTAATCGTAGAGTAAGTGTAAAAAAGCTGGAGAAAGTGACTGGTCATCATCATTTAAAAATGATTCCCGCTGCTGAAGTTACAAATGTGTTAGGCATTCCTTTGGGCGCAATCAGCCCTCTATCGTTACCTTGTGGTGTAATTCTCGTCATAGATAGATCTTTGAGTGATTTAGAGAAAATATTCATGGGAACTGGTGACCCGTGTTCAAGTTTAATCCTCAATGGGCGAGACTTACTAAACAACACGACCGGTAGTATCGCGGATATCACAGAATAGAAATTTGAGATTCATATTTTCTTTCAGCAAGCTAAAGTCTGTTGATTTATTCTTTTGTGTTGCTACCCTCCGATCTGATCCCACCCACTTTATATATTCACGAGATATTTGCAAACCTGTTTTAGTCTCTCCGATGAAAGTGACAAAATATATTAATGCCTAACGAATATTGTTAGGATTGATGAACATAATAATCGAGTGGCAATCAATTTCTTCGATAATTGCTAAACTATCATCTGGCATACAATTGGATTCCATCTGAAGTAATTATGGAATCGAAGCCAAATAAAATACAAAAAGATAGTGAAGTTCTAAGAAATGACGTTCGTTGTTCGAATGGACGTAAATATACTAAGCAGGCAAACCATTAATAAAGGAGTACCATTCATGGAAACAAACAATAGTCTTGTAGTCCCAATGAATATTGGGCCAGTGTCAGTCCCGAAATCGTTTCACCAACTAGGCGTTTTAGTTTGTGATGGTTCTGGCAGCATGCACGACCAGACCGTAGGTGGAATCACAAAAGGGCAAGCAGTGAATGATGCCGCGAGGGGTATGCTAAGCCGATTTAAAAGTTCACGCTACGTTCAGGACTTTTCATTTGCTGTAATCGCATTCGATGACCATGCAACAATGGTTAAACCTCCGACTGCTGCGGCAACGATTGACGATAATGCCGATTACGATCCAACTTCCGGTCACGGCAACGGTACATTCATTGGCAGCGGGCTCGAATTGGCAGAACAACTTGCAAATGACTTTTTGCGGCTGAACGGTGGCGAAGGCATACCGCAATCGGTTGTCATCGTGGTAATGTCGGACGGTATGTGCGGTTCATCTAATCAAACTCGTCAAATAGCGAACCGGATAAAGCAAAATTCAAAGGTAACATTATGCTCAACGTTGTTCGCTCAGGTAGGAAGCCAAGGGCACGAGTTGGCAGAAGCAGAGCAGTTATTGCGTGATATAGCATCGGATTCTTTGAGTGGCTACCAAACTATTTACGACCCAGAAACTCTACGAAAGTTTTTTATTAAATCAATGAGTGCAAGTTCCGGTGTTAAAATCCAATAAGGGGTCCCTCAATGTTCATTAATATATTTTCCCGTCGTGAAAATGCAAAGAGAGCAGTCCATGATCCGGTTAGAGAAAATGTCGAGAATAAATATCCCTATAACAGCGTCCTTTCTGCTTCTTCAGTTACTAATAAGGTCACTGAGGATGCAAACCAGGATGCAGTGGTCGTTGTGAGAAACAGTTATCGCCATTTCAATGCATTTGCAGTTGCGGATGGGATAGGCGGGCTTCGTTTCGGAGGTGAAGCTGCTCGACTTGCAATTTCTGCAGCGGAAGAACTGCTTCTATCACATGAACCGTTCCGATTCCGTGATATTTTTGTTGGAATACAACTCTATCTCAAGAGAGGAGCCAGTCGGATTGTTAAAGGCGACGAATTGGATCAATTCGGAACGACTTTGATACTTGCTGTAGAAACATCAACCCGTTTTCTTGTTGGCTATCTAGGAAATGGCTCGCTTTGGCATGTTCGAGGGAACTATCATAGCTGTCAAAATGAACGAAGAAGTATTCCATGGTGCGCTGTAAATTTGCTAAATCCTCATTCAATTGAAAAAGAAGGTCGTGAAGTGCTGACGAGATTTTTGTCTCCCTTAGCTCTCTACGAACCAACCATTATTGAGATTTATAAAGATTCCATTGAAGGGGACGTCCTTATCGCTACGACTGACGGCTTATCTTCAGCGGATCAGGTTCAGGTTGGATGCGACGGAAATGGAACACAATGGACTCGAGCTGAAATGTGGTTGCCACAGATACTTTCACGACTCAAGCCAGCTTTAAGTGGAGGAGATGTGTCGACAACTCTTCACAATTATCTCCATGAGAAAAAACAACGTGGTGAACTGGATGACGATACTACAATAGCGACATTGATCAGTCAAGAGGCGATAGCTTCCATAACGCGAGATGAAAAACAAAATGAATAAAGTTGAAGTCACAAATTATTTTGACACAGGGCTATCGCCAGGCTTTGCAAATCTGCGATGGTTGGAACTTGAAGATGTTCCGCTTGGCGAGGGAGCATTTGGGGCAGTTTACGACGTTAGGAGGACGAATACAGGACCTGCGAAAACAAGTTTTGTAGCAAAAACATTCAAAACCGGCAGCGGCAATAATCCAATACGAGGTTTTAACACGGTTCAAACTTTGCAACAAAAAATTATGAACATAGATCAAGGAATGAAAACAGCAGGAACAAAAGGCATATCATCTTTTTCATTCTTTGACGGATTTCCGCTTTTGAGTTTTCAAGGTCGTATTAATAAGGGGAATACTATCTTCGGGTATATCACGAAAAGATTGGACACTGGCGGTTATTGTGACTTTGATAGCATACTCGAAAATACGAACATGACTTCTCAACTTCTGCAATTACCACTTCAACAGAAATTTGCACTTGCAATACAGCTTGTAGAGGGGATGAGGTTGCTTAAGCGAGTAGGATTCGTACATGCGGATATTAATCCGCCGAATGTTTTCATCAATATTCAACATGCGAAAATTTCTCTCATTGATTTCGATTCCGGTGCTGTAATGACGAACCCGAACGACAAGCCGACAACATGGGGAAAGCCTGGTGATTGGGTAGCACCGGAAATCATGGAGGAATTATCAGTAACACAAAATAGTGTTGTGCGCGTCAACCTGCACACCGATACTTGGAGCGTAGCTGTCGCAATTCATTATTTGTTCTTTGGTTGCCATCCATTGTTTTTTTTAGCGAACCTTGGGTCGAAAACAGTTCGCGCATATCTTTCACACTATAAGTGGCCCGAAATAAATGAGGCAGACATTATCTTCAATAAAAGCAATGCCAACGCTTATAAGTCCTATCGGCATGTGCTCTCGCAGATGCCACCGAAGGTTGTTGAGAAAATGGCCGCTACAATCAATTTGGGGTTTTCGAACCCAGCTCTCCGTACATCGTATGAAAGCTGGGAACTTGCGCTGAGAGGTGCAGAAGAACCGCCACGGATTGATGATTTCAAATGTAATCATATAGCGGCATATGAAACAACGCCGGTAACATTTGAATGGAAAGCTACAGGAGCAGCAAGGCTTTTAATTGAAACGCCGGATGGCAAAACAATTGATGTTACACAATTGAATTCGCATGTGGCTTTGCCAATTGAAGGTATATATAGGTTGCATGCGCAAGGGCATTTCGGTTCAGATGAAAAGATGGTTCCAATGCGAGTATGGCGGCATCCTCGGATACAGATGGTAACTATTCCTTCACCTTCAATTCGGGTACACCGTTTTTCGATTCCGAGTATTTCAATACAGGCAAGGGATCATTTAACACCTCAAGTTGTCGCTTTGCACGCACCTATTCAAGTGTTTGCACTACCTCTTGGATTCACAAAAAGAAGTGTTTCAATTGATATCAGGCCAATCGATTCACTCATTAATAAATTTGAGGATCGTGTTGAAGTGATACTTGAAGACGCAAGAAGAAGCTGTAAAATAATGATCGTCAATCTCAAGAAATATTTAAAGAAAGGGAAAACCAATGGAAATATTTTCTGACATCAAAAAAGCCATAACCCGCTTTACCAGGTGGCTGGCCGGTGTAGACGGTGATATATTAGAGAGCTGCCCTGAGGGCGATAGGAGGAAATATTCAAATCTGGGTGTATTTGTATTCTTCTCATTCTGTGTTGGATATATGGTATTTTCCTATCTTGCTGGCATTGCGGGACAAGGTTCTTTCTCAATCTGTATTGTAGGATTGTTTGCCGGATTATTCCTTGCAGCTATTGACAGACTTTTAATGGTAAATCTGAAATGGGCGGGATCATGGAAATCGACTGTAGTATTGTCATTGCCGAGAGTCCTGATAACTCTATTTATCGGAATTCTCGTCGGTGAGGCCGTCTGTCTTCATGTCTTCGAACCGGAAATCAAAAAACAACTGGCGCTCGACAAGGGAAAAGCACTTGCACAAATCACGACTTCTTCATCTGCAGCTTTCGGTGAAATTGAAAGACTCGAAGATGACAATAAAAGCTTGCTCCAACAGATCGAAGAAAAAGAGCATGAGCGTTCAATTCTTTATGGTGCCTTCATCGGTGAGGCAGAGGGAACGAGTGGAACTAAAAAATTTGGTAAGGGTCCGGTGTACCATGAAAAAAAGGAACAGTATGATCTCGTGGAGAATGAATTTCAAAACATAAGTACAACGAACAATGAGAAAATTGGAGCAAATAATAAGCGAATTAATCAACTTAAAGAAAAAAGGGACGAGAGCATAAATGACGCCCGGCAATCGCTTCCCGAAAATTCTGGCATACTATTAAATATCAACGCACTGGATGAGTTCACGTCCTCAAGCGGCGAGTTGCTGTTCTGGAGGATCATGATAATCCTTTTCTTCTGCGCGGTTGATAGTGCCCCAGTCCTTATGAAACTGTTATCCCTTTCTCCTCAACCGAATGTTTATGAAACAAAAATTGAAGCACAGCGTCAAGCAGCAGCTATAGCAGAAGCAAAAACATGCCAGGCAGATCAAGAGATACAACAAGAATCTGAAAAAATTAGGAAGCAAGAATCTCTCAGGGTCGCTAGAAAAGTCTATGAACATGCATCAGAAAAGGAAATCGACCTTGCAATACGCCAGCTTGACGCATGGCACAGAGCACAGTTAAAATCCATTAATGTGCCGGCGACTAATTTTAACACAACAGCAATAAAAAATTGATATACATCTACAAAATAGACTAAGGTGACCCATGACTGAAGCATCAAAAGTAACTCAGGCGAATAAAGAGTTACGACTCGGGAAAAGGATAATGAACATACGGACGATAGAAGCCGCTACCCATATGCAAATTGCAAAATTGAATTATGCGGAAGTGGAAGGGATCTATAATGCAAGTAGTGTCAACCCGCTTGATGTTCGCCAGCTTGAACGATTTCTTTTTTTGCTTATCAATAATGACCGGGTAAATAATAAATATTACAAAGAGACAAAAGGCTTAACGCAAAGACTCATGTGGCATGAGTCTGCCGCACAAATTGCTCGCAACTATTCTTGGGACATGGCGATGAGAAACTATTTTTCCCATTTTAATCCTGAGGGATTCACTGTTGCAGAACGTCTCAATCGAACAAGAATAGAATGGTCGGCTGTAGGTGAAAATATCGCAATTGGCGATGATGCAGTAGGAATACATCTAGGATTTATGAGCGAAAAGCCATTCGAGCAGAATCATCGCGCCAACATACTTAGTGCTCAAATCACTCACTGTGGTATTGGTATTATTCGTCCTGCAGATGGCCTTTTTTTCGTCTCTGAAATTTTTCTTAGGCTGAAATAGTTATTCTTTACGCACAAGAGTTTATACATACTTTATGTATATCTGCACTGAAATGTAAGGAGGAGAGCTCATGTTTGCAATTGCATTGGTCCTTATTGTTTACCTGATGGGTAAATATGGAGCTTGGTCAGTCTTTAAGATTTTAGCAAAAGGAACTCTTTCCCTAATGATGGTATTTGTGCTCACAATACTAACGCTACTCTTGGCTATGAAAGGTTGTGCGGCCATATTAGGATTTTAAACAATATTGGACTGGTCAATGTCATATGAAAATCAAAACCAGATATCCATTAAACGACGAAAGTCTTAAGGATATTTTAACAGTATCGAATTGTCATTCCTTACAGCATCCACGTAATCGAGCAACTGTTTTGTCGAGAAACGGCAACTGCTATTTTGGATATTTGCTAAACTGTATTGTGTCGCCCAAGTTATTAAGTGGTACGCCTGAGAAGTATTCAGCTGATTTACATTCTCGCCAAATAGATTTTCTCAATTGCCTTATCAGACAAAATAGCGAGAAAGTGACATTTGATTTAAGGTTAATATCAAATCCAAACCCAGAAAACTATACAAGAGGAAAGATAACTGTTGGGTTGCTATGTAAAATGGAGAACTCCACACAAATTCAGGCTGATGAGTATGCAAGTCATTTGCACATTTTGCTAAAATCTTACTTCTCTGAGTACGAATTCGAACGGATGTCCACAAGGCAAGTCAGAGCAATGTTAAGTCCTTTTAAGTTTCAGTACATCAGCGAAATAATTCGTAGGCATGATTGTATAAGTCTCGATACAATAAAAGAGAATCAGAGTAAAAAGGAATTCGGATTCACACATCAGACAGGCAGTTCCTTCCCGATTCCACAACTCAACAAATCGATTCCCTATATTTATCCTTTTCAATATTCTGGAAAGAGTTTCGAATATTTACTCAACGCTCTGTTGCGCGAAAATCATCCTATTATGATAAGTTGCACACTGCAACCAGCGATCCTCGAAGGAGGGATGAAAAACTTCCTTGAGAACCAGATTGAGTTGTGCGAGAAATTCGCGCAAGTTGGTGTCGCCTCCACTACTCTGAACGTTGAACGTCTGTATCCAACACTCCTGGAGCATTCTAGAATTATTCAACGAGAATTGCTTAAAAGATTTTTAAGCTTAAATGATGCCTCAGCGTATATGCAGATTCGCATAGCAGCACCCACGAATCTCTCACCCGTCATTTCGAACCTACTTGGAACGTCAATAACTGAATCACCGGGGGGAACTTCCGATTCAGATAATGGAGGGACGTCTCAATATCTTAGAGGAGGATTTGAGACAAATGTTCTTAGTAGAAGCTTATTAAGACAAGCTGGAAATGATCTCGTTAAGATCAAAATAAATCTAAACCTCGACTGCAAGCAATCTGAATCCATTCAACATTTGAAATATCTTTTCGATCCGTCGGAAGCGTCATGTGCTTTCCGATTTCCACATTCTCATACTGAGGCTCTCCCTGGTTTAGAGATGCGCCAATGGCGGGTCAAATTACCGCAAGGAGAGATGTCATTTGAAGGAGTTTCGTTGGGTGTTTTTGAACACGATACTGTTAAGCAGGTTATACGTGTGTCGAGGGATGATCGGAGACGGCATATGTATGCTGTCGGCCAAACCGGTACGGGTAAAACCACAATGCTCAAATCTATGATACTCTCTGACATTAACAATGGTGAGGGGGTTTGCGTTATTGATCCACACGGCGATTTATTCAAGGAAATTCTTGGAAAGATTCCTAAACACCGTGCAAACGATGTGGTTCTCATAGATCCCATGGACAGTGATTATCCCGTTGGTCTGAATATGCTTGAATGTCAACTTGAAATTCAACGACATTTTATCGTACAGGAGATGGTAGCAATAATTACAAAACTCATTGAAGACGAATACGGTTCCAACTCTGCAAATTTTACTGGGCCTATTTTCTTTCAACATATGCGCATGAATATGCTTTTAGCAATGTCCGATCCTGCCAACCCAGGTACGCTTTTAGAGTTCCACACAATTTATCAGGAAAAAAATTACTGGAAGCGCTGGTTACCCTTGAAAACGAATGAACCCATTTTGAAGCGTTGGGTTGAAGAGGTATTACCCCAGATCGACTATACGAGAACTGGTAGCGATGGTCCCTCTATGGGTGGATATATTGGAAGCAAGTTTGAGTCTTTTTTATTCGACCCACTGCTTAGAAACATATTTTCACAAAAACGATCTACACTCGATCTTCGGCGCTTAATGGACGAGAGAAAAATTCTTCTTGTTAATTTGGCGAAGGGTCAGCTTACGGAAACCAACTCCCGTTTTTTCGGAATGGTGTTCGTTTCAAAACTTTTGGCAGCAACGATGGAAAGAGTAAAACAGCCGGCCGTGAATCGCTCAGATTTTTATATCTATATAGATGAATTTCAAAATCTTGCCACACAAAATTTTATGACTCTCCTTTCAGAAGGAAGAAAATTCGGAGTAAACTTAATTCTTGCTAATCAGTTCCTCACACAAGTTTCCGATAGGATCATGGACTCAATTTTTGGAAACGTCGGCACAATCGTTACTTTCCGACTAGGGCAAAAAGACGCTGAACTAATGGGAAAGAGGTTAGTCCGACTATCTGTGAGAGTGACTTGATCGGTCTGCCAAATTGGTCGGCTTATGTTTCAACAATTCGTGATGGTCAGCCGATACCGCCTTTTAATATCAAAACGGTTCTTGATAATATTACATACAAAGAAGCCACATCAATGATGATTAGGGAAAAATCTCGTTCTCACTTTGGTAGACCCCGGAAAACGGTTGAACAAGAAATCACTCAAAGTTTGACGAATAAACCAGAAATTCCAAAGGTTGTTCCTGAGGAAAAGAAAACACCTATTTCTAAAACTAATAAATTAATAGGAAATCAATGGTGAACCTTCATTACACTTTCTTTTTATTCGGCACTGACAGAACGCGTTTTTCAACCTTAAAGGCGACTAACATATTGTTCATATGAAATCATATTGCCATTGTGCATACCATATCCT
>Ga0182021_10005958_pt1 | contig 14464 bp, 12 predicted proteins | sample 612E3MmetaG_FD_120493 | JGI IMG/M metagenome (GOLD analysis project Ga0182021, IMG submission 120493) | Permafrost microbial communities from Stordalen Mire, Sweden - 612E3M metaG (Illumina Assembly) | ecosystem: Environmental > Terrestrial > Soil > Wetlands > Permafrost | place: Sweden... | reverse complement strand
GGGTTGTAGCCGTGCATCTGAATCACCAGCGGCCACTTCCTGGCCGGGTCGTAATCCACCGGCAGGTAGGCGCGGCAGTACTGCGGCGAGCCATCCACCTCGTCCCGGTAGGACAGACGCACGAAGCCGTCCGGGCGGATGCGTCCGGTCTGGCCCCGGCGCTCCAACATCATTTCGTCGTATTCCATCAGCGGAGAGTGGATCTTCAGCCACGGGTTGCCCTTGGCCTCGCTGAGTTTGGATCCCAGGCGATCCTCCACCATTTCGGCGAGCATCTTGAGGGTGAAGCCCTCCGGCCTCGAAGCGTCGGCCTGGGCGGCCGTGGCAGCCAGGTCCCGAGCCTTAGCCAGAGAATCCCCCTTGTACCAGGGAAGGTCGGTTGCGTAGAGAAGGCCCGTAAAAGAATGGGTGCTGCAGCGCACCTCGTAGGGACCATCCGGCCAGCCCTTGGCATCGATCGCCACGCTCGCGCCTCGATGGGCCTCGGTGCTGAACACGGCTTTGCCGCCGGGCCGGATCACCTCGATCTTTACGGCTTCGAGCTCGGGCCGTTCCACACCGATGTCGGTCTTGAGAATGAATCCATCCGGCAGGAGCCTGACGATCGAAGGGCCGATCTCAGCCTTCCGCACCGTGACAGTCCCCGGCTCGACCACCCGTGCGCTGAATGAACGCAGCGCGGAGACCTTCACGAGCAGGGCGTTGTCTCCTGCGTTCAAGTCCACTTCGACCCGGTCCTCGTCGGCGGTCAAGGACCTGAGACCGTCCCTGGCCAGCACCTGTTTCCCGTTCAGCCACACCCGGACGCCATCCTCGCTTCCCACCAGGAGCAGAGCCTTCCCGGCATTGGGACGGGAAACCCTGGTGAACGCGTAGGCGACGGCATCGTCTTTAGGGCCCGTCAAATCGTCGAAAGCTACGACATCGCCCCAGCTCTTCTGGGAATGCCACCTGACGCTGGTGCCATCCGCACGCTTTTGTTCCAGGCCGTCGGTGGCCAGAATGCCGGCTTCCCCGGCTTGACCGCTGAGGCAATCGGTTTCCAGCCCGCAGCGGAATGGTCCTGCCACCAGCCAGAGGCGGAGGAAGTTTCGCTCACCGCGTTGCCACGGCATCCGCAGTTCGTCTTTGAGTTTGGTGAACGCAGGGGCCGTCTGGGCACCGGCGATTGAGAAAAGAAACGGCAGAATCGCCGTCAACAGGGACAACCGAACGCGTCTCGTCACTCAGACCTCCGGTGTTAATCAGGAGTATACGAAAGAGCGTCCTCAAGTGTTCCCGGCTTCTTCTGCGCCGCTGGCGATGCCGCTGAGTGGCCGCCAGCCGTTGCGATCTGGGTTCTGGTGGTAGATCGTAGATTGGCGCCGGCGATTCTCGAGTCGATCATGCCGCACATCAACGGCGGGGGGCGTTTCTCGAACCAATACCGGCCCGGTCACGGATGAAGGCGGCAATGTCGAGCGGCCTCGGCCAGTCCGGCGCGATGACGCTGGTCCGCGGCCGGCGGATTTGCGGCTTCATTCAGAAGCCGTACACATCCGGGGAGATCGGCAACAAGGTGAAGGCCTGCCTCGCGTAAACGAAGGGGAGTTGCCGATGTCGCGAAACATCGCCATGTCTGCGCCGGCCGCGGCCGCTTTCGATCGAGCTTCCGCCTGGCGCTGGTGCGACGGCTCCCGCCGATCTCCCACGGAGCCGTTTGCGGCCGGCTTCCGGGCAGTCGGTGCAACCATGGGCCAGGTTTGTAGAACGTGGATCGATCGGGCTCTCTGGGCGGAGAGCCGCATTCTGCCCCAACCCGTCGCAAACAGCTTGACCGGCTGGAGGCGATTCGCCGCCGCTTGCAGGAGCCCGACCATGGAACAGGAGCCCGACCACGTAATAAGCTGAGAGTGGAACGAAATGACACACTCCGTTGGCTCCTTCCTCCTCCTGTTCGGCTGCGTTCCTTTCCTGGCGCAGGGAGAGCACGCGCGGCCGCCTGGCGCCCAGGCGGGAGCCGCCGTCACGGGCCGCTACAGGAATCTGTTTGTAGAGGCCGGCGTGCCAACTAGAGAAGTGGCGAAGAAGCTCGACGTCGCCTTCCAGCAACTGTTCCACGGCGACCCGAAGAGAGAGACGCTTTACTATGCCGCCGGGAGAAACGCAAACGGAGAACTCGCCTATCTCACCGATGTGGCGCACAACGACGTGCGCACGGAGGGCATGTCGTACGGCATGATGATCGCGGTCCAGCTAGGCAAGAAGGCCGAGTTCGACGCGCTCTGGAACTGGTCGAAGACGTATATGTACCACGCTGCGGCGGACCACCCGGCGCGCGGTTTCTTCTCATGGTCGATGAAGACGGACGGCACGCCGAACGACGAGACTCCGGCCCCGGACGGCGAAGAGTACTTCACGATGGCGCTGTACTTCGCCTCCGGACGCTGGGGCAACGGCAGAGGGATCTACAACTACCGGGCGGAGGCCGACCGGCTGCTGACCGCAATGCTGCATCGCGAGGTTCTGCGTGGTAGGACTAAGCGCGGACCGTACGCCTGCGGCAACATGTTCGACGAGGAGTTCAAGATGGTGCGGTTTGTGCCGGGGTTGGATCGGAACGGCTTCACGGACCCGTCTTACCATTTGCCCGCTTTCTACGAACTCTGGGCGCAATGGGGCCCCGCGGCCGACCGTAAGTTCTGGGCCGATGCCGCCGCGGCCAGCCGCGACTTCTTCCAGAAGGCGACCAATCCGGTTACCGGCCTGGCGCCGGACTATGCCAACTTCGACGGCACGCCGTATAGCCTCCAATGGAATTCCGGTGCCTGCAACTTCCGCTTCGACGCGTGGCGCACGGCGATGAACTGGTCGGTGGACTGGGCGTGGTGGGCGAAAGACGCTCGCGAGCGGGCACTGAGCGACCGCATTCAGGCCTTCTTCGCGTCAAAGGGCATGGAGCACTACGGAAACGTCTACACGCTGGCCGGCGAACAGATGAGCGCAACCCACGCTCCGGGCCTGATTGCCACGAACGCCGTGGCCAGCCTGGCGGCGACGAATCCCCGCGCCAGGGAGTTCGTCAAAGCGCTCTGGGAGTGCCCCATCCCGTCGGGAGCGGAGCGCTACTACGATGGGACGCTCTATTTGCTCTCGATGCTGCATGTCAGCGGGCAGTTCCGCGTCTGGACGCCAAAGTAGCGCCAGCCGGCGGCGATAGCAGGAACGCACATGCTTCTTCCGGCCATGCCCGATGGATTGCGGCCCCCTCGAAGGAACCCTGCGGATGCCAGCGTGGCGGCGCGCCGAGTTGGACGCGGCAAGGTCAGTTTCCGGCGTTCCCCGTCAACAGGACGTCGGCGGACGAGTTAGCCCTGGCGAACCGCGGTTGAGACCGGCGCCGGCTGAAGGAGCCAATCGTGGGCTGGACGAGTTGATCGCCGAGTACGGCCAGGTACCGCGGCCCGGCTTTTCGAAGGCCATCGCAAAGGCTTGGCCCTCCCGCGAGACGACCGCAGCCTGGTGCGCTGCCACCGGGTCCAAAAAACGGAACGGCGGCCACCCCTTCCGGGGTCGTCGCCGTAATCTCTTCAGAATCTGGTGCGGAGAGGGGGACTTGAACCCCCACGCCCTTTCGAGCGCTAGCACCTCAAGCTAGTGCGTCTGCCAATTCCGCCACCTCCGCGTGGCAAATCACGAACTACTACTTGGCCGGTGCTGCAGGCGCCTGTTGCGCCGGTGCGGCAGGCGCCGCGCCCTTCGGCTGAATGGGAATCGCCACCCGCGTTCCGGACCCTCCCCCGGGGAACTGAACCGGCGCAGGGGGCAGCGACGCCGGCCGGGGCTGCTTCGACGCCGGCTGTGCCGTCCGGGACGACGGCTCCTGGAGAACCGAAGTCCCCGGCCCGCCCGTCCCGCGCGTCGCCAGAATGGCCAAGGTCAGCGACGTGATCATGAACAGCGCCGCGGCATACCTGGTCAGCCGGGACAGAATCGTCGCCGTGCCGCGCGGCCCGAAAGCCGTCTGCGAGCCCATGCCGCCGAATGCTCCGGCAAGGTCCGCCGCCTTCCCGCTTTGCAGCAAGACCACAATCACCAAGAAGAAACAGATCACGACGTGAAGAAAAACCAACAGGCCATAAATCATAGGAACCTCCGGGGAGGCAGGCAAACGCCAACATCCAAAGCCCGGAACTCTCAGTATAGGGGACCCGCCAGCCGGAATCAAACCTGCTGCCGGCCCGGCCCCTATCGAACGCTTCCACAAACGCAAGCCGCGGCGGGCGCGACACTGCCCGCCTTCCGCCCTCCCGCGGCGCAGGCGCCGCTGCGGGAGGACTCTAACGCGGCAGCGCCCCCACGGTCTTTCGGACGCCCGCACAGCGCGCACCAGTCCGGATTCCTGTCATAGACGCCGCACTGGTTGCAGCGCGTGTACACCGAATACGTTTGGACCGCCATCTCCGGCCAGGATACCGCAGATCGCGGCCTTCCGGAACATTTTTTGTGAATCTTGTTTTCTGCCTCTCCTAAGAGTTGACGGCCCCGTGGGCCGGTCCGCCCGGAGCGCGCCGGGCGCCCGGTCCGGCTCCGGTTCGCCGGGCTCGGATGCCGGAAGCCGAAAACGTTGGGGGCCGGGCTGCCCAACCCACCGACCGCCGACCCAGGCACCGTCGAACACTACGCGGGAGAGGACAGTAGCGCGACCCAGCGCACGATCACCCGGCCTGAGCGAGAATGAAAGCGGATGTGCGTCTCTTGAGGCTCCCGACTCCCCGCACGGCGGTCTTCGCGCTGTTGGCTCTCGCCGGCGGCGCCCGGGCATTCGCCCAGCCCGGCCTGTCCGATCCCGCATTCGCCGGAATTCCGTTGGATCGGTGGCTCTCCGGCGCCGACCAGGCCCGGATGCGATGGAGCGTCACCGTTTCCCACCCGCGCCTCTCGGCCCATCAGCGGCTGCAATCCGACGTGGAGATCCGTCTGGACGGCGCGGAACTCGCCAGGCGCCGCGGAGAAGGCCAACTTCTCATCCTGCTCCAAATCAGCGACCAGCAGGGCCGCGTCTACCAGAACCACATGGCCATCGAACTCGCCAAAGTCGAAGAAGGAGCCGCCAAACAGGATGTCCTCTCGACGTTCAGCGCCTTCCTCACTCCCGGGGACTACCGCGTCGCGGCGGCTCTCTACGACACCACCACGCGGGAGTATTGCGTGAAGCAGGAAAAGCTGGAAGTCGCGCCGCTCAGGAACGATCCGCTTCCCGACGCCTGGCGCGACCTTCCGGCCGTCGAATTCCTGCCCCCCGCGGACCAGCCGGACTGTTGGTATCTGCCCACGATCGCAGGGCGCTTGCACCTTCCGCTTAAGCCGCCGAACCCGGTCGAAATCGAGCTGGTCATGAACCTGACTCCTTCCGAAGCGCCTTCCCATGTATCTGAGACGCAAAGCCGGAATCTGAGCGTGCTGATTCCCGCGTTCAAGGTGATTTCGGAACTTGACGGGAGCGGCACCCGGCTGGGTGCGGAGTTGCTCGATCTCTCGCGGCAGCGCGTCACATTTCGCCAGGACGATGTGCGCGTGCTGGACTGGGCCGCTCTGAAGCGCTCCCTGGCGGCTGGCGGCGCGGGAACCATCGACCTCCAGTCGCTCGAGCGGCGCCGTGAGAGTGCCAACTTCTTTGTGGGGGAGATCGGCCGGCTCGTCGGCACCCCGCAGGACCGGCCTCTAGGAAGCGCGCCGAAACCCCGGCGGGTTCTGCTGATCCTCAGCAGCCCGGTCGAGTTCGAGCACGGCGTGGACCTGGAAAAGATCGCCCTGGCCCTCCCGCCCGACTACCGGGTCTACTATATCCGCTATCATTCCTTCCGCCCTTCGCCGCTACCTGGCCCGTCCCCTGGGCGCGGTCCCCGGTACGGCCCCCGCAGGGACGAGCCGCTGGAGCGGCCCCGCGTGTACGTACAACTCGACCAGCTTGAGTCCACGCTCAAGCCGCTTGCCCCGCGCCTGTTCGACGTGGATACACCCGAGCAGTTTCGCAAGGCGCTAGCCACCGTGCTCGCCGAGATCTCGACCCAGTGAGAGCCCGCGCCGCGCCGACCGGCGCGCGACCCCCGCAGGCGCCGCATGGTCGGCGACTGCCCCGTACGGCCCGCGCCGCGCCGACCGGCGCGCGACAGCCGCAGGGCGCCCAAGAAGCTATCCTGTTCGGTGGAGGTGAGCGCTTTGAATAGGCTGATAGCACTCTGCGCGGCAGCCGCCGCGTTCTCGGTAGCATTGCCGGCTGCGGATCCGGAAACGGAGACGGCGCGCCAGATCCTCGCACTCGAGCGCCAGGGCATGGATGGATGGACCAAGGGAGACCCCGGCCCGCAGCTTGCGACGTTCGCTCCTGAGATTACATATTTCCATATCATGACCGACAAGCGGCTCGACGGCCTTCCCGCGGTGAAGGAGCTTTACGAGCGGTTCCGAGGCACGCCCCTGTTCGACAGCTACGAGATAGTGGACCCTAGCGTGCAAGTCGCGGGCGATGTCGCGGTGCTTACCTACATCTTCGTGCGCCACAACGGAGACGCCACCAGCCGCTGGAACGCAACCGAGGTCTACCAGCGCAAAAAGGACGGCTGGCGGATCATCCACACCCACTTTTCAGCGACCAGAACGCAATGAACGGCGCGGAGCGCCCGGCGGGCCGTGGTCCGGGTCTGGCTCGTTGTCTGTTGGAGGCAGCGGCTGAGGTCGGAGTGCCCGGTCGGAGCGAGATCGGGACCGCGCCTCGCAACTGAGATCTCGGCGAGCACGGTGGCTAGCGCCGGAGTAGACGCGTCCGCGCCGCCCGGCGAGCCGGCCATGCTCGCGTTCACGGCCGCCAACCGGTCCAGCGAACTCGCGACGGGACAACGCCGGTCAGGCTCCCGGCTCCCACTCGGTGTGCCTGATCGCAATGGGCCACAAGGCGCGCGGAGTCAGCCGGCAATCCGCGGCAGCAGCCCGACCAGGAGCCGCACCAGGGTCTCGCGCACCATTTCTCCGGCTTCGAGCACCTCGGCGTGGGTGAGCTTTTGCGGCAGCATGCCCGCGGCCATGTTGGAGACGCAGGAAATGGCGAGGACGCGCAGGCCCATGTGGTTGGCGGCGATCACCTCGGGCACGGTGGACATGCCGACCAGATCGGCGCCGATCGTGCGCAGGTAGCGGATCTCGGCCGGGGTCTCGTAACTGGGGCCCAGCATGGCCGCGTAGACGCCTTCCTGAAGCGGAATACAGAGGTCCTCGGCCACTTGCCGCGCGGTCTCCCGCAGATCGGTTGAGTAGGCCTCGGACATGTCCGGAAAGCGCGGGCCGAGCGAATCGTAGTTGGCGCCAACCAGCGGGTTCGATCCTTGCAGGTTGATGTGATCCGAGATGAGGACCAGGCTGCCGCGCTCGTAGCCGGGGTTGATGCCGCCCGCCGCATTGGTCACGACCACGGTGCGCGCGCCGAGCAGGCCCAGCACACGGATTCCGAAGGTCACCTGCTCGGGCGTGTAGCCTTCATAGAGGTGGACGCGGCCGGCCATCACCGCAACGTGCGCCGGGCCGCAGGAGCCGGCCACCAGCTTGCCGGCGTGCCCTTCGGCGGTCGGCTGCGGCCACCCGGGTATCTGGGAGTAGGGGATCTCGACCTTGTCGGCCAGCTCTTCGGCGAAAGCGCCCAAGCCGCTGCCGAGCACGACGGCGATCTGCGGGGCGGCGGGTAGGCGGGCGCTGAGAAATTCGACGGCTTCGTTCATAGCAGTATTCCTGCGATACAGGCGGACATGAAGTTCGCCATGGTTCCGGCGGCCACGGCGCGCAAACCCAGGCGCGCGAGGTCGGATTTACGAGATGGCGCCAGGGCGCCGATGCCACCCACCTGGATGGCGATGGAACTGAAGTTGGCAAAGCCGCACAGAGCGTAGGTCGCGATGGTGAAGGAGCGCGGGTCGAGATGGCTCTTCATCGGCCCGAGCTGGAGGAAAGCGACGAATTCGTTCAGCACGAGGCGGGTGCCGAGCAGATTGCCGATCGCGGCCGAGTCCTTCCAGCTCACGCCCATCAGCCAGGCGACCGGCGCGAACAGAAAGCCGAAGATCCTCTCCAGGCTCGGCGGCAGCCAGTGGAAGCCGGACACGGTGTGCAGCCAGCCGAGAATGCCGTTGAGCATTGCGATGAGCGCCAGGAAGGCGATCAACATGGCCGCGACGTTTAAGGCCAGATGCAGGCCGTCGCCCGCGCCCCGCGCGGCCGCGTCGATAACGTTCACGCCCGGCTTTTCGATCTCGATGTCCACCCGGCCCGCGGTTTCCGGTTTCCCGGTTTCCGGCGTCAGCATCTTGGCGAGCATGATGGTGGCCGGCGCGGTCATGATGACCGCGGTGAGCAGGTGCTTGATATCGACGCCGGCGATCTTGACGTAGGCCGCCATGACCGCGCCCGAGATGTGCGCCATGCCGGCGGTCATGACGGTGAATAGCTCGGATTCGGTCAGCCGGTCGAGAAACGGCCGGATGGTCAGCGGAGCCTCGGTCTGGCCCATGAAGATGCTGGCGGCGACATCGGTGGATTCCGCGCCGCTTGCGCCCATCACCTTTTGCATTACGACGGCCATCCCGCGGATCACCAACTGCATCACGCCCAGGTAGTAGAGGATGGAGAAGAACGACGCGATGAAAACGATGATGGGCAGCACCTGGAAGGCGAAGACCACGCCGAAGGGGCCGTTCTTGACGCCCAATGGGCCGAAGACGAAGGCGCTGCCGGCCTCGGCGTAGTTGAGCATGGCGTTGACCGGCACGCTGGCAGCTTCAAAAAGCCGGCCAAAGGGGGTTTTGAGAACCAGGATCGCGAAGGAAAACTGCAGTCCCAGGCCCCACAGCAGGACCCGCGGCTGAATGGCGCGCCGCTTTCTGGAGAACAGAAAACAGACCCCCAGGATCGCGACGATTCCGAGGATGCCTGTGAAGCGGCCCATTGCAAGAGGGCAGACTGGAAGCCTACCCCACCGTTTCGAGGACCAGTTCGCGCGCCTCGGGCGCGTGCGCCGAGATCCGGAACGCATCTTCCACCAGTTGGGCCGCCTCTTCGAGGCGATCCTCCTTGGTGTAATACAGGCGGCAGAGCACCGCACCGGCCTCTACCTTCTCGCCCGCTTTGACTTCCAGAATCACGCCCACCGCCGGATCGATCGCGTCGTCCTTGTCGTCGCGACCGGCGCCGATCATGTTCGACGCCAAACCGATGTCCTCGGAGGCGATCGCGCTAACAAATCCCGCGCGCGGGGAAGCTACTTCGCGCACGCCGCTGGCGTTCGGCAGCAGGTCGAAGCGGTCCAGGACGTTGGGGTTGCCACCCTGGGCCTGGATCACTTCCTTGAGCTTGTTGTAGCCCGAGCCGTCGAGCAGCCTGCGTTGCGCCAATTCGCGGGCTTCATCCAGCGTCTCGGTGACCTTGCCGAGGTAGATCATGCGCGCCGCCAGCTCAAGCGAAAGCCGGGTGAGATCGTTCGGACCGCCGCTCTGAAGGGTCTGCGAGACCTCCATGACCTCGAGCGCGTTGCCGATGGCATAGCCGAGCGGCTGAGCCATGTCGGTGATCAGGGCCTGGACGCGCCTGTCGGCGCGCCGGCCCACGCCGACCATCATTTGCGCGAGCCGCCGCGCGTCCACCTGCCGCTTGGTGAACGCTCCCGAACCCACCTTGACGTCGAGCACCACGGCGTCGAGGCCGGCCGCCAGTTTGCGCGCCATGATCGAGGCAGCCATCAGCGGGATCGATTCCACCGTGGCCGTGGCCTCGCGTAGCGCGAACAGGCGGGTATCGGCGGGCGCAAGGTCCACCGGCTGCGAGGTGAAAGCCAGCCGCGTCTGCGCCAGTTGCTGCTTGAACTCGTCCAGGGTGAGGTTCGTGCGGAAGCCCGGGATGGACTCGAGCTTGTCGAGCGTGACGCCGGCGTGGCCCGTGGGACGACCGGAGATCATGGGCACCACGACGCCCGCGGCGGCGGCCAGAGGCCCCGCGATCAGGCTGGTCTTATCGCCGACGCCGCCGGTGGAGTGCTTGTCCACCTTGGGTCCCGGAATCGAAGACAAGTCGAGCGTCTCCCCGGAACGCACCAGACACTCCGTCAGGGCGCTCACTTCGTGGTCGGACATTCCGGCGAAGTAAGTCGCCATCAGGAATGCCGACATTTGGTGTTCCGGAACTTCGCCGCGAGTGTAGCCTTCGACCAGCCAGGCGATTTCCTCGGGAGTCAGCTCCTCGGCGTCTCGTTTTTTGTGGATGAAGTCGACGGTTCTCATTCGAGACACTTAGGCTACCATCTTATGTGGGCAAAAGTAAAGGTTTTATAACGGGTTACAGGGTCAGGCCCCACCGTCGGGGCGGGGCAGGGGGGTTCGATAGCGGCCCGCGAAAACCTCTCCGAACATCCCCAGAGCCTGTTCGTGCACCAGGGAATTGTCGGCCAGCACGTGCGGGCCGCCCAGTGCGAAGGGGCCTCCGTGCATGTCCGACACCGTTCCGCCGGCCTCGCGAACCAGGAGCACACCCGCCGCCATGTCCCAGGGCTTGAGCCCGAATTCCCAATAGGCGTCCAGGCGCCCGCAGGCCGTGTACGCCAGGTCGAGCGCGGCCGAACCGGCGCGCCGGACGCCGTGAGTCGCCATGGCCATCTGATAGTAGAAGTGGATGTTAACGTTGAGATGCCGCTTGTGGCTGGGGAAGCCGGTGGCAACCAGGCATTCCTCCAGACGGGCCAGTTTCGAGACCTGGATGGGCGCGCCGTTCAGCCGGGCGCCGCCGCCGCGCTCGGCCGCGAACATCTCGTCACGCACGGGGTCGTAGATGCAGCCCGCGATCGATTCGCCAGCGCGCTCGAGCGCGAGCGTCACGTTGAACATCGGGAAGCCATGGAAGAAGTTGGTGGTGCCGTCAAGGGGATCGACGTACCAGCGATACTCGGAATCGCCCTCCTGGCCGCCGCCTTCTTCGGCCACGATGGAGTGGTTCGGAAAATGGGACCGCAGGCGCTCCACCACCAGCGCCTCTGAGGCGCGGTCGGCTTCGGTAACCAGGTCGAACTCGCCCTTGAGCTGGTAGGCGACGTGCTTCTTAAAGTAACCGGAGAGCACCGCGCCGGCCTCGCGCGCAATTTCCATGCTGGTTTCGAGGTAAGAGGGCATGAAACAACCAATGTAGCAGGACCACGGGCCGGAGCCCGCTCGGCGGGCCGCTTCGTCCTAGGACGCCGCGCCGCGCCACTGAACCGGGCGCTTGGCCTGACCTGACCGAGTGGGACCGGCCGTTTGGCCTGCCCTGGCCGAGTGGGACCGGCCGTTTGGCCTGCCCTGGCCGAGTGGGACCGGCCGTTTGGCCTGACTTGGCCGAGTGGGGCAGGCCGTTTGGCCTGACCTGGCCGAGTGGGGCGGGCCGTTTGGCCTGACCTGGCCGAGTGGGGCAGGCCGTTTGGCCTGACCTCGGCAGGCGGAACCGCCTGCCCCACGCCTGTGGTGCACCTCGTTATCGGTCGGTGGTGAGGCGCCGCCGGCCTCCCCCACGTTGCGGACGATTTCGGTTTTGTGGTCCGCTGAAGGTATGGCAACGGGCGCGGTGGCGTTGCGACTGCGGGCGCTGCGCAAGGCTTACGGCGACGTGGTGGCGGTGGATGGGATCGATCTCGACGCCAGCGCGGGCGAGTGCTTCGCGCTGCTCGGGCCGAACGGGGCGGGGAAGACCACGACCATCGAGATCTGCGAGGGGCTGCTCGAGCCCGATAGCGGGACGGTCGAACTGCTGGGGCTCAACTGGGTGAGCGACGAGCGGCGTCTGCGGCAGCGGCTGGGCGTCCAGCTTCAGGAGACCCAGCTCGCGGACAAGCTCACCGTGGAAGAAACGGTACGCCTGTTCCGGAGCTTCTACGAACGCGGGCCGGCGGTGGCGGACGTGGTCGCGATGGTCGAGCTCGAGGAGAAGAGCGGCGGGCGGGTGGGCCAGCTCTCCGGCGGGCAGAAACAGCGCCTGGCGATCGCCTGCGCGCTGGTGGGCGACCCGGACCTCCTGTTCCTCGACGAGCCGACGACGGGCCTCGATCCGCAGGGGCGGCGGCAGGTGTGGCAGCTCATCGAGCAATTCAAGAGAGACGGCCGCACCATTATCCTGACCACCCACTACATGGACGAGGCGGAACGGCTTTCCGACCATGTCGCGATCATGGATCACGGCAGGATCATCGCGCTCGGCACGCCGCGCGAGTTGATCGCCTCGATCGGCGTGGATCACGTCGTGGAGTTCGCCGCCGAGGGCGCCGCGCTCGATCCGGCGGCGCTCGAAGGCCTGCAGGGAGTGCGCCGGGCGCGGGCGGAAAACGGCGGGTTTCAACTGCAGGTGACGGAGCTTCATCTGGCGGTGCCGGCGCTTCTGGACGAACTGGACGGGCGCGGCATCGCGCTGACCGAGCTGCGCACGCACTCCGCGACGCTCGAGGACGTGTTTGTCATGCTGACCGGGAGGCACCTCCGTGAAGATTGACACCGGCCGCCGTTCCTTGATCGATCGTCCGCTGGCGCAGCTCACGCTGGTGCGGTTCCGCGAATTCCGGCGCGAGCCGGAGGCGGTGTTCTGGGTGTTCGTGTTTCCGATTCTGCTGGCGGCGGGGCTGGGCATCGCTTTCCGGAACCGTCCGGCGGAGGTGCTGAAGATCGGCGCGGAGACCGTTCCACTGGCGGGCGAGCTGCGGACTGAGAAGTCGCTGGCGGTCGAGGTGATGAGCCGGACGGCGGGAGAGCGGGGCCTGCGCACGGGCCGCCTCGTGCTGCTGGCGCTCGCGGGCGCAGCAGGGGGCGCGGTGTACCGCTACGACGACACGAATCCGGATGGACGCACGGCGCGACTGCTGGCGGAGCGGGCCATCCTGCGGGCCGCGGGCGTGCGGGCTCCGGCGCCGGAATCCGACAGCCTGGTGCGCGAGCCCGGCTCGCGGTACATCGACTTTCTGATCCCGGGCCTGCTCGGGCTGAACCTCATGGGCAGCGGGATGTGGGGCATGGGATTTGCGATCGTGGACGCGCGCCGGAGACACCTGCTGAAGCGGCTGGTGGCCTCGCCGATGTCGCGGGCCGAGTACCTGCTCTCGTTCCTGCTGTCGCGGCTGGTGCTGCTGTTCGTGGAGGTGGCGGTGCTTCTGGGTTTCGGCGTGGCCGCATTCGGCACGCCCCTGCGCGGCTCGCTGTGGGAACTGGCCGCCCTGTGCGTGCTCTCTGCGTTCTGCTTCAGCGCGCTGGGGCTGCTGTCGGCGTCGCGCGTGCGGACCATCGAGGCCGCCTCCGGCCTGATGAACTTCATCATGCTGCCCATGTGGATCTTCTCAGGCGTGTTCTTTTCGTCGGAGCGGTTTCCGGCTGCGGTCCAGCCCTTCATTCAGGCGCTTCCCCTGACGGCGGTGGCGAACGCGCTGCGGGCAAACATGATCGAGGGCGCCGGCCTCGCGCAGGTCTGGGGAGAGCTGGCAATCATCTCGGCCTGGCTGGCGGTGAGCTTCTTCGTAGCGCTGAAGCTGTTCCGATGGCGGTGAGCCGCCTCAATTCAGCGTTGCGTCGTTGAAGCCGTTGAAGGAGCGGTATGCGCCGTCGGTCTTTAACTCGGCATCGCCGGCGAGCTCCTTCTGGTGGACCTTCAGGGCCGCCTCGAAGGCCTGGCGCACCGAGGTCCTTCGGTCTTGCAGGAACGAATCCCAGAAGGTCTTGGCGAAAAACGCGCAGTAGGTTTCGTGCTGACTGTCGACGTCCGAGATCACGATGGCCCTGCTTTTCGTGCCCTCGAACGCATCGACGAAGCCCCCCGAGAAGCACTGATCCATGACCACGATCACGCTGGCGGGGAGACGCTCGACCTCGGCGCGCAGATCGGCGGGCAGCAGACGGCCGTGGCGCAACTCGAGGAAGACTCCGTCCTGGTCGGTATCGCCGTGGCCGGTGCCGTAGATCACCACCACGTCGCCGGCGCGCGTGATAGAGGCGAGCTGGTCCATGACCTGCGCGAAGTGGGCGGGAATGGGGGTCGAGACGGGAGTCTGTTTGGAGGGCGGATCGCGGCGGTCCTTTGGAGAGACGATGAAGATGTTCCTCTCGTCGAAGCCCAGCGCGCGCAGAGAGCGGTAGGCGCGGGCGATGTTGCCCTTGTGGTCGCGGCCGTTGTCGGCGTTGGCCAGAACGGCGTATTTTTGCGGATGCGGCGTGGCGGCCGCCTGCGGCTGCGGGGTTTGGGACCGGCCGGAACCGCAGCCGGCCAGTGCAATCGCCAGGACAGCCAGACCCGGGGCCAGTCGCATCATTACCACTGTAACAGCGGTTGGCGGTCCGCTATCGGCCGCCGGCCGCGATGGCGTCGGCGACTTGCTTTCCCATGCGTACGCAGTCGGGGATGCCGATGCCGTGGTAGGCGTTGCCGGCCAGGTGCAGGCCGGGAAGTT
>Ga0182021_10005956_pt1 | contig 14467 bp, 11 predicted proteins | sample 612E3MmetaG_FD_120493 | JGI IMG/M metagenome (GOLD analysis project Ga0182021, IMG submission 120493) | Permafrost microbial communities from Stordalen Mire, Sweden - 612E3M metaG (Illumina Assembly) | ecosystem: Environmental > Terrestrial > Soil > Wetlands > Permafrost | place: Sweden... | reverse complement strand
CCAAGAAAGATCAATATAACGGGTTCAATATGATCATCGGAGACATGAATCGCCTGTTCTACTTTTCCAACCGTGGTAAAATGCATGAACTGTCACCGGGCCTGTACGGTTTGAGCAACCGCCTTCTCGATACGCCCTGGCCCAAGATCGAGCGGGCGAAAAAGGCGATAGAGTCGCTGCTGGCAAGCAAAGACGATCCTCTTCCAGAAGAGATTTTTACAATCCTGAAAGACCGGTCAAAACCGGACGAAAGCGAGCTGCCCGATACGGGAGTTGGCTTGGAATGGGAACGGATTCTTTCTTCCATATTCATAACAAGCCCCATATACGGCACCCGCTCCTCTTCAGTTATTATGATTGACAGAAAGAACCATTGCATGTTTATAGAAAGGGTATTTGACGCACATCCTGAACCGTGGATGGAGGCAAGGTTTGACTTCCGGATTCATGGTGATTGAGTGAAGTCAGAGGCAGAAGAGAAGGCGCAAAATGTCGAGGCGTGAATATCCGGACAGGCCGATTTGCGGAGTCGGAGCGGTCGTAATCAGAGAGGGCAAGGTACTCCTCGTAAGACGCGGTGTTGATCCGAACAAGGGACTGTGGGCGATCCCCGGAGGCTCTCTAAACTTAGGCGAAACCCTGCAGGAAGGCGCGGAAAGGGAGATTCTGGAAGAAACCGGCGTTACAATCAAGGCAGGAGCGCCTGTCTACTCTTTTGATTTTTTCGAAGAGGATAGTGAAGGGCGGATTCGCTTTCACTATGTGATTGTGGACATGATCGCTGATTACGTATGCGGTGAGGCGAAGGGCGCAGACGATGCTCTCGAAGCGAGGTGGGTTGCGCCTGCAGAGCTCAGACATATGCACGTCTCAAAAAATACCCTGAGAATTCTGGATTTTCTCAAGAGTCACTTTCGCAAGGAGGTGTAGTCATGAAGGTCATTTATCACAAAGATTTTAATCAAACATACTGTTCTGATCCTGCCGCTGCGCCGGGCCGCATCGAGGCAGTCGTCAAAGCAATCCGTGACAAATGGACTTTTGTCGATGCGGTTCCTGCCCGGAAAGAAGACATTGCCGCTTGTCATACACCGTCCCACATGGAGAGGGTGGCGAGAGAGGGCGTCTATGATATTGCTGCGCTGGCGGCCGGAGGCGCCATTCAGGCCGCCGAGATTGGCCTCTCTGAGCCATGTTTTGCCGTGATCAGGCCGCCCGGGCACCACGCCTCCGCTAATAGTGCCTGGGGATTCTGCTATTTCAACAATATGGCGATTGCCCTTGAAAAGCTAAAACGGGAAAAACGGATCAAGAAAGCCTTCGTGCTGGATATCGATCTTCATTTCGGCGATGGAACAGTGAATATCCTGGAAGGAACCGGTTATGTGTCCATCTGCAATCCTACGGCATCCAACCCGGATGAATATCTGAAAAGTGTGAAAACCCGCCTCTCTGAGGAGAAGGTAGATATCATAGGGGTATCTGCCGGTTTTGACAATCATGAACAGGATTGGGGCGGGCTGCTTTCCACATCCGATTACACTGCTATTGGAAAAATGGTCAGGGAGGCCGGCAAGAAAAACGGTGGAGGCTGTTTTGCCATCCTCGAAGGCGGGTATAATCACTCCGTTCTGGGACAGAACGTAATGGCCTTCATCGAGGGCATGGAAGGGAAGTAAAAAAAATAAGGCAGGGATGGTTGAAATGCCATCCCTGCCTCTGGTATCTCATTTAACGGCCGATTATTCCGCGAGGACTATTTCAGTATCCCATCTTCTTCATGAAGCCCTGTCCGCCCAGGGGTTGTCTCTCTACCAATTGCCCGACCTTTACCCTTTTTAAGTCTTGCGGTTTACCTTCTACTGTGGCCCACGCGCTTTCTGCCTGGACCTGGTCTGTTACGGTCAGCTCAACAGGCAGTTTCACGATGTTGCAGGTTATCTTCTTGGTTCCACTCACGGGATCTTCGTCCTCCATTTCTTCGAACGTATAAGCAATCATCTTCGTACCCGGCTTGATCCCGACTTTTTCGCCAATGTTCAAATTTGCATATCTTTCCTTCTCGTCCTGGCGTGTGCGCAATTGTCTTATGTAACCTTTGACGGTAAACCATTTGGAAAGTTTTGGTCTCGCATCTTCCAATCCTTTAGACGCGGCCTTCTTGATGCCGCCGACGATGGCATCATAGTTAGGGTAGGGGATTTTGCCGATGATGTGCTTCCCATGTACCTTATCGGAAAAGAGAACCTCCCCCGTTTCCACATCCAGAATTCTCATGGTCAACTCCGTGCCGATGTTCCAGCCTTCCTGAGATTCCAGACCGGCTGCCGTTAGCGAACCTAAGAGGTCAACGCCCCAGTTGCCGCTGCCTCCTTTGCCCAGACCCTGCCTGGCAGACTCAAAGGTCTTGTAGGAGAGATCAACGTTATTGACGGAACCTGTGATGATATATTTTACGCCGGCAAATTTTCCGAGTCTTACCAACGTCGATTCATCCACGAGTCCCGAACGCTGGAACTTTTGTTCCGAAATGATTTTGTCCATTTCCTTTCTTGTAAAAACCTTCGCCCCTCCCATGTTGACCAGTTCGTCCGTGAAGCCGTCTTCAACACTCTCCGAGAGCTTTGCATTTATCTGTCTCTGCGTCACTTCAGAGTCTCTCTGAAACTGTCGCTTTTCCTTGGTACCCCAGACAACGCCCGCAGCTCCGGGAACAACACCGACGGCGGCGCCCCCTACGGCAGTTCGCTGACTCGCTCCCTGAACATGCGCCTGTACCACATTGGCGTAATCAAAGGTCGAGTTGTTGGTGAAATTGACGACAGCGACTTTCGGGAGCATGGCGTCATACGCTGATTTGCATACTTTAGGCGGCGACTCTTTCGGCCCTTTGTCTATAGGATATGCCATGGGATCGATCTTTGGCACAGTTGCGCAGGCAGCCAAAAAGAATGTTGCAAGAAAAAGCAGTGCGAATTTCTTAAACATAAAGCTCTCCTCCTTATTTCTGGTAGTCCAATTGCAGGGAATAGGGTGAAAAATTTATGACATTAAAATTACCTTTCTGTTTTATGCTGTTGGCCAGGTAGATCGAGTTTTCAGGGTAGCTCACTATAAATTCCCCCATCTGTTTATCCTCCACCCCTGTTACCCAAACAATATTCTGCAGAGTATTCTTGATTTCCATGTTCGTATCAAGGTCGGTTACCCCCTTGACCTTTACATTTATCTTTTTGACATTGCCCTGGACGTAGGATGCAACTTTATCAAGTATCTTGGGGGTCAATTTTTCTGCGAGGTCTTTAAGGCCTTCGGCGGCGGCATCCTCAACATTATTGGCGAGCCCTTTGCCCTGTGCCGTATCTGCAGTAAGAATCTCCATATTGCCTGTCTTGTTGTTCTTGGCTACGATGCGATAGGTCAGTCTTACAGTAACATTGTTGAATGGCATGGAGAGCCCATATCCAATGTCCTCGCCCTTCTTTGTCGATATGGTATAGTCCACTTTGCCGATGATGATGATGTTGGAGAGGAACTTGTACATCATGCTCCTCACTGCCATGGTGCTCCCGCTTTGCACCGCCTTTTCAATTTCGCGTGCATCGACAGCCTGCGTCGGAGCCACATCGACGACCTTGTAGTTTTGATCGGTGAGTTTCCCGATAAGGGTCTCTGAAAGGATATTTGTTTCCTCGAATTCATCTCCGTGTTTGCCCGGTTTCCGTGCGGGGATAAAGACGGCGAGTGAGTTGTTCAGGGCAAGAGAGGAAACGGCTTCCCTCGCCTTGGCAGGTTCAACGCAGGCCGATATTTTTACGGTGACTATGTCCTCCTTAGTGGCCTGGTCAAGGACTTTGTAACTCTTGATGACGCCCCCAACCTGCGTCTTTATCACGTCTTCGACGAGTGTGAAATTTTGCACAAAGCTCTGTGCCTTGATTTGCGTTCCGACTGTCTGCTCGATGGCCGCCCACTTGGCTCTGGCAATGGCCTCCGTTTTTGCCGAAGGGAGATCATTATTGATGATAGCTGCTTCTCCCTGGGTATTCACGCACTTTTCCTGACAAAGGCCCGCTGACGCGGAGACGAAGCTCAGTAACAGTAAAGCAATAACGATACTTATTCTGTGCATTTTGCCCTTTCCTCCGATCTTAGGATCATAAGAAACGCCAAGGACTATACTGAAAAGGGCAGGGTTTGTAAAGTACATTATATTCTTGCATGTCGCAAGAGGGCCGTCTTTTTCTCTTTCTCACTTGCCTATGCAGAAGGTCGAGAATATTCTTTCCAGTATCTCTTCAGTAACGGTTTCGCCTGCTACTTCGCCAAGGCTTTCAAGTGCTTGGCGGATATCAAGGGCGGAGAATTCAGGAGAAAGTCCCTGGCGGATGCCGTCCCCGGCTTTTGACAGGAGGTCCCTCGTTTTTTCGATGGCCATCTTCTGGCGGATGTTGGATACAACGGTGAGGGTGTGGCCACATTCTGAACCATTTAGAACGAGACTGTGGATGGCATCTTTCAGTGCCGGTATGCCGTCGCCGTGTTTTGCTGAAATCCAGATGGGCGGCATGATATCGGGATACAGGCCTGCCAACTCATTTCCATCGAGGACATGAGGAAGATCGGCCTTGTTGATGACCAGGAAGAATTTCTTTGTCTTGCACCACTCGATGACATCGATGTCCTCTCTTGTTAACCGTTCGCTGCCGTCGATAACTACTATCACCACATCCGCCTGTGAGAGTTTTTCCCATACCAGATCGACGCCTTCTTTTTCGGCGATGTTCTGCGGTTCTCTCAGGCCTGCCGTATCAGTGAGTTTCACAGGCACCCCTTTGATGGAGATGGTCTCCTCAATGAAATCCCTCGTTGTTCCCGGCATGGCTGTCACAATTGCCCTTTTTTCACCAAGAAGCCTGTTTAACAGACTCGACTTCCCCACGTTCGGCCTTCCCGCAATAACGGCATTGACGCCATCCCTGTATATTTTCCCCTCTCCGTATGTCAGGGCAAGTCGGCTGAGTTCATCGACGATGACTGTGATATCTTCGGCGGCAGTCGGAAGACTACCGAGCGCGACATCGTCGTCCGAGAAATCGATGGATGTTTCGAGGATGGCGAGGATATCAATGATTGCGTTGCGGAGTGTTTCGATTCTGCCGGCCAGGTCACCTTTGAGGCGGGAGACGGCGAGGTCAAGCGCCCTGTCAGTTTGTGCCATGATCGTTTCCGCAACCGCCTCCGCCTGCGAAAGATCGATTCGGTCGTTGAGAAAGGCGCGTTCGGTAAATTCACCACGTTTTGCAAGACGCGCACCTGCTTTGATGACCTCTGAAAGCACGGACTGAAGAATAAAAGCGCTGCCATGGCAGTTGATTTCGAGAATGTCCTCTCCCGTATAAGAGTGAGGTTTCATCATGAAAGAAATGAGAACTTCGTCGATGACTCTGCCCGTGTCAGGTGAAATAATGTCTCCGTGATATAGTCGATGGCTATGGAGGCCGCCAGTCTTGCTTGACGGCCTAAAAATGAGGGAGGCAATATCTCCGGATTTGGGACCGCTCACTCGTATGATGCCGATCGCTCCCGTACCCGGCGGAGTGGCTATGGCCGCTATCGTGTCTTCCAAGTCTAATAACCTCTCGAAGGCTAAATACTAAGTGAAGAAAGGAGCGGTGACAAAGGCGAAAGGCACAAGACGCGTCCTCAGACAAGCTCCGGTTAACACTCGCCCAAAGTGCGAGATATACAAAGGTGCACAGCCTTAGCTTGCCCTGAGGACGCGAAAGAGTGGATAAGCGGAATTACGGTTTCGGGCACACGCACACCGCCGGATCTAACTCTTCTTGGCCGGCATGATCACGATTTTTCTAAATTCCCCTTCGCCTCGGCTTTTTGTCGTCAATGACTCGTCGTTTTGCAGGGCAAGATGAATGACGCGACGGTCATGGGCGTTCATATGTCCGACAGTCAGCGCCTTCTTTGATTTTCTTACTTTTTCTGCCAGCCTTTCTGCCAGGGCAATGAGTGACTCTTCCCTTTTCTTTCTGTAGGATTCCGTATCCACAACAATCATCTTGCGGTTATTTGTATTCTTACTTACTGACTTGTTCACAATGTACTGTATGGCATCTAAGTTCTGCCCTCTCTTGCCTATAAGCAAGCCACTGCCGTCACCCTTGATATTCAGCAGAATCGTATCATCAGTTTCTTCAACAGTTAATGGGCAATCGAGGCTCATTCTCTGCAAGATGCCTTGCAGGATGCTTTTTGCCCTCATTGCGGGGCTCTCTGCGGAGTCTTCCGGCGCCGCCGGTTCTGTTGAATCTGAGACAACAGATGATTTTCTTTGAGCACCTTTTCCCGATTGTGCAACCGGCGCATCCATGGCCATATCAATGGACATGATACTTGCCCTAATTTTTGCCTTTTTAGAGCCGAGGCCGAGGAATCCCGTCGCGCCGTCTGAAATGATCTCAATGTTAAGTTTTTCTCTCGGTACGTTGAATTCGCTGCAGGCTTTCTCAATAGCCTCGTCTATTGTCTTCCCTTCGATCTCTGTAGAATTCATAGTAACTACCTCAATTCACTATCTGCTCTTATTAATGTAGTATTGCTGCCCGATACTCAGTATGTTTTGAAAGAGCCAGTAAATAACCAGACCCGATGGAAAATTTACAAATAGAAATGTGAAAACCACGGGCATGAACATCATGATTTTTTGTTGCATGGGATCTCCCATGGAAGGGGTCATTTTTTGCTGGATTAGCATGGTAGCACCCATGATAATCGGCGTAATGTAGTAGGGGTCCTTTGCCGACAGATCCTGTATCCACCAGTAAAAAGGGGCGTGGCGGAGTTCAATGGAATACATGAGAGCCTTGTAGAGCCCAAAGAAGACGGGTATCTGAATGACCATGGGCAGACATCCCCCCAAGGGGTTTACCTTGTGCGTCTTGTACAAGGCCATTGTTTCCTGACTCAGTTTTGCCTTGTCACTCTTGTACTTCTCGCGGAGTTCGGCTATCTTCGGTTGCAGTTTCTGCATCTCCTTCATGGACTTGTAGCTCTTGTTGCCCAGCGGCCAGAAGATAATCTTTATCAGGATGGTCAGGATGATAATGGCGATGCCGTAGTTGTGGACATAGTTGTTGAGAAATTTGATTGAGATCAAGAGCGGCATGGCGAGCCATTTCATCCATGAACCGAAATCTATAGCATTCTCGAGGCCGACTCCCTGAGCTTTGAGAATGTCATTCTCCTTGGGTCCGAGGTATAACGAGTAGCCAAACGATGCGACCTGTCCGGGAGGGATAATGGTGGGCGTGCCTTTCAGGTTCACAGAAACCATGTTCCGGGGATCCACGGAAAGAGAAAGACTGGTCAGCGTCGGGTTTTGGGGCACCACGGCGGCAAGAAAATATTTGCTTTCGTACCCCGCCCAGGTAATGTCAGGGCCTGCTGATTTTCCTGATTCAATTTTCTTGACTTCGTAACGCTCTACGTCTTTGGCAATGTAAGAAATGGGTCCGTCATGCCCGTAACTGTCTGATTCTGATTTCGGGTCTACATACTGATTCCAGGAAAGAAGCGCACTTTCACTGAGGGCTGCTCTTGATACGTTATGTATTCTCACTTCTAAATCAAAGGCATATTTATCAGGATAAAAGGTGAATATCTTTTCTTCTGTCATATCGTTGGCGAATGTCTGCTTGAAGGTGAGTGTGCGGCTCTCAGGACTTTGTTTCATATCGATCGATAGCGTATCCGAGGTGAACACACTTTCAGGGTGTACAGCGACACTTGATTCGGGAAAAGTCATCGTGAGTGGTTTCGGCATGCCGTCCATGATGTGGACGAGTTCAATAGGTTCCGAATCTCTGTCAAGAGAGCTGCGGTAGTTCTTCAGTTTGTAAGATTTCAGGCTGCCGCCTTTAGTGGAGAAAACGGCCCTATAAAGAGAAGTCTCCACAGGGATATCCTTTTCGGTTCCCATGACCGGCTTTGAAAGAATGGCTCCGCCTTTAACCGGCGCCGCCTGTTCCGGGGCTGCCACCTTACCGGCGGGCTTTTCTTTAACTGCCGTCTCCTGCCGGGTTGGTTCCGGCTGTTGCTGGGGCGGCTTTTTCACAAAAAATGCCTGCCAGACAAGTATGACGGCCACTGACAGGATTATGGCAAGAAAGGCCTTCTTGTCCATTAAATACCTCCGTACCTTAGTTCTGGTTTATTTTACTGGATCGTAACCGCCGGGGTGAAGAGGATGACACCGAAACAGCCGCAGCAGGGCAATGCACGGTCCTCTGACTGGGCCATATCTCCGGATTGCGTCTATGGCATACTCGGAACAAGATGGGTAAAAACGGCAACATGGGGTAAAAAGAGGAGAGATGCACATCTGATATAATCGGACAAATACAATAATAATTTTTCCCAGAATTTGCGCAAACGTTATCTCATGCATCTGATTTCTTGATTAAGCGGCTTTCTAACTCTGTGCATACATCTTGATATGCTAATCTTGTTATGTTTCTTTTTGCAATTATCACGATGTCTTGCGGAGCAGAAAGTCTTGATCTGTTCAATCTGAAGAACTCTCTTACGAGACGTCTAATCCTGTTTCTCTCTACGGCGCTCCCCACCTTTTTAGTGACCGTTATTCCCAGTCTGCTAATGCCCGTCTCACTCTTGCACACGACGATGGTAAAATGTTCCGAATGGCTGCGCACTCCCTGCTCATAGACGGTCAAATAATCTCTTCTCTTGCTTATTCTTACGCACTTGCCAAAGGATTGTTTTTCCATAGACCGCTTCTTAGGGTGTTAAACGGCCAACCTCTTTCTGCCCTTAGCCCGTCGGCGGCTCAGGACCAATCTCCCTCCCCGCGTAGACATTCTAACTAGAAAGCCGTGGGTTCTCTTCCTTTTCGTGTTGCTGAAATTTGTCAGATTTTTTTTCATTCACTCGACCCCGCTGAAAAATATTAAGAAATATCATTAACCATACCCGGATTTGTTTGTCAAGGTTAAATTGGATGTGCGGAATTGATACCTATTGATATTTCTCTTTAATGTTCATATAATGCAGGCGGAGAGTGGGGGATGAAAAAAGAGAACAAAACAAAATATCAGCTTCTAAAAGAATTGTTTGACTTGAGTCAGCGGGTCGCAGAATTTGAAAGATTGGAAGTTGAACACAAACTTGCGGATGAGATATTATCTGAAAGTGAAATTCGCTACCGCCGGATGGTAGATGCCGTCACCCCTTATACTTATTCCGTTGAAGTGCAAGAAGGGCGGGCTGTCAATACAAGGCATAGCGCAGGTTGCATGGCTGTCACCGGCTATGATCAGCAAAATTATGAAAATGACCCGAATCTCTGGTATTCTATGATACACCCCGAGGATCGTACACTCGTGGAAAATGCGGTTGGCAGGATTATGGCTGGTGATGATGTTTTACCCATTGAGCACCGTTTGTTGCGCCATGACGGCGTGGTTGTCTGGGTGCGCAACACGATGGTTCCTTATCGTAGCGAAAACGGTCAATTGCTACGGTATGATGGTTTGATAGAGAATATTACCGAGCGCAAAAAAATGGAAGAGGAACTTCTCAAAGCAAAGAAACTCGAATCCGTGGGCACTCTTGCAGGCGGCATAGCTCACGATTTCAACAACCTCCTGCAGGCTATTTTGGGCAGCATCTCTCTTGCTAAGATGCACTCTGACCCCGGTGATAAGATTCACAAGTTCTTGGACACTGCGGAGAAGGTATCAATGCGTGCGAGCGATATAACTAAGCAATTGATCACCTTTGCTCAGGGAGGGGCGCCGGTAAAAAGGACGATGTACATAGGAGAGTTTATAAAGAATACGGTGCTCTTCTTTCTCGGCGGTTCCAATGTGTATGCCAAGCTTTACATAGACGCTGACTTAACCCCTGTTGATGTCGATGAGGGGCAGATAAGACAGGTGATTCACAGCATGGTAAGCAATGCCACGGAAGCAATGCCTGACGGTGGCACTCTCACGATTACCGTGGAAAATGTTGACATGGACGTAACGAACGAGCTTCCATTAAAAGAGGGGAAATACGCAAAGGTAACGCTGTCCGATTGCGGCACCGGGATACCCGGGGAGAATATCTCAAGAATATTTGATCCCTTCTTTACGACAAAGGAAATGGGGTCCCAAAAAGGCACGGGACTCGGGCTTGCCATATCTTATTCCATCATCAAGAACCACAATGGTCTGATAACAGTTGAATCTGAAATAGGTGTTGGAACAACTTTTCATATCTACCTTCCTGCCTCGAAGAAAGATATCGCCGGGAAAGAGCCTGCGAAGGATGAACCTCCTGTGTGTTAGGCGATGTCGTTTGCCCCTGATGTCAAGACCATGCAGTATTGAATCAATGTTTGCGAAGAGTTGGGTGCGACAAGGGGAAATTTCTGAAGCGTTACAACCGGTGCGGATTGGCTCGTCGTTTAAACCGCGTGTAAAGGGGAAAAGCCCAGTGCCATTTTGGTTACGTGAAGTTATTTCAGTATTTCATGCTGCCGAAGATTACCAGACGCAGCATCTTGAGCAGATCAACGCCCTTGAAGGGCTTGGCGAGAAAATATTGACCGCCGGCGATATTATTCTTGGGGAGTTCACTTGACTTAACGGCGCCCGTAAGGAAGATGATGGGGATCTGATCGGTGCCCGGGTCTTCTTTCATTTCTGCTGCTACACTCGACCCGTCTATATCGGGCATCACTATATCCAGTATGACAGCGTCAGGTTTCAATGATTTAGATTTTTCCAGCCCTTCCTCTCCGGAATATGCCGTATATACCTCATAATCATTTGCCTTGAGCCAAGATTCCACAATATTAACAATATCGTGATTGTCGTCAACAACAAGAATCCTATTTCCCATCGCGCCACCTGAATATTCATGCCGATGATATTGAAGCTCAAAGGCAATATAACAACAGACTTGAAGTGAGAGTGTATGTTTCCGCTTATACTTCCGTTTATTTCTTCGGGACCAGCCGCCATCTCAATGTCATCCAATGCTGTCTCACGTGCTCGTAAATCAATACATCCTTTCGGCGACCAATGGGATGCTTTCAAATGCGGCCGGCGCACAGAACTTTGTTATATGGTAATCTTCATTTAAATTGATAGTCATGCCGGACGGATCGGATTTTGCAACGGTTCCCGTAACATTTATGAGAATTGTTCTGCCCGATTTTCCCGGTCTTGTAAAATTGAGAATGATATCCAGATTTACCTGCAAATTCTGCGGAAGAGGTTCATCCGTATGGAAAATTACTTCTCTTGCGGAAATACTTGCAGTCCTAAGGAAAAAACTCCGCGCCTCATTATCTGATATAAACTCAATTCTGGCGGGAACTTCGATATCGTACCTCTCAAATTCCATGGTCAAATACGCCCCCGTCGTTTCCTAAGAATCAAATTATTTTGCCATGCGTGCATCACGAATGCCCATGACCTGTGCTTATCAGAAAGGCAAGCAGGAAACATGCCACCAATATGGCAAAATAATTGCAAATAATTTCGTATACATATCACCTGATACCCATAAGACATGGAAAAGAAAGTCCATCTTTTGATGAGGGGATGGCAAAAAATTGCCGCATAGAGTCAATCCATCGGCGTACGCGATGCTCGTAAGAAGATAGCGACCTTCCGAGCAGCGGCGGTTTGTTCGAGGGTATTCTTTCATATCTGAGTGGCATTATCACCTTCGCATATTCGTCTTCACCCAAGTTTAAGAATACTGCCGGTAATGCTTGCAGTACATGTGTCATCATTTTTGCGACTTTACTTAATGCCTGCCTTTCCCGCATCTCAGATCGTATGGATATGCCGGGGATAGGCATGCATGAAAGCGGCCATTTCTGTGTTGCAGGAATGGATAAAGTCTGCCTATTATGGCACGCAATTTTTTGCAGAAATGATTCGAGAAAGAGGTGTTTGGGTGGATCAGTTCCGGATGGTTACCGAATATGAGCCGAAGGGTGACCAGATAAAGGCCATCCCGAAGCTTGTCGATGGTATTGAGAAAGGAGCTCAACATCAGGTGCTCCTAGGTGTTACAGGTTCGGGCAAAACATTTACCATCGCCAATGTCATTTATGCGATTCAGAGGCCTGCCCTGGTGATTGTACACAATAAGACGCTGGCTGCCCAGCTCTACGGTGAATTCAAGACCTTGTTTCCTGATAATGCCGTGGAATACTTTGTGAGCTACTACGATTATTATCAGCCGGAAGCCTATATACCGAGCACGGACACGTATATCGAAAAGGATTCTTCAATCAACGAGGAAATCGACAAGCTGCGACATTCTGCGACCCATTCCCTCTTGGAACGGAGCGACGTCATCATTGTTGCCAGCGTTTCCTGCATTTACGGTCTTGGCTCTCCGGAGGCCTACCATGGCATGCTACTCGCCCTGGAACAGGGGATGGAGTTTCCTCGGGATGAGATGTTAAGAAGACTGGTTGAGATTCAGTATGAGCGCAATGACATCGATTTTCATCGCGGAACATTCCGGGTGCGCGGCGATGTGGTCGAGATATTTCCGGCGTATGAAGAAGAAAAGGCGATCCGGGTTGAGTTCTTTGGAGATGTCATCGAGGCCATTTCCCTTGTTGATCCCCTCCGGGGAAGAAAATTAAATCCCGTGCAGAAGATGTCCGTCTATCCCGGCAGTCACTACGTGACAACGAGGGACAATATGAAAAGGGCCATAACCGCAATCAGGCAGGAACTCGAGGAGAGGCTTGGGGAACTCCGCACGCAGAATAAACTCCTTGAGGCGCAGAGGCTCGAACAGCGGACAAAGTTTGATATCGAGATGATGGAGGAGATGGGCTACTGCCAGGGCATCGAGAATTATTCCCGTCATCTCACGGGGAGAAGGCAGGGAGAGCCGCCTCCCACCCTGATGGAGTATCTGCCGGAAAATGCCCTTGTCGTCATCGATGAGAGCCATGCCACCATCCCGCAGCTTATCGGCATGTACCGGGGTGATAGAGCCCGCAAGGAGACCCTCGTCAATTACGGTTTCCGTCTTCCTTCCGCCCTCGATAACCGGCCGTTGATGTTTGCAGAATACGAGGGCTTTGGGAATCAGAGGATATATGTATCGGCGACGCCTGCTCTGTATGAACTCACGAAGGCCAAAGGAAGGGTTGTTGAGCAAATCATACGGCCCACGGGGCTTGCGGATCCGGAAATAATTGTGAAGCCCGTGAGCCATCAGGTGGATGATCTCCTTTCCGAGATCCGTGAAAGGGTGAGAAAAGGCGAGCGTGTCCTGGTGACCACGCTTACCAAGAGGATGGCGGAAAATCTCGCGGCCTACTACCAGACCCTGGGCGTCAAGGTGAAGTATCTTCATTCAGACATTCACACCCTTGAGCGGGTAAGCATCATCCGGGACCTGCGTCTCGGGGAATTTGATGTCCTGGTAGGGGTTAATCTCCTCAGGGAGGGCCTTGATATACCGGAGGTATCCCTGGTCGCCATTCTCGATGCCGACAAGGAGGGGTTTCTTCGCTCCGAGCGTTCCCTGATGCAGACGAGCGGAAGGGCGGCGAGAAATTTGTCAGGACAGGTGATAATGTACGCCGACAAAATTACTGAATCGATCAAAGCTTGTCTTAATGAAACGAAAAGGCGCAGAATAATCCAGATACGCTATAACGAGGAAAACAACATCACTCCCGAGTCCATCAAGAAAGGCATCAATGATATACTTGCTTCCATCTATGAAGCGGATTATATTACCGTGCCTGTTAGTTCAAAGGAAAGAGAGGTCATCGCCTCGGAAGAAGAGTTGCCCGTTATGATCATGAAATTCAAAGAGGAAATGAAAGAGGCGGCAAGAAATCTTGAATTTGAGAAGGCCGCGGGGCTCCGGGATAAGATTAAGGAGCTGACGAGCATATTGCTGGAAATGGGAGAAGAGGTCTGATTTCGTGTTTATTAAAAAGACGATCTCCATAATCACATTGTTGACTGTTCTTACGCTCCTTGCGCTCTCAGATATCTCGCATGCTGAGACCCTGACGGACCAGGTGCGCACTCAAATTATCGATACGATCGGGGGGCCGGAGCCGTCAGCGAAAATCGCACCTCGTGAGGGATTACCGTCCCTTTCACCGCTGGTCTTTCAATTCTATGAGGGACGTGAATTTCGGCCCGCATGGAGCGATGACTTCGGTCCCTCTCCGGAGGCGGAGGATTTTCTGGAAGTGATCCGCTCTGCTTATCGTGAAGGATTAAATCCCGAAGATTATCAACTCAATAAAATTGACGCGGTGCTGTCCGATTTATATGCGAGTCAGATTGGATTAGAACCATATGATGTGGCAGAACTTGCCGGTCTTGATCTGATATTGACCCAAGCTTTCTTCCTTTATGCGTCTCACATGGTTGATGGACGT
>Ga0182021_10005955_pt1 | contig 14468 bp, 12 predicted proteins | sample 612E3MmetaG_FD_120493 | JGI IMG/M metagenome (GOLD analysis project Ga0182021, IMG submission 120493) | Permafrost microbial communities from Stordalen Mire, Sweden - 612E3M metaG (Illumina Assembly) | ecosystem: Environmental > Terrestrial > Soil > Wetlands > Permafrost | place: Sweden... | reverse complement strand
TTTGATTTCTGTTTTATGTACTGAGAAATTATAATTGCCTGTGTAGTTATCACGGTAATCTTTTGTTTTCTTGCATCCTATTGCAGAAAATGTCAATACTAATATTAATAATAATAGAGACCGGTTCATAATCATTTTGTATTATTTGGTTTTAATAGTTTATTCAAGAAAATAATTCGACGTTAATAAATGCATACCCGCTAATGCCCCGCATTCAGCCGCAACGCGGGTTTTAGCAGATTTTATCTTTGCCGATTGTTTCCATTTTATTAGCCATAATCAAGTTTCCTTACCTACAAACCCCGCATTGAGGCTGCCCGCTCGTTATGCCCCGTTTTATTTTGATTGAAATAATATCAATAGTATTTTATTATGGAATGAGTTTTTTAAATCTTCCATGATGATAAATATATTGAATTATGATATTCTGACCTTGCCTTATTAACCATGGTTCTCATGGCAATGATTATTTTCTTTGAGAAGGTAAAAACCTTCTTTATCACTTTTTTACCATTATTTTTTAGATAATCTGTAACATAGAATAATCCAGCAACGAGAAGCAGGAATCCTATTATTACAAGTGCCCCTTCAAGCCCGTCGGATGCATTTCCAGTTGCTGCAAATGTTCTATAAGATAGTACATTAAACAGCACTAAGGCAATCAATATTTTCTTTTTCATTGTTAGGATGAGTTAGTGTTATAATTATTAATGGGGCATAACGCCCGTTTAATCGCAACAAACCTTCGTCTCTTTTGCAGAATTTCGGTTTGCCTGACCTCCCTTACAAATATATAAAAAAACATTTCAATCACTTTACTTGTTTATAGATATAAATTATTTTGGAAGCTGATAATAAGCGGAGGTCGGAGGTCGGAGGTCAGAAGTCAGAGGTCAGAGGTCAGAGGTCGGAGGTCGGAGGTCAGAGGTCAGAGGTCGGAGTTCAGAGGTCGGAGATCAGTGGTCAGAAGTCAGAGGTCGGAGGATGGAGGATGGAGGGTGGAGAATCGAGAATCGAGCATCGGGTATCGTGAACCTTGAACCGTGCACCGTGCACCGTGAAATATGATTCCTTCTTCAACACTCGTTGATCCCTGCCTACCGGCAGTACAGGAATATTCGATTATTCATTCCGCAAAAAGAAAAAAGGCTGCTTATGGGAGAGCAGCCTTTCATTTTTGAGATGTTTTATTAGTACCTCTTTCTGGGAGTGTAGTGAGTATGTAGTAATTCATGAGATTTATGCCCATTCGGTGTTCCGAGGAATTCCTTGTAGATTTCTGCAACTTCAGGATTCTCATGAGATTTACGAACGGGCATTCCCATATCTTCTTCGTAGATGGCAGCTTTACGTTTCGAACGGATTTCACGGTTGGTAGGAATAGGTTGTCCTCCACCGCCCAGGCATCCGCCCGGACAAGCCATGATCTCGATAAAGTGATAATTCCCGGTGCCGTCTTTGACGCTCTGCATCACCTTCTTGGCATAAGCAAGTCCATTGGCAACACAACATTTCAATTCAACACCTTCCAGGAAACTCCATTCGGGCAACGTTTTGTTGATCAGGATCGAAGCTTCCCTTACTTCACCTTCTGTACCGCGGACCGGGGTAATGTTGAGCCCTTCAAATGGAACTTCACGGCCGGTGACAATTTCATAAGCCGTTCTCAGGGCTGCTTCCATAACACCACCGGTGGTTCCGAAGATCACGGCGGCACCTGTGGAAGATCCCATGAAACTGTCGCAATGTTCTTCCGGCAGAGATTCGAAATCGAGTCCTGCCTGGCGGATCATGATCGCCAATTCACGGGTTGTAAGAACATAATCCACATCGTTGTACCCGCTGGAACGCATTTCCTGGCGGTTTGCCTCAAATTTCTTGGCTGTGCAGGGCATGATGGAGATGGAGACGATGTTCTTCGGGTCCAGGTTCCGTTTCTGCGCATAATAGGTCTTGGCAAGGGTGCCAAACATCTGCTGCGGTGATTTGCAGGTGGAGAGGTTCGGTAAATATTCCGGAAAGGTATGTTCAATAAATTTGATCCACCCCGGTGAGCAGGAAGTAGCCATTGGCAATGCAACCGTAGGATCCTTGTCAACCAGGGCTCTCTTGAGCCTGGATAAAAGTTCGTGACCTTCTTCGATGATGGTCAGGTCGGCAGTGAAATCGGTGTCGAGAACAGAATCGAATCCGAGACGTTTCAGTGCGGCAACCATCCTCCCGGTGACAATCTTGCCTGCGGGCATTCCGAGTGCTTCTCCAAGGGCGATCCTGACGGCAGGTGCGGTTTGCACAACTACATGCTTGGTCGGATCATAGATGGCATCCCATACCTTGTCAATATAATTCCTTTCGATGAGGGCACCGGTCGGGCAGCGGTTTACACACTGTCCGCAATTGGTACAAACCACTTCAAACAACGGGTGTTCAAAAAAGGTAGAGATCTTCATGTGATTTCCCCTGTATGCAACATCAAGGGCGCTCACACTCTGGAGCTCTTCGCAGGTTCTTACACAACGCTGGCAACGGATACAACGGCTGTCATCCTTAATGATGGCGGTGTTGTATTTATCGATGGTGTATTTTTTATCCGGTACAAGGTCGATATACATCGGTTCGCCGGTAAGCATTTCGGATGCAAGGTGCTGCAATTCGCAGTTCCCGTTTTTATAACATTTGGTGCAATCGGCATTGTGCTCTGAAAGCAATAATTCAACAATGTGTTTCCGTGCAAGACGAACTTTACCGGTATTGGTAAAAATCTCCATTCCTTCGGAAGCAGGCATGGCGCAAGATGCGACCAGGTTTTTTACACCTTTTTGCTCCACAACACAAACCCTGCAGTTTCCGGCAACACATAAATCTTCATGATAACATAAGGAGGGGATCTGGATATTGGCTTTTCGGGCGGCAGTCAGAATGGTTGTACCCTCATCCACAGAAAGATCTATGCCATCAATTTTAAGGTTGATCTCTTTTGTCATAGTATTATCGTATAAAGTCTTAGTGATTAGTAAATCATTTCTTCTTTAAAATTGGTCACGATCGATGAGAAAGAATTGGCAACCGACTGGCCGAGGCCGCATTTGGCTGTTATCTTCATCGTTTCGCTGAGCTTCATCAATTGTTCCAGGTAGGTGATGGGCTTGTCGCCTCTTTTTACGGCTTCAATGCCTTTTCTCAGCTGCTGGCAACCCACGCGGCAAGGTGTGCATTGTCCGCAGGATTCTTCCTCGAAAAAGTCCAGATAATTATGTAGCACATTGTACATGGAGCGCGAGCTGTTGAAGATCATCATGGATCCCCCGGTTGGAACACCTTCGAAACCGATGATCGTATCCTTGAATTTTTTCCTTGGAACGCAGAACCCGGATGCTCCTCCGACCTGAACGGCCTTGGTATCGCCATCACCGAATTCTTCCACGAATTTTTCCAGGGGCATACCCAGCTCGAGTTCATAGATGCCTGCGATCGGGGTATCTCCGGAGACGGAGAATACTTTTGATCCTCTGGAGTCGCGGGTACCCAGCTTTTTATACTGAACCGGCCCGATCCGGCAAATCATCAGTACATTGACAAATGTTTCAACGTTATTGATAACGGTGGGTTTGCTGAGGTAACCGGAAACGGTAGGGTAGGGAGGTTTGTTCCTGGGTTCACCGCGTTTGCCTTCCATGGATTCAAAAAGTGCGCTTTCTTCACCACAGATATAGGCTCCACTTCCCATCCGGATCTCTATCGTGAAATCGATGCCGAGTTCCTTTGCAGTTTCATTGTAAGCATCAATCTCTATAAGAAGCTGAGGCAACAAGAAACGGTATTCACCACGAAGGTACATGTAACCTTTCCTGGCCCCGATCACTTTTCCGCAGATGGCCATGCCGGCAAATACCTTGCGGGGAACCTGTGTCAGGATCTCACGGTCCTTGAATGTTCCGGGTTCGCCTTCATCAGCATTGCAGATAACATATTTTTCATCGCCCGGCTGTTCCATGGTAAATTTCCATTTCATGGCTGTCGGGAAACCGGCGCCACCACGACCACGTAAACCCGAATCGAGGATATCCTTGATGATATCATCATTGGGGCGCTTGATCGTCTTTTCCAGGGTCTTGTATTTTTGATCCGAATATTCTCCGAATATTAAATCAACTCGTTTCAGGAATTCTGCCATAATATCTTGTTTTTTTTATTACACCTTATTTATGCATGTATTCGGCGATGATCTCGTGAACTTTTTCAGCAGTAAGTTCGGAATATACATCATTGTTGATGAGCAGGGAAGGCCCTTTGTGGCACCATCCAAGGCAATTGGTTTCAAGCAATGTAAATTTCTTATCCTGGGTGGTTTCTCCCACCTTGATCTTCAGCAAATTTTCCAGTGTCTGGATGATCATCTTTTTCCCGTGCATGTCGCAGGTGATGGTCTTGCAAACGCGGATGACAAATCTGCCGCGGGGAATCGTGTCGAGAAAGGAATAGAAGGTAGCGGTTCCGAAAACCTGTGCTGCGGAAAGGTCAAGCTCCCTTGCGATCTCGGTCATATCCATGTCCGAGATAAAATTGTTCTGCTCAACCACACCCTGCAGAATGGGCATCAGGCTGGTGCGGTCTCTTCCGTACTTGTCTACTAACTCCTTAATTAGATTGTTATTAGCTGCCATGTTATATTGGTTTTAATTAGGATTGCAATGAATCAATGATCTTAGGAAATTGTCGGTTGAAAAACTTCTGCAAAAGTAAAAGTTCTTTTGTTAACAAACTAACAACTGGATTTTATTTTTTCCACAAACTGTAAATTTATAAACAATCTAAACAAAATCTTTACCCGGATGAACAGCAATATTTTAAAGAAAAAAGTTCTCTTTTTGTTACATTTGCATAAAATGAACGCATCCTTGAAAACCCGTTATTTTTTACGTTTATCTTTTAACGGAGCCTCCTTCCACGGATGGCAAAGTCAGCACAATGCCCCAAGCATACAGTCAACATTGAGAGATGCCCTGACCGTGGTCCTTAGGGAACCGGTTGAAGTCACAGGCGCCGGGCGGACCGATGCAGGGGTGCATGCGCATGAGTTCTTTGCACATTTTGATCATCAGGTTGAACTTTCCATTTCCGAAAGAAATGAACTGGTCTACCATCTGAACGGTTACCTTCCCGAGGCCATCTCCATTCAGGAGATCATGCCGGTCAGGGAAGATGCACATGCCCGGTTCAGTGCCCGTTCACGCACCTATCAATATTTCATCACACGGAAGAAAGATCCCTTCCAACCGGACTTATCCTGGCACTATCCCGGGAAGCTAGATATCGCTCTTATGAACCGGGGCGCTGAGATACTGAAGAGCAACCTGGATTTTACATCCTTTGCCAAACTGCCAAAGGAAACGAAAACCAATATCTGCCATGTGGAATATGCGAAATGGGAAGAGCAGGAGGATCTTCTTGTATTTACCATTACAGCCGACCGTTTCCTGAGGAATATGGTCAGGGCTGTGGTCGGGACATTGATCGAACTGGGAAGGGGAAAGATCAGCTTGGACGATATCTACCGGATCATCCAATTAAAAGACCGGAGAGAGGCAGGGTATTCCGTTCCGGCTAACGGGTTGTTCCTGGTCTCGATCAAATACCCGGAAGAAATTTTCCTGTAACCTTCAGATGATCCTCGGGATTTGAAATTTTAAAAAGCATTGCCTTTTTTAAATTTTTTATACTGTGAAGACGAAAAAACGCAAAACCTAAGCGACCTTACCGACTTTGGAACTACTATATATATATAGTTAAGTAATTTATAACCAGTATTTTACTACATTAGGCACATTAGAGCACAATAGAATTTATTTTTATTTAAACCAATGTGCTCTAATGTGCCTATTGTGGTTGAGAAAGATCTGCAAAATGGCATTAATCAATGGTCACTAAAAAATGTCGGTTTTCACTTTATGTTATTCTTATTGATGTTCCTGTTAATTTCAATTGGAGAAGACTTAGCTCTGAAATTACTTTTCGTTGAAAATTCAGATTTATAACTAACAAATCAGGTTATTGCATTCAGAAAAAATATGTTGTAATTAATTTTTTTATGTACCGGTTTCTCGTATTTTTTTATTATTTTTACCTTCTTCTGTTAATTGTTTCACAGGTAAATGGCTGTAAATATGAAAAACATCCGCTATGATCTTCTGCTAAAATGGATTCTCTGGCTGGTTGCATTACATTCCATCTGTTTTGGTATTGCCCTGGTCATTCTTCCGATCCGCGTGATCGAACTTTTCGGGTTCCACATGACAGAAAAGTTTTTTGCCGACCAGGGTGGTGTATTCCACCTGGTAGTGGCGGTTGCTTATATATGGGCGGCACTCGACCTGGAAAATTCATTTAAGCTGATCGTGCTCTCCTGCACCGCTAAATTTGTCGCTACCATTTTCCTGTTATCCTATTTTTTCTTTGTCGATCCTAAATTTATGGTGATCTTTTCCGGCCTTGCAGATTTCCTGATGGGATTTACGATACTGATGCTTTACATCTTTTATAGAAAGCAATTAATCAGGATTTAATAATAATCTGGTATAATCTTCCTCTTCTCACAAAGAAACAAAGGTTCTGCTTATGAAAAATGATCCGCCAACCATCATCATTACCGGGGCATCCGGGTTTATTGGCCGCTATTTTATGGATATGGTCAAGGAACATTACCAGATCATCGCCATTGCCAGGCGGTCATCCAGGGAAGCTGGCATTGCGTTTCATCCAAACATACACTGGATCCAGTGGGATATTGCCAGTAAGGTTCAGCTCAAAGAGGTGCTTGAAACCATTCAGAACAAGGGAGGAGCCGATTACCTTCTCCACCTTGCTGCATTCTATGATTTCGATTATTCCGATAATACAGCCTACCAGCGCACCAACGTGGAAGGAATGATCAACGTGGTGGAACTGGCACGGCAACTCAATATCAAACGGTTCATCTTTGCAAGTTCGCTGGCTGCCTGTCTTTTTCCTCCAACCGGCCAGGTTGTGAATGAAAAATCACCTCCCGATGCGGATTTTGCCTATGCAAAGACAAAGAAATTCGGAGAGGAACTGTTACGGAAGTCATCCAGGGATTTTCCTTGCACGGTGGTACGTTTTGCAGCAGTATTCAGCGATCTGTGTGAATATCCTCCATTGTACAAATTCCTTGAAACCTGGCTGGCCAGGCATTATGATTCCCGCATACTGGGCGGAAGAGGAGAATCGGCGGTTTCTTACATTCATATCCATGAACTGGCAAAACTGCTGCTGAGCATAATCCAGCAAAGCCACAGGCTGCCCTCCTTCGACACTTATGCCGCCAGTCCGGATGGATGCACCTCGCACAAAACCTTGTTCGAAATCGCAACCAAGGATTATTTCGGTGAACCGGTCAAGCCGATCCACATCCCGAAATGGCTCGCTTTTCCCGGAATCTTATTGAGGACCATGATGGGGAAGATAGGAATCACGCCCCCTCCGTTTGAAAGGCTCTGGATGCTGAAATACGTTGATCTCAAGCTTTTCGTGGATTCCGCTTATACACGCAAGGCACTCAGCTGGGAACCTTCGCCGCGGCACCACATCGAGCGCAGGTTGCTGTTCCTGCTCGCCCGCATGAAAAGCAACCCTGTGGAATGGAACACGAAGAATGAAGCAGCACTGAAACACATCTCCATCCGGGTCAACCTGTTGATTTATGAAATGATGATCACCGATAAGGAGAAGATCCTGGCGAAGATCAATGCACGTATCCTTTCGCTGGATAATTCCGAAAAGTTTAAAGATTACCAGAATAAGCCCGTGGATGATTTCAGGCTGCTGACTAGTACAACATACAACCTGCTGGCTTCCACGGTTTACAATTCCGACCGCAGCCTCATGATCAACTACATGGAGGATGTCGCAGTTGCCCGGTTCAACGAGGGTTTCTATGCCAAGGAGATTTCTGACCTGCTGGATGTATTCAACGAGATTATCACTGCTCACCTTATCAGCGCGAAGGACTATAAATTTTCACGCCAGGACCTTTACGATTATATCGGGATCACCCTGCAGCTTGCAAAAGATGAAATCGAGGAAAAATTCGAAGTCTTTGAACTGCACACTTCCCCGGAAGCCATTACCCCAAAAGTAAAGCTGATGCTTGACGGGATCGAGGTCAAAGTGGATGCCGGTATTTCCATTCTCGATGCTGCAAGGCAATTCAACATCAATATCCCGACACTCTGTTATCACAAGGATCTGCAGATAGCCGGGAACTGCCGGGTTTGCCTGGTGGAGGAAAAACATTCGAGACAACTGATCGCCTCCTGCGCCACCCCTGTGGAAGAAGGAATGGATATCCTTACCAACAGCATCAAGGTCAGGAGTGCGAGAAGAACCATGATCGACCTGCTGCTTTCGGAGCACAATGCAGACTGTACAAAATGTTACAAGAACGGGAAATGTGAATTACAGGCGCTTGCTTCAGAATTCAAGATCATCAAACCTTTGTTCATCGACCTCGTTCCGGGTAAAAAATATACCATCGACGACCTCTCTCCATCGATCGTCAAGGATGACAGCAAATGCATCCGGTGCCAGCGGTGCATCCGGACCTGCTCACAGATCCAGGGTGTAAGCGCGGTCAACGCGGTTTACAAGGGCCCAGACATGAAGATTTCCACTTATTTTGGAAGGCCATTGTTCGAAGTGATCTGCACAAACTGCGGACAGTGCATCGACCGTTGCCCCACCGGAGCATTGGTGGAAAAGAATTACATTGAAGAAGTCTGGACAGCTATTTTTGATCCCACCAAATATGTGATCGTGCAAACGGCTCCCGCAGTAAGGATAGCTATCGGTGAGGACCTGAACATTGAACCCGGAAAACGGGTGACAGGGAAACTGGTTTCGGCATTGCGGAAGCTGGGATTTGATTCGGTCCTGGATACGGCATTCTCTGCCGATCTGACCATTATCGAAGAGGGGAATGAATTCCTGGACCGGCTGAAAAGAAAAAGCCTGTTTGAGGATCCGGAGGCAGTACTTCCCATGACTACATCCTGTTCGCCGGGTTGGATCAAATACGTGGAACAAACATTTCCTGAGTTCCTTCCAAATGTATCCACCTGCAAATCGCCCCAGCAGATGTTCGGCGTTCTTGCGAAGACCTATTATGCCGAAAAGATGGGATTGGACCCCGAAAAAATCGTGACAGTTTCAATCATGCCCTGCACAGCGAAAAAATTTGAAGCGGATCGCCCAGAAATGAGAGCCAGCGGGTACAAGGATGTGGATTACGTGCTCACCACCCGCGAGTTGGCCATTATGATTCACCAGGCTGGAATGGATTTCAAGTCGTTGCCCAATGATCATTACGATTCGATCATGGGGAAAGCAACCGGTGCAGGCGTGATTTTCGGGGCCACAGGAGGCGTGATGGAAGCAACATTGAGAACCGTTTATGAAAAAATTACCGGACGTGAGATTCCTTTTGAAAATCTTGTCGTGACACCCGTTAGGGGCCTGGAGGGAGTAAGAGAGGCCTCTCTGCTGATCGAAAATCCTTTGCCGGAATGGAGTTTCCTGCATGGCATAGAATTGAAAGTTGCGGTGGCACACGGACTGGCAAATGCCAGGGACGTGATGAAGTCGATCAAGAATGGAACAGCCAACTACCACTTCATCGAGATCATGTCCTGCCCCGGAGGTTGCCTTGGAGGAGGAGGACAACCCATCCCTACCAATCCTGAGATCAGGGAGAAACGTTTGCAGGCGCTGTATGCTGAGGAAATGGGGCTGGAACTCCGGAAATCCCATGAAAACCCTGAGGTGATCAGACTCTACGAGGATTTCCTGGAAGAACCGAACAGCGAAAAGGCGCATGAGCTTTTGCATACTCATTATCTGAAACGGACTGTTTATTAGCATTATTCATTTCTTCCTTATCTTCGTTGACAAATAGATCATCATGTTCATTACCGATTTGTCAACCTGCCCTGAATTTTTTGCCGGAGATAATACAATCCTTAGGGAATTGCTTCATCCGGATAAAGTTCCCCTGAAACTGCGCTACAGCCTTGCCCATGCCACGGTGAAACCCGGCGAGACTTCTTATGAACATTTCCTGCGAACTTCAGAAGTTTATTATATCCTCGAAGGAAATGGTGTCATGCACATCGGGGAAGAAATACAAGAAGTTCTGCCGGGACAAGTTGTTTACATCCCGCCAATGGCCTGGCAATGCATCCATAATCCCGGCCCCGCCGACCTGAAATTCCTGTGCATCGTGGATCCGGCCTGGAGAAAAGAAGATGAGGATGTAAGATGACCTTTTTCGCCTTCGGAGTAAAAATATTATCCTTCAAACACATTTATTATGAAACGATTCATCATTTTATCTTTCCTGATCTTTATTTCTGTTGGGATATTTTCCCAGAGCCCGGTAACTCCGGAAAAATTCTTTGGATTTGTACCGGGAAGCGACCGGATGTTATTTACCTATGAAAAACTCATCGAATACCTGGTAACGCTGGATGGACAGTCTGACCGGCTCTCCATGATTGAGATCGGGAAATCGCCTGTGGGCAAACCGATGTACGTGGCATGCTTCTCTTCCCCTGCCAACCTTAACAACCTGGATGCATTGAAAGCGATCAACAGGAAACTGGCCCTGGATTCCACGCTTGACGAAAATGCAACCGCGAAACTGGTGGAAGACGGAAAGGTATTTATTCTGGCAACGCTTTCCATGCACTCAACGGAGGTTGCACCCAGCCAGTCACTACCGCTGGTTGCATATAACTGGGTCACAACGAATGACCCTGACATCCTGAAAGCCATGGAAAACGTGGTCTTTATGGTGGTTCCCTGTCATAATCCTGACGGGATGGACATGGTTGTGAATTATTATAACGAAAACAAAGGCACGAAATACGAAGGATCATCGCTACCAGGTGTTTACCATAAATACGTCGGGCATGACAATAACCGCGATTTCATTTTCCTGACCCAGAGTGATTCAAAAGCCATCTCAGCATTGACCAGCACCGACTGGTTCCCACAGGTAATGATAGAGAAGCACCAGATGGGATCCACCGGTCCGCGATATTTTGTACCGCCCAACTCTGACCCCATTGCCGAGAATGTGGATGCATCCCTCTTTATATGGACCGGCATTTTCGGACAGGAGATGATTAGCGATATGACAAAAGCGGGACTGAAAGGTGTAACACAGCATTCCATTTTCGATAACTATTGGCCAGGATCCACGGAAACCTGCATCTGGAAGAATGTCATCGCGATGCTGACGGAAGCAGCCAGCTGCCAGGTAGCAAAACCAATCTATATTGAACCGACAGAACTTTCAGGCGGTGAAAAAGGTCTTGCCGAATATAAGAAGAGCATCAACATGCCGGAACCCTGGCCCGGCGGATGGTGGCACCTCGGGGATATCGTAAAATATGAAGTCGTATCCATGAATACGCTGCTGCTGACCGCCTCTGAAAATAAAAAGAAGATCCTTGCCCTTCGGAATGAATTATGCAAAAAGGAGATTGCCAAAGGCAGGAACGAAGCGCCGTTCTACTACATCCTTCCGAAAGATCAACCCGACCAGGGCGAACTGGTTCATCTTGTCAGGTTGATGCAGGAGCACGGCATCTATGTATATACGTTGAATAACGATATTTCTTTGGGCCCGACAACCTATAAAAAAGGAGATATCGTCATTCCCCTGGCACAACCGTTCCGGCCTTTCATCAAGGAGGTGATGGAAAAACAGAAATATCCGGAAAGACACTTCACCCAGGGAGGCGTGCTGATGGAACCTTATGATATCACCACCTGGTCAATGCCCTTGCATATGGGATTAAGGTCTGTGGAGGTGGACGCACGCAATTCAATTCTGGAAAATAGCCTCAGGATAGCAGATCAGGATTTCACCTTGGCCATCCCATACCTGGAAAGTCCTTATACAATCCTGCTTTCCACTAATAACCAATCGTTCAAATTAGCGTTTGCCGCTTTGCAGAAAGGAATAACGGTAAAAAGAAACCAGGAAAGTTTTACGCTGAACGGGAAACTTATCCCTGAGGGGAGTTTCCTGGTGGGGACCGGCGCAACTGAAATTCTGAAAGAAGCCGTTTTTCCGTTGATTTTCAGTAACGAAATTCCCTCTGCAAAATGGCAAACGATCACATTTCCAAGGATCGCACTGGTGGAATCCTACATCGCTGATATGGATGCCGGCTGGACCCGGTATATCTTTGATACCTATGGGATCGGCTTTACTGTGATCCGCCCGGGAGAATTTTCGAAAGGAAACTTTGCCAAAAAATTCGACCTTTTCATCTTCCCGGATCAGAATTCAGCCATTTTGAAAGATGGCAAATATAAGCTGCAGGATGAATACCGGCTGAATAATTACCGGCCCGAATACGCGAAAGGGATTGGCGCAAAGGGTCTCGATAGCCTCATATCCTTTTTCAATAAAGGTGGAAAGATCATAAGCTGGGGTGAGTCGGTCAATTTATTCGATGCAAACCTGGTGGTAAAAATCAAATCCGATACTGACGAATTCCGGTTGCCCTTCCATAATATTTCGGAGGATCCTGGGCTGAAGGGGATCATTTGCCCGGGATCACTGGTAAGGATGGACCTTGTTAAGGGAACTTCCCTGACCTGGGGCATGGAAGAAAAGACCGGGATATTTTACCGGGGCAACCCGTTGTTCCGGACTTCGATTCCAAGGTTTGACATGGACCGCAGGGTGATCGGATATTTCGGCGAGGATGAACTGCTGATGAGTGGATTTCTGGAAGGAAAGAAACTGCTGGAGAATAAACCGGTTATGGTGTGGTTGAAGAAAGGAAAAGGACAGATGGTCGTGATGGGGTTCAGCCCGATCTTTCGTGCGTCAATGCCGGCGACTTACAAACTGCTTTTCAATTCGATCTTAATGCCTGCATTGGCTGAATAAACTGTTTTTCAATTTCCCCTTTTATTGAACTGCTTTGTGGACCTGTGTGTAGCCCTTTGTGTTCCTTTGTGGTAAAAAAGATTAACCACTAAGGCACACGAAGGAGTCACAAAGTATCACAAAGATTAGTTCTACCCTGCCAATGGAAATAACTTGGAATAGAGATGCTCGTGAACACGTTCCAGGATCTCCGGATATTTCTCTTCCAGTTCAGGACTTAGGCAACGGCCGAATTCAAGGTCCTCCACGATTTCAACCGCAATGATATGGATGGTCTCAGGGATCGACAACTTGATCTTTTTTGCAAGTTCAAGGGCTGTGATAAAATTGACATCATGAAGGTTGGAAAGATGCATGGTCTCGTGAAAATCTGAAGGATTGAAATAATAAACATCACCCGGCATTCCTTCTTTCGTTCTGATGGCATCAAGAATAAGGACAGTATGGTATTCACGGATCAGTTCGAGGATCTCCAGTCCGCCCATGGAACTTGTCTTAAAGCATATCCCTTTTGGGAAAGTCTCTTTTTGAAGATCCTTGACCAGCTTTGGGCCGATCCCATCGTCTTTCAGGATATCATTGCCGATCCCAAGGATCAGGATTTTCTCGTCTTGCATCATCATTTTTTTACCTGCCGATGGAATTGATAATATCGCCCTTCGAATTATGAAAATTGACAACCATTTTCATTTGACCGGGAAGTGAATGAGTGGCACAGGAAAAACAGGGATCATAAGCGCGGAAAGCCATTTCGATCATGTTGAGTGTTCCTTCTGTTGCCGGGATCCCTTTTTTGATCAGGCCCTGTGCCGCTTTTTTCAGCGACATGCAGATGGCGGCATGGTTGTTCGTGGTTCCCACGATCAGGTTGACTTTCTTTACCATTCCCCGGTCGTCGGTCCAGTAATGATGGGTCAGGGTGCCCCGCTGGGCTTCAACAATACCAACTCCTTCTCCCACGATTTTTTCAATGGGTGCCCTTAATTCTTTCCCTGTAATCTCGGGATCGGTGGCCAGTTCAAGGCAATGTTCAGCTGAATAAATCAATTCCACCAGCCTTGCCCAGTGCATCGCAAGCGTCGCATGAACCGGTTTCCCGCCAAGGGTGGAAAACATATACTCGTATTCCTTCTGTGCCACCGGGGTCGCCATTCCATCTGCCGCATTCAGCCTGGAAAGGGGAGTAGCCTGGTATACACCTGAATCCTGTCCGTCGACAAAGCCTTTCCAACCGATCTTTTTCAGGTAAGGAAATTTCAAATAGGTCCAGGGTTCCACTCTTTCTTCAACATAATCCATATCATCCTTCGGGGAATATTTATAAAGTTCTTTCCCTTCCGTATCCACCCCCCGCACTTTTCCGTCATAGAAATTCACTTTGTTGTCCTGATCCACCAATCCCATTTAATGAAGTTTCAGTGAATAGGGTCCATTGAGGATGAGGTCTACATAATCTTTATTTCCCAATACGACATCCTTAAAGAGT
>Ga0182021_10005954_pt1 | contig 14469 bp, 17 predicted proteins | sample 612E3MmetaG_FD_120493 | JGI IMG/M metagenome (GOLD analysis project Ga0182021, IMG submission 120493) | Permafrost microbial communities from Stordalen Mire, Sweden - 612E3M metaG (Illumina Assembly) | ecosystem: Environmental > Terrestrial > Soil > Wetlands > Permafrost | place: Sweden... | reverse complement strand
TTCATCCACCAATCCAATATGCGTATAATTATCCAGCGATTCTTTCAGCATTTTTTCCATCGCACAAAGCCAATATTTTTGTCCTTTCATCGGAAGAACTTGCGACGATTTATCACTTTCCAGGTATGGTTTCTGAGACGCCAAGCTTCAAGCGCATTGAATCAAAGATTGCAAAACCGCCTACGAATTTGCCTATATAACGTATGGATATATCCGATAAAGAACCAATTAAAACATACACACGCCGAAGCCGTGTGTATGTTTTAATTGCCATGATTGTCTTTATTATCGGCTATTATTCTTTAATATCAGCGCCTATCGGCTCAAATCCGACTACAATTCATATTTCTCCCAAAGAATCGCTTCATGCGATATCCAATGATTTAAAAGACAAGAATATTATTCGTTCAAAAACCTTGCTCCAATTGCTGGCTGAATTATTCAAAAGCGATAGGCAGATACCGTGGGGCGATTATTATTTCAATAAAAATTCGCCGCTTTTTAAAGTAGCATGGGATCTTGCTCACGGAATGCATAATGTTAATCCGATTAAGATTACAATCAGGGAAGGTTTGACCAACGGCGAGATATCCGATTTGCTGTCAAAAAATATTGCTGGTTTTAATAAAGAAGAATTTGATAAAAATGCCGCCGCAAAACAGGGATATTTATTCCCGGATACTTATTTTTTCTTTTCTCTTTCCACCACGGATGAAATAATCTCGGTTTTATCCGATAATTTCGACAAGCAAACGGCAAAATTGCGCCAAGATGTTTTGAATTCCAAGCACAGCTTGAATGATATTATAACAATGGCTTCCATACTTGAGCATGAAGCGTCCAGCGAAAGCGATATGAAAATCATTTCCGGAATTCTCTGGAAGCGCCTTTCGCTTGGCATGCCCCTTCAAGTTGATGCCGCGCCTATCACTTATAAGATATTGGGACTTCCATCGGAACCTATTGCAAATCCCGGGCTAATGTCCATAAGCGCATCTCTTTATCCTGTTGACTCTCCATATCTGTATTATCTGTATGATAAGAATGGCATGATACATTTTGCAAAAACATTCCAAGAGCATAAGATTAATATTGCCAAATATCTCAAATAATCATCGCCTATGGCCAGATAAATATGATTTTAAAAATAGAAAAACAAAAAGAATATGAATTGCTTGACGGAGGCGAGGGTTGCAAGCTCGAACGCTATGGGCCTTATATATTATCGCGCCCGGATCCAGAGGCCCTTTGGCGCAGATTATTGCCTGAAGATGTTTGGGATAAAGCCGAATTAAAATTTATTAGAAACGGCGAGCGCACCAAATGGATTATTAAAGAAGTTACTCCGAAATCTTGGAATATTACGCTTCATAATTTGATTTTTGCAATCAAGCCGACATCTTTCAAGCACATAGGCCTTTTCCCTGAACAAGCAATTAATTGGCAATGGATGGAAAATATAATAAAAAAAAATAAGCGCGATAATCCTATCAGCGTTTTAAATCTGTTTGCTTACACGGGCGGAGCGACTATGGCATGCGCGCGAGCCGGAGCGGAAGTTTGCCATGTTGACGGATCAAAAACAGCTGTTGCTTGGGCGCGCCAGAATGCCGAACTTTCTGGCTTGGAGAATGCTCCTATAAGGTGGATAACAGATGATGTCATCCAATTTATGAAAAGGGAAATCAAGCGCGGACGCAAATATGACGCTATCGTTATGGATCCGCCGGCTTTCGGCCACGGTCCTAAAGATGAATTGTGGAAAATAGAAGAAAATTTTCTGGAACTTATGGATTTAGGCAAGCAAATATTATCCGAAAAGCCGCTATTTGTCCTTATAAACGGCTATACTGCCGGTTATTCGCCTATTACGTATGAAAATAATTTGAAAGATATGATGAAAAGATACAATGGTGTTATTGAATCAGGCGAATTGGTGATAGAAGAAAGCAAAAGCAATCGATTGCTTCCGTGCGGCATTTTTGCCAGATGGAGCAAGAATTAATTCCAGTTTTAGATTATGAATAAAAATAATAAAACAGTGTTTGTCGGCGTTTCCGGAGGCGTAGATTCTTCAGTCAGCGCCGCGCTTTTAAAAGACCAAGGCTATAATGTCGTCGGAGTTTTTATACGCACATGGACGCCGGACTTCATAGAATGCTCTTGGCGAAATGAACGGCGCGACGCCATGAAAGTTTGCGCCCATTTAAACATTCCGTTTTTGGAGTGTAATGCGGAGGAAGAATATAAGAAGAATGTGGCTCTCTATATGATAGAAGAATATAAAAAGGGCCATACTCCCAATCCAGATGTCATGTGCAATCGCGAAGTGAAGTTTGGTGTATTTTGGAATTTTGCAAAAAGTCATGGAGCAGATTTTATTGCAACTGGACATTATGCTAAAGTTTTTTTCTCCCCCTGCGAAGGGGGAGTGTCTGAAAGACGAGGGGGTGCACCCCTCCGGTCTAAAGACCACCTCCCCTTAGCAGGGGAGGAAAAATACTTTTTAAAACAAAGTCCTGATTCATCAAAAGATCAAAGTTATTTTTTGTGGACTCTTACTCAGAAAGATTTAGAACATATACTTTTCCCAATTGGACATTTAAAGAAAACAGAAGTTCGTAAACTTGCAAAGAAATATAAGCTTCCTACGGCAGTTAAAAAAGATAGTCAAGGTGTTTGCTTTTTAGGGCCACTTGATATGAAAGATTTTCTAAAGCATTATATAGAATCAAAAAAGGGAAATGTTCTGAATGAAAATGAGGAAGTTATAGGCACTCATGATGGAGCAATATTTTTCACTTTAGGCGAAAGGCATGGATTTACGATTACTGAAAAATCTTCCGAAAATAGGCCTCTTTATGTTGTTTCAAAAAATTTAAAAGAAAATACAATTACAGTTTTAAATTCGCCAAATAATTCATTTTTTTCAGGTCCTCGGACTAACTCACCAGACCATTCAAAAAAAGAATTTTTTAGCTCATTAATTATTAATAATACAAATTGGATAAATGAGCTTCCGGACAAAAATAAAATATATACTGCGCAAATTCGCTATCATGGAGAATTACTAAACTGTCATATAAAAATTATTTCGGATAAAGAAGCTAGAGTAACCTTTGATAATGATGTTTTAGTTGATTCTGGTCAATCAATTGTAGTATATGACAAAGATATTTGCCTAGGCGGAGGTATTGTGGCATAATTCTGAATATGAATTCAGAAACTAGAATATGCCAAAACTGTAAGCAAAACTTTATTATTGAGCCGGACGACTTTTCTTTTTATGAGAAAATTAAAGTTCCTCCACCAACTTTTTGTCCGGAATGCAGAACGATAAGAAGATTATGCTGGCGAAATGAGATGTCTCTTTTTAAGAGGAAATGCAATGCTCCCGATCATAATGAAACTTTAATTTCTCTTTATCCTCCAGATGAAAATCTCATAGTTTATGATATAAAATATTGGTGGGGAGATAAATGGGACCCAATGTTTTATGGGCGTGATTATGATTTTTCTGAACCATTTTTTAAGCAATGGAAAAATCTAATGAATCAATTTCCCCTCCAAATTCTTTCAAATAGCAATGCTACGAATAGTGATTATTGTAATATTGCTGAGGAAAGTAGAAACAGTTACATGTCATCTGGTTCTTGGCAAATTGAACAAACTTTTTATTCGAATCGGATTTCAAGAATTAAAGATTCTTCCGATCTTTATGTAGTTAATGATGCAGAACTTTGTTATGATGATGTTATTTGTTCAGATTGTTACCATCTTTTATATTCTTTAAACTGCAAAAATTGTGTCGACTCTTATTTTTTATATGATTGTCATGGCTGTGTAAATTGTTTTGGTTGCAGTAATCTTCGAAGCAAGTCCTATTGTATGTGGAATAAGCAACTGTCTAAAGAAGAGTATAATCATCGTCTGGCTGAATTGGATTTAACAGATTATAAAATAATTTTAGAGCTCAAAAAAAATTTCAAAGAATTGTATTTAAAGTCATTACATCGCTTTGCTATCCATATAAAAACAGTTAATTCTATCGGCGATAATCTTGAGGGAACAAAAAATTGCAAATTTTGTTTTGATGCAAAGGGCAATATAGAAGATTGTAAATATTCTCATTGGCTAGAAAAAGATGTAAAAGATGGTTATGATTCTGGTCCTGGAATAGGATTAGCAGAATTGACTTATGAAATTTTTGACACTGGAATAGGAAATTACCGCAATCTTTTTACTAGTGTTGTATATAGTTCAAATGAAATAGAATATTGCTTTAATTGTTATGGCTGTTCTAACCTATTTGGCTGTCTTGGCTTAAGAAATAAAAAATATTGTATTTTAAATAAACAATATTCAAAAGATGAATATGAAAAACTCGTTTCAAAAATAAAACAGCAAATGATGAATATTCCTTATGTTGATAAAAATAAGATTATTTATAAATATGGAGAATTTTTTCCAGTAGAACTTTCACCATTTGCCTACAATGAAACAGTTGCTCAAGATTATTTTCCTAAAACAAAAGAGAAGATATTAAAAGAAGGTTATAAATGGCGAGAGAGGCAAGTAAATGAATATAAAGCAACTATAAAAGCAAAAGATTTGCCGGATAAACTAAATGACGTTTCTGATGAAATAATTAGAGAAATTATAGAATGCGAAAATGTAAATGAAAATAATATTTATTGCCGGAAGGCCTTTAAAGTAATAGAAGATGAATTAAATTTGTATAAAAAATTAAAAGTGCCATTGCCACATCTATGTTTCTTTTGTCGTCATAGAGAAAGATTAAAAATGCGTAATCCTATGAAACTCTGGCATAGGAAGTGTATGTGTGACAAGACAAGTCATTTTCACGGAAATAATAACTGTGACATAGAGTTTGAAACATCATATTCACCAGACCGACCAGAGATTATATACTGCGAGAAATGTTACCAGCAAGAGGTTTATTGAGAAATGTTACTCGCTCTACTGTAGTCGGGAGCAGGCGGGTCAGCAGGAAGTTTATTAATTAATATATAATGTAATTATTATGATTTTTGAAAAAGTAGAAAAAGAGTCAAAAGAAATCGTTTTTGTTTATACGACTTGCATGGATATGGAAGAGGCGAGAGCAATAGGTTATTCCGCCATAGAAGAAAAGTTGGCCACTTCTGCGGATTATTGGATGGTTAATTCAATATATCCATGGAACAATGTCATACGAGAAATTGGCCAATGCATGCTAATGCTTGCAACCACGAAAATATTAAGCGACAAGCTTATTAAACATATAGAAACAGAACACTCGTATAATATTCCAATGATAGTGAGATCCGATATTTCAATGACAACCCCGCCATATTTTCTTTGGGTTGAAAATACATTAACAGGCAAGGGAAAATATATAACAGAAACAGAAGAACAAACGAGAAAAAGAGAAGAAGAAGGGTATCATTATGATAGGTTAAAGTAATTATGATATAATAAGGCATTATGATAAATAATTTTATTGATCCGGCTACATTGGATGTAATATTGCGTCTTTTTGTGGCTTTATTATTAGGCATGGTTATCGGCACTGAGCGCATGTGGGCGCATAAAACGGCCGGCATGCGGACTTACGCGCTAGTGGCCATGGGTTCGGCTCTGTTTGTCATCATTTCAAATGAAATGGTTAAAACATATGCAGGTTTTGCTGGAATGAATCCTTTGATGATTGTCGCCCAGATAATCGTTGGTGTTGGATTTATCGGCGCCGGACTTATATTTACAAAAGATTCAAAATTGATGGGTTTGACTACTGTCACGGGACTTTGGGTTTCGGCCGGCATAGGCATGGCATCTGGATTCGGCCTCTTTAGCATAGCCATTATAGCGACAATATTAACTCTTTTTATATTCATAGTTTTGTGGTTTATAGAACAGCAGCTGAGGAAGACCATTCTTTTCAAAGACAGCAATAATAACGACGCAAACATAAAATAGACATGCAATCAGAAAAATTACGCAGCAGATTTTTGGAATTTTTTAAAGAACGCGGGCATAAGATATTGCCGTCTTCTTCTTTGGTGCCGGAGGGCGATATCTCGGTGCTTTTCACTACTGCCGGAATGCAGCAATTTAAGCCGTATTACGGGGCGCCTGAAAATGCCTTGCGCGATTTCGGCGCTAAAAATGTTGCAACTGTCCAGAAATGCGTCCGCACCGGAGACATAGATGAGGTGGGAGATGCGACACATCTTTCTTTTTTTGAAATGCTGGGCAATTTTTCTTTCGGCGGCTATGGCCGGCGCGAAGCGATAGAATATGCCTATGAATTTATTGCCAAAGAACTGGGACTCCAAATTTCTTATGTGACTTTTTATAAAGGAAATAAAAATGTTCCGAAAGACGAAGAATCGGAAAAAATTTGGAAAGAAATTGGAATTAAAGACATCAGAGAAGAAGGCGAAGATGTTTTCTGGGGCCCGACTGGTGATTCCGGACCATGCGGTCCGACAACCGAGATTTATTGCAAAAATGCCAGCGGCGAAGATGTGGAAATTTGGAATATTGTTTTCAATGAATATTTCTGCGATGGTTCACGGGAACAATTAGATAAAGGTGAAGCCAATCTTGAAAAATTAGCAATTCTTGGCGTTGATACCGGCATGGGGCTTGAGAGATTGCTCACAATAGTGGATAAGAAAGAAAGCGTTTATGATACGGATTTGTTTAATAATGAAAAAACAAGAAATGAGCGCATTATTGCGGATCATGTCAAAACTGCTCTTTTTATGATTTCCGATGGTATCTTGCCGGCAAATACGGGAAGAGGATATGTGTTAAGAAGGTTAATCAGAAGAGCTGTGCGACTTTCTAAAACTTCACTTACTCAAGAAATTGAAAAAATAAAAAAGATTTATAGAAATACTTATAGTCTTGATGATAAAGGTGAAATAACAAAAGAGGAAAGTAAATTTAGGCAAACATTGGAGTATGGTCTTAAAGAGTTTAAAAAATTTATAAGCAATATTTCAAATATTAATGGAATACCTATTGAAAATGTTAAAACTGTGAACGGCGTTTCAATTAAAAATATTAAAACTTTTAATGGTATTTCTCTTAAAAAAAGATTGAGTGGCGAAAATGCTTTTTATTTATTTGAGACTTTTGGTTTTCCAATGGAGATAATGAAAGAACTTTGTACTGAAGAAGGCGTTGAGTTTGACGAGATTGGTTTTGAAGAAGCTCTCAAAGAACACCAAGAACTATCTCGCACTTCTGCTGCTGGCATGTTTAAAGGCGGTCTGGCAAATCATAATGAAAAAACGATAGAACTCCATACTGCGCATCATTTGTTGCTTGCTGGACTTCAAGCTATTGTTAGTCCGGAAATAAAACAGCGCGGAAGCAATATTACTGAAGAGCGCTTGCGTATGGATTTTATTTGCGATCACAAATTAACCGATGAAGAGAAGAAAAAAGCGGAAAATTGGGTCAATGCTAAAATAAAAGAAGGTCTTGCAGTCGTTCATCATGAGATGCCATTGTCTGAAGCGGAAAAAATCGGCGCAGAAATGGAGTTTGGCGCAAAATATCCGCAAATTGTTTCAATTTACGTAATTTCAGATAAAAATGGCAATCCTATCTCCAAAGAATTCTGCGGCGGACCGCATGTCCAAAACACTTCCAAATTGGGCCATTTTAAAATAATCAAAGAAGAAGCCGTCTCTTCAGGCATCAGGCGCATTAAGGCCGTTTTAGAATAATTTTACTAACGCTTTTATCAAATCCTGTAGTATAATGATAATGCTATGGGATTTCTGTTCAAGCAAAAGAATAACGCAAGAAAAGCAATAATTTTTGATATCGGCTCCGGCAGTGTTGGAGGAGCTTTTGCTCATATTTCTTCCGATGCAAATAGTTTACCAACTATAATTAAATCATTCCGCAAAGAAATTAAATTTCGCGGCGAATTTAGTCCTGATTTGTTTATAAAGGATACCATTTCTGCTTTGAACTCTGTCGCAATATCCATTTACAACGAAAAAATCGGCGTGCCTGATGAAATTGTCTGCGTCTTGGCTTCGCCTTGGTATTTATCGGAAACTAGAACTATAAAAATATCCAAGGAGCACTCATTTATTTTCAGGGAAAAATTTGCGTCCGATTTGATTAAAAAAGAAATATCCAAATTAAATTCCGAATACCAGAAAAAATATAAAGGAATTGATAGCGTTCCGGAATTAATAGAGAATCGCATTATGAGCGTTTTGTTGGATAATCATAGGGACGAAAATCCAATCGGCAAGTCCGCCAAGTCCTTGGAAATGAGCATGCTTGCATCTCTTTCGCCTAAATTATTTTTAAATAAGATGCGCGATACATTGTCAAACACCTTGAACAGCAGGAATATTTCTTTTTCATCGTTTATGCTGGCTTCCTATCTGGCTGTGCGCGACAAATACGTGAGCCCTGACTCATATATTTTGCTTGATATTGGCGGAGAGATTACCGATATTGGCATCGTATCTCGCGGAGTTCTGGAAACATCAATTTCTTTTCCCTTTGGAAAAAATACTTTTTTAAGGCATTTATGCGCCAACCTTCATATGGAATTGCGCGATGCCGGAGAATTACTCAATCTTTTCATGGCTGACATTATGGAAGAAAAGCGCAAAAATAAGATTAAGCCGATAATTGAATCGATCAAGGACTTATGGCATAAATCATTCAGGCAATGCGTTTATGATTTACGCGGCAAGCTGCAAATTCCTAAGACCGTATTTTTGACTGCCGATGCGGATATTAAAGAGTTATTTATTGATGCTATGAAACGCGACAGAAAGTGCGCCGTAGTAACCCTAGAGGGACAGGAATTTTTGAACATGTGCAGCATAAAAGACAATATATGCGATCCATTTTTAATGATAGAAGCGATAGCTATTGCAAGGAGGAAAGCGAAAATAATATGAGCAAAAAATTATTGGAAGATGTAAAATCTAATAAATCAAGAAATCATGATATGGTTCGTATTGCGCGCCCCAAAGAAACTTTAACAAGCGCGCAATTGCCGCATGAACATAAAAATAAAAGTTATTTGCGCGGTTTGGTTGTTGTACTGTTAATTGTATCTTTTATCGGAGGAATATATTGGATTTCAAATGAATTTCAAGTGGCCAATATCAATATAAAAGCAAAACATCAATCGTTAACTTTAAATAATAAGCAATTTATCGCTTTGAAAAATACCGGCGCATCCGCGCAAATAAATAATCCTATAACGTTTGAATTAATGATTGTTTCTGATCAGGAAAACGAGAACGTGGTCTTTACCGAATCAAGCAATGTATCTTTGAAAGCCAAGGGCATAATTACTTTATATAATGAATACAGCGCGCAACCGATAAAATTGCCAATGCACGCTTTCCTTTCAGATACCGGCGGAAAAGCGTATTTGACCGATAAGGCCGTATCCATACCGGGATATGCAAAGAGCGCCGGCAAAATTATTCCCGGAAAAACTCTTGCTTCTATAACTGCATTTCTGGCAGGCGATTCCTATAACGGATCACCAAGCGATTTTAACGTAAGTTCATTTAAAGGAACGCCGAAATATAGCAAGATATACGGCAAAATACAAACAGCATTAGCGGGCGGAGCGCAGGGAGAAGTGTATAAAACCGATTTTTCAATAGAAAGTAATTTGAGCATTATCGCCAACTCGTCATTCAAAGATAATTTGATTAAAAAAGTGAATGCTGAAATACCGGCTGGATATTTCTTGTATCCTAGTGCTGTGAGGTTTGCGTATAGTATCGATGATAATATTTTATCTAAAACGCCGGATGCAAGCGTTAAAATTAGCGGAACATTATCAGCTATTCTCTTAAAAGAAAATGACTTATCGGCAGTATTGATAAAAAATCTATTTCCCGATGTTTCGGCTGATGAATTGAAAGAGATAACAATAAGCAATGTGCCCGGATTATCTTTTAGTTTTGCAGATCCAAATCAGTTAATAGGCAAAGATACTCAATCATTGCCGTTTACTTTGACTGGCAATATAGAAGCCCTCTGGCAGCCGGATATAACGGCAATCAAATCAAATTTGATGGGAGTTTCAAAAGATTCCATACAGTCGATATTCAAGCAAGATCCCGGCATAGATTCCGCCAGCATCAAAATCTTTCCGCCATGGCAGTCATATCTGCCAGATGATACCTCTAGAATAAAGATTTATACGCAATAATTTGACGGAAAAATATTCTTTTGTTACAATATGGTCACATTAAATGAATCAACAAGACGATAATAATACTGTTATAGGCACTGTCACTGAAGCTCTTCCTAACACTCTTTTCAGAGTTGATGTGGGCGATGGCAAGAATATTATCTCGTATCTTGCCGGCAAAATGCGGATACATAGAATCAAGGTATTAGTGGGGGATCGCGTTGAAGTTCTCATTGATTCGTATGGCGGAAAAGGCAGGATAATCAAAAGAGTTTAATCCTCTTGCTTTTTTATTCAAATAATGTATCATACTGTCATATAGCATTTTTAGTTGAAAATACGGGGAAGGTCCCTATATTTTTCTTTCGCGTGATAAAGAATATGAAGATAAAATCAGCCGTAAAAAAAATTTGTGCCAAGTGCAAGATGATAAAACGCGAAGGCCATCTTCGCGTGGTTTGTTCTAATCCTAAGCACAAGCAGAAGCAGTAATTATGAGAATATTAGGCATAACAATTCCAAACAATAAGCATTTAGACGTAGGTTTGACCTGCTTATATGGCATAGGCATTTCCCGCGCCAGAAAAATACTGAAAGAAGCCAAGATAGACCCTAACATAAAAAGCGACGCTCTAACTGTTGATCAAGAAAATGCAATCCGCAAAATCATTGAGACCATGCCCATTGAAGGCGTTTTAAAGCGTGAAATTGCCGCCAATATAAAAAGATTAAAAGATATTAAGACCTACAGGGGAATACGCCATATGCGCCGCCTTCCAGTCAACGGGCAGAGGACCAAGACCAATTCTCGCACGGTCAGAGGCAATGTCAGGAAGACAATGGGCAGCGGACGAAGAAAAGCTGAAAAGACATAGAATTGATTTTTATTTGATTTATTAATTAGCAAACATACTAAAGTGGGAAAAATAAAAATTATAACCAAAAAAGAAGAAGACAAAATTGAGCCGGCAGAAAAAAATGTTGCGGAAAGTTCGCCCAGCCAAGCGCCGAAAATTCCTAAGAAGAAGTTCATTTCCGGAACATTGCATATCGAAGCCACTTTCAATAACACGAAAGTTCTTCTTTCGGATAAAAATGGCAACACGATTTATTGGACTTCCGCCGGATCATTGGGGTTTAAAGGAGCTAAAAAAGGCACGCCTTTTGCCGCTTCAAAAGCCGGTTCGGCTGTCGGTGAAAAAGCAAAGGAGCTTGGCATTAAAGAGGTCGATGTTGTCGTCAAAGGAGTCGGCAGCGGCCGCGAGCCGACTATCCGCGCTTTCATGGCTTACGATATAGATATAACAAGCATTCGCGATATGACCCCGGTTCCTCATAACGGTCCAAAGCCAAAAAAGCCGAGAAGGGTCTAATGAGACCCCATGTCGGACTTATGGCTAACCACAAGTCCGACATGGGGAACAAATATTATGAAAACAGTCAAAAAATATAAAATTTGCAGGCGTTTGGGATCAGGCGTATTTGAAAAATGTCAGACGCCAAAATTCACGATGTCTGAAGCCAAGCATTCCAAAAATCTTAAAAACAAAAGGCCTAAAGTTCTTTCAGGATATGCCTTGCAATTCGTGGAAAAACAGAAAGTTCGCTTTATGTACGGCCTCAGCGAGAAACAATTTTCAAATTACGTAAAAGAAGCGGTTTCCCATAAGGGCGTTTTGGCCACCGAATATCTTTTTGATTTGCTTGAAACTCGGCTTGATAATATCGTTTACCGCCTTGGGCTTGCTCATACTAGGCGCCTTTCCCGCCAGATGGTTTCTCACGGGCATATAATATTGAACGGCAAAAAAACAACTATCCCGTCTAGCCAAGTTCGCATCGGCGATGTGATTGCCGTCCGCGAAGGAAGCAGGAAAAGCCCGTTGTTCGCCGACATGGATAAAAAAATGAAAGAATATAATCTTCCAAATTGGCTGACTTTTAATATTGAATCGCTTTCCGGAGTTATGCAGGGCAATCCTAAAAATATAGAAGGATACCTTGATCTTAATACTGTGCTTGAATTTTATAGTCGTTAATAATTTATAAAGTAACGCAAAATCATATGTCTGATTTAAATATCATATTGCCGTCAAAATTATCAATAGTTTCCGAAGCTGGCACGAAAGGCGTTTATGAAATAGACGGCCTTTATCCGGGTTATGGGCATACTTTGGGCAATTCGCTTCGCCGCATTATGCTCTCATCGCTTGTCGGAGCGGCTATTACTTCTCTTAAAATAGACGGAGTTGATCATGAATTTTCTGTTCTTGACGGCGTTAAGGAGGATGTTATAACTATCCTGCTGAATTTAAAGCAAATCCGCTTCCGCTTGCTGACAGACGAACCGCAAGTTGTGAGATTATTGGTCAAAGGGCCTAAATCAGTCACAGCTGGAGACATTGAAGCCACTGGCCAGGTAGAAGTTTTGAATAAAGATCTTCATATAGCCGAAGTTACCGGCAAGATTACTCTTTCTATTGAAATGACAATACAAAAAGGGCTAGGATTCGTCCCAAAGGATTTGCACCAAAAAACAAAAACCGAAGTCGGCGTCATAGCTGTCGATGCCATCTTTACTCCTATCAGGCGCGTTGCTTATGAAGTTGAAAATATGCGCGTCGGAGACAAGACAAACCATAATCGCTTGCGCATGATCATTGAAACAGATGGCACTTTTTCTCCTCGCGAAGCGCTTGAAAAAGCCATTACTATCATGGTAGAACAACTGCAAGCCATTATCGGTTTTGCCATATCTTCCAGATTGCCTGGCAAGGAAGATATGAAAGAAGAAAACTCAAAAGAAAAAAATGATTCTCTAAAGAGCGAAGGCAATGAGTTTACGGATATTTTAAAGACCCGCATAGACACTCTTGATCTTTCCACTCGCACGCTAAATGCCTTGACTAGCGCCAATATCAGGACAATCGGCGGCATCGCCCGCAAGAAGAAAGAGGACTTGCTTGAGATCGAAGGCATCGGCGACAAAGGAATACAAGAAATAAAGAAAATTCTCGGCGGGTATGGTATAACTCTTAAGTAATTATTAATTATATTTTATGCGACATCACAATAACATTAGAAAATTCGGAAGAGGCAGAAGCCAAAGAAGCGCCTTATTGAAGGGCTTGGTCTTGTCGCTTATCGCCCATGGTCGTATTGAAACGACTGAAGCAAAAGCCAAAGAACTGCGCCCGATGGTTGAAAAAATGATTACAAAAGCCAATATCGGCACTTTGGCGTCTCGACGCCTAGTTATTTCCCGCTTATATAATCTTAAAGCCGAGGCGGACAAATTAATCGATGTTATCGCTCCTAAATATAAAAGCCGCTCCGGAGGATATACGCGCATTACCAAATTGCCGCGCCGCGCGGGCGATGCAAGCAAAATGGCAATAATAGAATTTGTATAATTATGACTATGAAAACATACACAATTGATGCAACAGATAAAGCTTTCGGGCGAATAGCTTCAGAAGCCGCCAAAGCTCTCATGGGAAAGACAAGCCCGGATTATGTTCCGAACAAAGTTGCCGATGTCCGCGTAGATATAATAAATGCAAGCAAAACAAAAATGTCGCTCCGCCGGATGAATGAGACCCTTCATGAGAGATATTCAGGATATCCCGGAGGTTTCAGAACTTCAACTAATGCGGAAATAATCGGCAAAAAGGGCTGGGCCGGACTTTATGGACTGGCTGTCTATGGAATGCTTCCGTCCAACAAGCTCAGGCCTCAAATGATGAAGCATTTAACAGTAAAAGAATAATTTATGGAAAAGAAATCACCAACAAAAGAAAAAGAATACTGGAGAGCCATTGGCCGCCGCAAGACCGCGACTGCCGTTGTTCGCCTTCATAAAGCTTCCAAGAATTCATATTCGATTAATGGCAAAGAGTTTATCAAATATTTCCCGACAGCTGAATTGAAAAAGATTGTCACCGAGGCCTTTGAAATAGCGGCATCAGCGGACAAATTTGAAATAATCGCTACTGTTCGCGGCGGAGGCGTTCACGCTCAAGCCGAAGCGGTTCGCCATGGCATATCGCGCGCATTGGTATTATTTGACGCAGAACTTCGCAGTCCTCTTAAGAAAGCCAAAATGCTCAAGCGCGATCCTCGCGTCGTTGAACGCAAGAAATTCGGACTCAAAAAAGCCCGCAAATCGCCGCAGTGGAGCAAGCGTTAAATATTTTAAAAAAATCAGATTTGCGATAATCTGATTTTTTGTTTATGATAATTTATATGGATAATGAAGA
>Ga0182021_10005953_pt1 | contig 14472 bp, 11 predicted proteins | sample 612E3MmetaG_FD_120493 | JGI IMG/M metagenome (GOLD analysis project Ga0182021, IMG submission 120493) | Permafrost microbial communities from Stordalen Mire, Sweden - 612E3M metaG (Illumina Assembly) | ecosystem: Environmental > Terrestrial > Soil > Wetlands > Permafrost | place: Sweden... | reverse complement strand
CCAAGGCTAATGATCTATACAGGAGAACATCTCATTTACGGAATCATAGGAAAATCGCTGACCTGGTTCAGTTTCTTCTCATCCCTGATTTCAGCAATCCTGTTTATTACGATAGTTTCAGGTAAACGCGGAAGTTTAAAACATATCTTGTCCGCCGCAAGGACCTTCTATATCCTGCATGTAGCTTCCCTTATCGGTGTCATTATTGTACTTTATATACTGATCTTCCATCATTATTTTGAATATACCTACGTCTGGCAGTATTCTTCCCGGGCGCTCCCTTTTAAATACATCATTTCCTGTTTCTGGGCAGGCCAGGAAGGAAGTTTCCTGGTATGGGCTGCATGTCAGGCGGTGATCGGCCTGTTTCTGATCAGAAGGTCAGGGGAGTGGGAGCCGCCTGTAATGACGGTTGTTTCATTATCGCAGATTTTTGTCACCTCCATGCTTCTGGGGATCACTATCTTAGGGTTCAGGATCGGGAGCAACCCTTTTGTGCTTTTAAGGCATACCTATGCCGGGCAACCGGGAACGATTTTCGAACATCCTGACTACCTGCAGTTCATCAATGATGGCAACGGCCTGAATCCCCTGCTTGAAAATATTTGGATGACGATCCATCCGCCCATATTGTTCATCGGTTATGCATTGGCTTTGGTACCTTTCTCCTATGCGATGGCCGCATTAATTAAAAAAGAATTCACTTCATGGCTAAGGCCGGCATTACCGTGGATTTTGCTATCACTGACCTTTCTAGGCGCAGGTATCCTTTTAGGCGGGGCATGGGCTTATGTTTCCCTTACCTTTGGCGGGTTCTGGTCGTGGGATCCCGTGGAAAATTCCTCCCTGGTGCCCTGGCTGACTCTGATTGCAAGTCTTCATTTTGTAATTATTGCAAGACGCCAGCATTTTGCCTTGTTTGCTGCGTTTATATTCAGCCTGCTCTCATATATCCTGGTCTTATATGCTACCTTTCTTACCAGGAGCGGTGTTCTATCCGAAACTTCGGCCCACTCGTTCGGGGATAACGGGCTTACTGCCCAGCTCCTGGTCTACCTGGTCATTTTCATCATCCTGATGATCGTTTTTATCGTGCTGAATGCAAAGAATATCCTGGATAAGCGCAGGGATGAATTGCTCTCCCGTGAATTCTGGATGTTCATTGGTTCGCTGATCATTGCCCTGGCTGCTTTTCAGATTATCTTTACAACGTCCATCCCGGTTTTTAACAAGGTATTCGGAACATCTGTTGCTCCCCCTGCCGATAATGTCGGATTTTATAACCGGTGGCAGCTGCCATACGCTCTTCTTGTAGCCGGGTTTATCGGGTTCAGCCAGTTTTTAAATTATTCAGCCAATACCCCGGGGACTGTATTCCGTAAGATACTTCCTCCATTCCTGTTGGCTTTTCTTTCAAGCCTTCCATTTGTGATTTCAGGGGTAATCAGAAATTTCAACTTTTTCCTCTTCCTTTTCTTCATTCTTTTTGCATTATTTGCATCGCTTACGAACCTGTTTTTCCGGTCATCCAGGCCGCGAAATCCCGGAGCAGTTTTAACACATCTCGGTTTCATTGTTTTCCTTTTAGGTACCCTGATTACCTTTTCCAACTCCAGGATCATTTCAACAAACACATCCAGGTTCGATTTCGGCAATGAAAAGAACAATGCAGAGAACCTGATGCTGACGAAAGGTGATACATTATATATGGCCGGTTTTTATGTGACCTATGTGGAAAAGTTCAGGCAAGGCAACACGACCGAATACAGGATAGACTTCCTGAAAATGAAAGGGTCCGGGATGATACATCAGTTCAGTTTATTTCCTTCAGTTAATGTTCACCCGAGCATGGGCGCCGTATATAATCCATCGACCAGGCATTTCCCCTTAATGGATTATTATACATATATTTCGCAGGTAGGGGAGGGCCCCGATTATATCGTCATTAAAGCGATTATGAACCCGTACATCAATATTTTATGGTTAGGCGCCATTCTGATGGTCTTCGGGCTGGCTTACTCAACGCTTAAGCGGATCCGGCTCAGAAGGCCGGATAATTTGCAGGATCATTGATCCCTGGCCTTATCCCCGAGCATGGGAACAAATCTGAAAAAGCCATGCTCATTTTTCAGGATCTCGGTTTCGGATATTTTATGGATGCTGAACATTACCTGAACATCCTCCCCGACAGGTATCACCAGTATCCCGCCTGGCTTGAGCTGTTGGATCAGAGGATCTGGAATGTACGGGGCAGCCGCTGTAACCAGGACTTTATCGAAAGGCCCGAATGACGGTAAGCCCTTGTAGCCATCACCGTAAAATAATTTGATATACGGATACCCGATCTCGGGAAGAAGTTTTTTTGTCTTGTCGAATAAGGTTTTCTGACGTTCGATACTGAACACTTTACCTCCCAATTCAGCCAGGATACAAGCCTGATAACCACTCCCTGTCCCTATTTCAAGGATCTTATCACCTTTATTGATCTTCAGGAGGGAAGTCTGGAATGCAACTGTATAAGGTTGCGAAATAGTCTGTCCGGCCCCTATGGGAAAAGGTTTGTCCTCATAAGCATATTCCAGGAATGAAGAATCAAAAAAAAGATGCCTCGGTACTTTCTCCAGTGCAGCCAGAACAGCAGTATCTGAAATCCCTTTTTTATGGATTGAGGCAACCAGTTGTCTCCTGAGGCCCTGATGCCGGTATGTGTCATGTCTTCCGGAATGTTTCATGAAGACTTCCTGTGATTTTTTTCACGAAAATAACAATTTCAAAATCTTTAAAAGACTAACTTTGCAAAAAAAACCGGATATGCTGAAAATCGGAGTATTAGGAGCAGGTCATCTTGGCAAAATTCACCTGAAATGCCTGAAGGAAATTCCTGATTATGATATTTGCGGTTTCTATGATCCGGATACGAGTATTGCCGAGAAGGTTGAAAAGGAATTTAAAATAAGGAAATACTCATCGGTTGATGAGCTGGTTGATAGCGCGGATGTTGTTGATATCGTTACACCTACTATTTCGCATTTCGACTGTGCATTGAAAGCCCTGGTCAAGAGAAGGCATGTGTTTATTGAAAAACCTGTGGTAACCACGCTTGATCAGGCCCGCGAACTGATAAGGATTGCAGGTGAAACCAGGGTAAAGGTCCAGGTCGGCCATGTTGAACGATTTAACCCTGCATTTTTAGCTGCTGAGTCCTATTTCACCAGCCCCATGTTCATTGAAAGCCATCGTTTGGCCCAATTCAACCCGAGAGGGACCGATGTCCCCGTGATCCTCGACCTCATGATACATGATATCGATATCATTCTTTCGGTAGTGAAAAGCGGGATACGTAAAATCAGTGCATCAGGAGTTGCCGTGGTAAGCGATACGCCTGATATCGCAAATGCCCGTATCGAATTTGAGAACGGCTGCGTGGCGAATCTGACTTCAAGCCGGATATCGGTGAAAAGTATGCGTAAGTCAAGGTTTTTTCAGAGGGATGCCTATATATCCATCGATTTTTTAAAGAAAGAGCTGGAAGTGATCCGGATAGGGGAGCCGGGAAAAGGAAGTTCAGGATTTGGAGTGCCTCTGGACCTAGGACCGGGAAAAGGAACGAAGCAGATCTCGTTCATCAAACCCGAAGTCAGACCCAATAATGCAATTAAAACCGAACTGGAGAGTTTTTATTCAGCCATTACCAATAATACTGTTCCTCCTGTAACTATTGAAGATGGTTACCATGCTTTGGAGGTCGCCTATATGATCATCGATGATATAAACCTTTCTTTTCAACGGCTGGTTTAAAATGCATCCATTACGGTTGATTTCTTTTATCATTTACTGACAATATTCATGTATAAAAGGCGTTCTGGAAAAAGGAATAATTTGCTGCTTATGCCGGATGTGGATTTTCTGCGTACCTGTTGTTTTTTTCTTCCTGTTTTATTCATTCTTGCATCCTGTGAAAAATTCAAAGGGGATCAGGAAGTTCCTGCCTATCTGAGCATTGACTCTATTTATGTGTATACTGATTATGCTATTCAGGGATCTCCGTCACATAATATTACAGATGCCTGGGTTTTTGTCGACGGACAGTTTATCGGTGCATTTGAGTTGCCGGCAAAATTTCCTGTTTTACAGGTCGGGGTCCATAAAGTAGAAGTGATGCCCGGAATTAAAAAGAACGGCATAGAGGCGACACGGTGGATTTATGAATACTATGCCCCTATCATTTATAATCTTAAATTCGGGCTCGACAGCCTTACCAAAATGAAAACCCTCAAGACAACCTACTCGGCACAAACTGATTTTCTCTGGAAGGAAGATTTTGAAGGGACATCAATAAAACTCGATACGACCAACCGCAGCCTGGTCCCTGTGCAACTGACTCCTGAAGGTTCAAACCTGACTATTGAAGGCCTTCATTCTGCCATGCTGGTCATCGATTCAGCGCATGATTTCGTGGAAGTCCAGTCTCACGATGAGTTTCCCATTTCATTCTCACCGACTTACGTTGAATTGAACTTCAGTACCAATAATTCACTGACGGCAGGAGTAATACTGTATGGACCATATGCTTTTTATCAGATACCGGTATTGAACCTTAACGTTACCAATAACCAGAAGAAAAAGATATATATTGACATTTCACCTGCTATTACCGGATATTCCGGTGTTGACCATTTCAGGGTTTATTTCGGTACATTTAAGGACAGCGGAGTTAAGCAGGGGGTAATCGTTCTTGACAATATAAAACTGATCACTTCAAACTAATTCAGGAATGAATAAACGGGCACAGGTAATTAAATACATCATAGCCGACTTCCTTGCTGCAATTTTAACCTGGGCTTTATTTTTCATTTACCGGAAATACATTGTGGATCATTCCGTTTTCGAACATTTCATGGATATTGTGGGAGATCCGAAACTGTTCATCGGATTGCCTGTTATAGGAACATTCTGGCTTATTCTTTATGCACTCATCGGAACGTACAGGCAGATATACAGGAAATCGCGTTTACGGGAATTTGCCCAGACATTCCTGATCAGCTTTATCGGGGTTACCATCATTTTCTTTGCCCTTATCCTGGATGATATGATCACCACCCAGAGAACATATATTGAATTTTTCTTTGTTCTGTTCATCCTTCACCTTCTCTTTACAGCATCATTCAGGTTTATCCTGACATCCAGGACCGCTTATCGCATCCATAACAAAATTATCGGGTTTAATACCATCATTGTCGGAAGTAATGGGAATGCCATTTCGATATACCGGGAAATAGAGAACCAGGAAAAATCGTCGGGAAATAAATTTATTGGTTTTATTAATGTTGAAGGATATACCACCTATAAGCTGGCACAATTTCTTCCTCATCTGGGCGGAACCTCTGAGCTGAACAGGATTGTAAAGGAATACAGTGTTGAGGAGGTTGTGATTGCAATAGAACATTCAGAAAACCATTCCATTGAACATATTATTACCCAGCTTGAAGATATTGATGTCGTTATAAAAATAATCCCGGCCATGCAGGATATCATTATGGGCTCAGTAAAAACCACTTCAATTTTCCATGCACCGCTTATTCAGATATACCCGGATCTGATGCCCGACTGGCAGATGTCATTAAAGCGGCTTTTTGATATTACGTTTTCATTTATTGCACTTATATTGCTGTCACCTGTGATGCTTGTCACTGCGATTATAGTCAAACTGACGTCATCAGGTCCTGCCTTTTTCATGCAGGAGAGGATAGGGCTTCGCGGCAAGCCATTTATCATGTATAAGTTCAGGACAATGATCCAGGATGCGGAGAAGAACGGCCCTCAGCTTTCTTCAAGAAATGATCCGCGGATCACACGGGTCGGCAAAGTCCTGCGGCAGTTCCGTATCGATGAGATCCCCCAGTTCTATACAGTCTTAAAAGGTGATATGAGTATCGTGGGGCCAAGGCCGGAAAGGCAATATTACATCAACCTGGTCGCACAAAAAGCTCCTCACTATAAACTGTTGCATAAGGTAAAGCCGGGAATCACATCATGGGGGCAGGTGAAATACGGTTATGCCGAGAACCTGGACCAGATGATCGAAAGGCTGAAATTCGACCTTTTATATATTGAGAACATGTCGCTTGCCATGGATTTTAAAATCTTAATCTATACTATCCTGATCATTATCCAGGGACGTGGAAAATAATTCCGCAGATAATCGTCCCATTATTTCTCCTGCTTTTCCCTGTAAAAAAATATCAGTGACCGAACCGGTAAAGTTAGATGGTTCAGTGTTAATCTCTATTATCTTACAACCGTTTGATTTGGCAAGGAGAGGGATCTGGTTTGCCGGCATGACTTCACCTGTCGTACCTATAACAAGGAACACGTCCGATACATTTGCTGCATCATATGCTGCGATAAGCGCTTTTTGAGGGATAGGCTCGCCGAAGAAAACAAAATCAGGTTTCAGCAGGCCACCGCATTCGCGGCAGGTAGGTGGGATAAAATCCAGGCTGATGGTGGCGGATTGATAGATCCTGCCACAGTTCAGGCATAACAGTTTCCCTGAATTACCATGGAATTCATATACTTCGACTGATCCTGCCTGCTGATGAAGATTGTCGATATTCTGTGTGATTATCCTGTTAAGCAGACCCTTTTTTTCCATTTCCGCCAGTACGAGGTGTGCTTTATTTGGCGTGGCTTTGTTGAAAAAACTATAAAAGATCTCTTTAATGATATTCCATGAATCACCCGGATTTTTCCTGAAGTACGTTATTTCCAATGACCTCGGATCATATTTGTTCCAGAGTCCCTGATTTCCCCTGAAGGAGGGAATACCGCTTTCAACCGAAATGCCTGCCCCTGTATGTGCAGTTGTAAAACGGGATTTTTTCAGAAGACCAACTGCCTTTTTGATCTTGTCTTCCATCGAAACTATTTAAGCCAGCGGTCCAGCCAGTTGAAGAAGGTCCGCTGCCAGAGGATGCCGTTCTGTGGTTTGAGGACCCAATGGTTTTCATTCGGGAAAAACAGGAATTCGGCCGGGATCCCTCTCAGAATGGCGGCATCAAAAGCCTGCATGCCCTGAGTGTAGGAGATCCTGAAATCCAGACCGCCATGTATAATGAGGATGGGGGTATCCCAGTTCCGGACGAAACGATGGGGGGAATTGGCATAGGAACGCTGTGCTGTCTTGTTATTTTTATCCCAGAAAGGTCCGCCGAGGTCCCAGTTTACAAACCACATCTCTTCTGTTTCAAGATATTGGGACTCAAAATTGAACATGCCATCATGAGCGATGAATGCCTTGAATCGTTTATTGTGATTTCCTGCGAGCCAGTATACTGAGAACCCGCCATAACTGGCCCCGATACACCCGAGTTTGTCTTTGTTTACGTATTTCTCCTTGCAAAGGGCATCAATAGCTGTGAAATAATCCTTCATATTCTGGCCGCCGTAATCACCGCTGATTTCTTCATTCCATTCCCTGCCAAAACCCGGCAAGCCCCGGCGGTTCGGGGCGACGATGATATAGCCGTTGGCTGCCATCATCTGGAAGTTCCAGCGGAATGACCAAAACTGGCTCACAGTGCTCTGGGGGCCCCCTTCGCAGTATAAGAGTGTAGGATAAACTTTCGTGGAATCAAAATGAGGGGGATAAATGATCCATGTATGCATCATTTTGTTGTCGGTCGTTTTAAGCCAGCGCTGTGAAATCTTACCCAGTGCCAGCTGGTCAAGGATATCCTTGTTCTCAAACGTCAACTGAGAATCCTTGCCGCTTTGGGGGTCAACGCTGTATATTTCGGGTGGTGAAGACATAGAAACCCTGGTTGCGATCAGCACATTCCCGGCAGGGAAAACTCCGGTATAGTTATGAATGCCTTCAGTTATCTTTCGGATCCTGCCATCGGCGAGGGTCAGCTGGTAAAGTTCATCCGTGGCATGAAAATCACTTATGAAATAAATTGATTTTCCGTCATCGCTCCAGGCCAGGCTTTCGGAATTCTGGTCGAAATCCTTTGAAAAGTCTGTCCTGGTTTTTGTTTCAAAATCATAAACAAACAGGCGGTTCTTATCCGATTCATATCCGTCGCGTTCCATGCTCTGCCAGGCAATTTTCTTTCCGTTGGGTGAATAGACCGGTTCGATATCATATCCCATCATCCCTTGAGAAAGGTTTGTGGTTTTGCCCGATGCCAGTTCATATAGAAAAATATCGGAATTCGTTGAAAGGGCATAAGCCATCCCTTTTTTCTTCCTGCAGGTATAGGCAATGACCTTTCCATCGGGGCTCCAGCTGATCTGCTCCATCCCCCCAAAAGGAGCGAGCGGGCATTCATACGGTTCACCTTTCAGGATATCTGTTCCACCTGTGATCTTGTCCCTGGTCACGTCAGCAACGAAGACATGGCTGTATGATTCCACCCATGTATCCCAATGGCGGAACATCAAATCACTGTAAATTTTCCCGCTTGCTTTAGGCAAATCCTTATACAGGTTCTTCATAGGGTCTTCGATGGCAACATCGGCAGTGTAGAGCAACTTCTTTCCATCAGGAGAGAAATGATACCCGCTTATGCCTCCCGGTATATCCGTGATCTGGACACGGTTACTCCCACCAGGCTCCATTTCCCAAAGCTGCATTGATCCGCTCTCGGAAGAGAGGTAGCAGATCTTTTTTCCATCGGGATACCAGTCGGCCTGGTTCTCACTGAAAGGTGTGTGGGTGATCTGAGTGTTGCTTTTCCCATCGATATCCATTACAAACAATTCGCGGTTACCTTTATTCTGCGCGATATCATACCATGTCACACCGTAAAGTATTTGTTTTTTATCGGGGGAAATGGCAGGTTCACTGATCCTGCCGAATGACCAGAGTACTTCAGGGGTCATGAGGTCACTTTGAAGTTTCAGTACATGTTTCCCTATCAACGGGGCCTGTTCATTTTTTTCCTGCTTGTCCCTTTTGCAGGCGAAGCATATAGCAAGGGTTGCCAGAAGAACTGATAGGATCAATTTTTTCATAGGATTATCTGTTTGGATGATTCTTACTGTAAGATGGACAAGGTCGTAAAAAACACGGTAAAATATTTCCAGAAAACAAAAATACCAATTATTGCGGCAAAGATGGCAGATAAAAGAACTGCGGCAGCCGAAAGGTCCTTGATCATGCCTGCTTTCTCATTGTAATCCGGTGAAACCTGGTTTACGAGCATCTCAATGGCTGAATTGATCAGCTCACAGCAGATGACCAGGGCCGAAACAATCAGTACAAGACACCAGTCATGTAAGGAAATACGGAAGAAAATTCCGGCAAGTATGACCAGGATAAATGCAATAACATGTATCCTGAAGTTATGCTGGGTTTTAAATCCAAGGATCAATCCGTTAAATGCATAACGGAAACTCTTTAACCTGGTTTTCAGGGAGAATTTAGTTCCCGCCGGTACCATTAGTTAATGATTTGGTTTAATGAATCTTAAAACTGTTTCGAGAAAATCACGTGTGTCTATAGGTTTCGCGATGTAACCATTGCACCCGGCGGCAAGGCTTCTTTCCATTTCACCTTTAAGAGCATAAGCAGTCTGTGCGATAATCGGAACGGACTGGTTGAATTTCCTGATCTCCCCGGTCGCTTCATATCCGTCCATTACTGGTATTCTGATATCCATAAGGATGAGGTCGATATTTCCTTTACTGGTCATGACGATTGCATCAATCCCGTTTTTAGCCCAGATCACGTTTGCATTCGTTCGTCTCAGGATACGTTCGAGAAGGAAATAATTTGACTCCTCATCTTCAACAATAAGAATTGTCTTATCCTTCAGAGTGCCGGAATATTCCGGCAATTCCCTCGGTATGGTTTTGGGCGCACTCACAGCCAAGGAAGTTGTGAGAGGAAGTGCCACATAAAAGGTTGTTCCTTTTCCGGGCTCTGACTCCAGCCTGATATCTCCCTTCAGAAGCTGGATCAAATTTTTGCAAATTGTAAGCCCCAGGCCAGTGCCTCCGTATTTCCGGGTATTGGTATCATCAGCCTGCCTGAACCGTTCAAAGATCATGTCGTGCTTTTCTATGGCAATTCCGATGCCAGTATCACTGACATAGAACTCAATCATTGGTCCCGTATCAGGATCTGTCCTGAATGCATATCCGAATTCAATATATCCTTTCTCTGTAAATTTCAGTGAATTCTCAAGCAGGTTCATAAGTATTTGCTTGAGCCGGTTGCCATCGGTAAGTATAGTAAAATCTTTATCCGGTGAAAATTGTTTCATCCTCAGATCGATATGTGTCTTCAGGTGTTTCTTCCTTACCTCATTCATCGTTACATAGATGGTCGAAAGAAGATTATTGACCGGGCATTCCTTGATTTCGATCTTGACCTGGCCGGCTTCTATTTTTGCAATATCAATAATATCGTCCATGATCCGCATCAGGTCGTTCCCTCTTTCCTTGATGATCCTGACAAACTCCAGTCTTTCTTCCTCTGTGATATTCGGATCGGAAAGCAAGGTGGAAAAGCCAAGAATGGCATTCATGGGAGTACGGATCTCGTGGGACATATTGGAAAGGAAGGCTGATTTTAAACGATCCGATTCTTCAGCTCTTTCTTTTGCCAGGGTAAGGTTCTTCTCAATTTTTTTACGGTCGGTGATATCCCTGTAAATGCCATATACGCCCACCGTCTGGCCTTTCAGTTTGATAGGCGTAACAATTATAGATACATCGATCTCATGGCCGTCCTTAAGAACCCGCTTGGTTTCAAGTTCTGAAACACTGCCGGTCATTGCCTTTTGGGTCAGTAACCTGGCTTCTTCAATAATTTCAGGGTTGGTGATTTTTTCATCAATATTAAAGCCGATGATTTCATCAGGCTGATAACCAAAAAGACGGGTGAATTCGGAATTTATTTCAACCACATAACCATTCAGATCGATGCGTGCAATGGCTTCCATACTTGCTTCAAAAAGGTCTGAAAGGAAGGCCTTTTGCCGGGTGAGGGTATCTTCTGCTGATCTCCGGGAGAGCATTGTGGATATTTGCCCGGCCACCATGCTCAGGAGGTCAAGTTCCCGGTCAGAATATTGGTCAGGGTCCGTATAACTTTGTACTGCAAGCACTCCGAAAACTTTCTGGTCAACGATCATCGGAACACCGAGCCAGACTTTAGCAGGGTTTCCAACAATTTCTATTTCCCCGGCCTTATGAAGTTCACTGATTATTTGTTCCGTTGCCAGAAGCGGTTTTTTCGAACGGATTACATAACCGGTCAGGCCCTTCCCGGCAGGACTGTAATTGATTTTATCTTTATTATCGATATGATATGGCAGTGAGATAGTGTTTGATTCAGGGTGATAAATGGCCACGTAGAAATTCTGGACATCGATAATATGGCCCAGTTCACGATGAAGGACAGGGAACAGGTCATCGAGCGATGTAGTAATCAGCATAGCCCTGGACAATTCAAAGACGACATGGCTGAGAAGTTCCGCGTGTTTCAGTTCAGTGATATCATTGATAAATCCTTCAAGAAACATCAAATTACCACTTTCGTCAAAGATTCCTTTACCTTTCTCCCAAACCCACTTGATCTTACTATCGGCTGTTCTGATACGGTATTCAAGGGTATAAGATTGTTTCAGTTTTATGGCCTTCTGCACTTCCTCCCATACCATCATACGGTCTTCGGGAACAATGATCTCACTGAAAGAGATTCTTGCATTGCCGATCAGATCCTTAATAGGGTAACCTGTGAGTTCAATGCAGACATTACTTAAATACTCCATAGTCCAATTCTGGTCGGAACGGCAACGGTAAACCAGTCCGGGGAGATTGTCAACCAGTCGTGTGAATTCCTGCCTGCTCTGGAGAAGTTGTTCCTGGGATTCTTTTAGTTGTAAATAGCCAGTCAAATTGTTTTCACTCACAGTGATCCGGTTTTGTAATAAAATAGGGGGGGAGCAAGTTCCTTTACTACTGTAAAAATATAAAATAAAATGATACTTCAACTGTTCATGGAACAGTTATTTTTCGGGAGGCCGGTTTTCACTGCAAAGTCTGTCGATCTCATCTATCGTCAGTTTATCATCGCAGCAAAACGCTTCACCAAGCTGATGTTCGGCACAGAAGTTTACTTTACGGTAAGCAATCCTCTGGATATTGAGGAGGTGCCTCGTGCTGATGTTGTCGGTTGTGAAGTTTTTCCCGCCTGAACCGCAGGCCAGGACCATGGACGGTACAAGTGAATTATACAGGCTGCCGAGAGCTCCCTGGGAGGATGGTGTGTTAACTACAATCCTCCCGGCATTCAATGACTGTGCAAAGTATCTGATCTTGGCGTCATCATTGGAAAAAATACTGACGGTATGACCCAGTCCTCCATGCTCGTTGATTTTTTTACACATGGCGATGCCATCCTCAAAATTATCGACCTCATAAAAAGCAAGTATGGGAGCGAGGATCTCAAGTGAAAGGGGATATTTAAACCCGACCTGGTCCGGCTCCATCCTTGCCATAAGGATACGGGTTTTACCGGGGACTTTTATACCTGCCAGTTCTGCAATGAAGCTTGCCGGTTTGCCTATGATTTCGGCATTCATGGAACGGGTATGCTGGTTAATTGCAATCTTTCCGACTTTTTCGGCTTCATCAGGTTTTAAAAAGTAAGCGCCTTTTTCCTCAAATACTGAGGCCACTTCCTTTGCATTGAACCGGGAGGCAATAACTGCCTGCTCGCTGGCGCAGATCGTGCCATTATCAAACAGTTTGGATAACAGTATCTGGTCAACTGCAAAATGGACATCGGCACTCTTACCGATATAAACCGGGACATTGCCGGGTCCGACCCCGATAGCAGGGTTTCCGGAGCTGTAAGCTGCTTTCACCAGGCTTACTGAACCTGTAGCCATAACCATTGAAGTAAGATGATTGCTCATGAATTCCAGGACCTGGTCCCTGGAGGCTTTACTTACCCATTGGATACAGTTTTCCGGGGCGCCGGCTGACAGAGCCGCTTTATAACAGACCCTGGCTGCTTCAATGGAACACTTCCTGGCAGCACCGTGGGGATATATCACCAGTGAATTCCTGGTTTTCATGGCGATCAGGATCTTGAATAAAACTGTAGAAGTAGGGTTGGTTATGGGCGTCACTGCAAAAATCGTCCCCAGAGGTTTTGCTATCTCAACCAGGCCGATACCCCGGTCCTCCGAAATAATTCCCACGGTTTTCTGATCCCTGATATCACGGTAAACAAAACGGGTGGCAATGATGTTCTTTATGGTCTTGTCATGGACGTTCCCGATCCCTGTTTCTTCAAAGGCCATCCCGGCCAGACGTTTCCTGTTGCTGAAACCCGCAGCATAGACAGCTCTCACAATGCGGTCTGTCTGCTCCTGATCCAATCTGGAAAAATGATGCCATGCGGCTCTCGCCTTATGCATGGTTTCCTCTACCATAAGATCATGGCTCTGATGCTCCATATATCAGCATTTAAAAATTTGAAGAGGTCAAAGATAATTGATTTGAATAAGAATCCTGATCGGGTTTTTCCCGGAAAGAGGATTGTGTTACACTGAATTTTATTAATTTTACAGCATCCAACCGCGGTAGTAGCTCAGTTGGTAGAGCATCAGCTTCCCAAGCTGAGGGTCGTGGGTTCGAATCCCATTTACCGCTCACAGCAGATTGCACCCGATTTCTTCGCAAAAGCCCCGTAAACTACCTTCCCTTTCATAAATTTTCCTATATTTATCAAGGCTTTCCATAGGGAGGGAAGGTTAGGGAAGATCATTTTGAAGAATGACTGGGCGTAACAAATCCTTGCGTACCCATACTTCATGGCTGCCGGTTGTGCGAGTGTGTTTCAGGTCTTTTTGTTCGAGATACTTCCTGAAAATACGAAGAGGAATATTCTTTGGTATTGCCATCAGGCGGAAGCCGGCATGTTTACGCTATGGTTGATTTTTTTGAAGTCGTGAGTGTTGAAAACCCTGTTGAATTCATTATTAGCGCCAAGGAGGTAACTCATATCGGGAGGAACCATAGGTTTGTGAATCGATTTTCTTACCGTCCAGCCATGCACTTCAAGATCTTTCTGAAGGGTTCCTTTGTTGATAGTATAAAGCAGGTATTCACCTATTGAGATAGAAAAAGCGTCTATTGCCTCTTTTTCAGAATTCCCATATCCACTGATATCAAGCGCAGGGCAAAAAGCAATCTGCTGGCCATCTTCTTCAAATAGGATCAATGGCAGGTTTATCTTAATGGACTTGCCTGGGGTATTCCATCTGCCGCTGAACTGGAGTTTGTTCTGATCCACACCTCCCGATAAAGGCAATAGAAACTATTGATGGAATCAGATTTTATAGCAATACCAATATAGCGGCTATGAAAATTCAGGCAATCCCGGGCAAGTGTCAAAAAGGGAATTCAAAAAGCAGTCCGGGACTACCTGAAATGATTAAATCCATTGAT
>Ga0182021_10005952_pt1 | contig 14473 bp, 15 predicted proteins | sample 612E3MmetaG_FD_120493 | JGI IMG/M metagenome (GOLD analysis project Ga0182021, IMG submission 120493) | Permafrost microbial communities from Stordalen Mire, Sweden - 612E3M metaG (Illumina Assembly) | ecosystem: Environmental > Terrestrial > Soil > Wetlands > Permafrost | place: Sweden... | reverse complement strand
GCACTTTCGATCCGGTCCACAACGGCCATCTCCGGGCCGCCCGCCTCGTCCAGAAGCGCTTCGGCCTGGACCGGATCTTCTTCATTCCGGCGGCCATCCCGCCCCATAAGGCCCGGCCGGACATGGCCTCGGCCCGCGACCGCCTGCGCCTGAGCGCCCTGGCGGTGGCCGGCCGAAGCGATTGGACGGCCAGCCCCGTCGAGCTCCGGGCCGGAGGGCCGTCCTATTCCATCCGCACGATCGAGACGATGCGCCGGCGTTTCCCGCGGGCCCGGCTTTTCTTCATCGTCGGCGCCGACGCGTTCCTGGAAATCAAGACCTGGCGGGAATGGGCACGCGTGCTGCGGAGTTGCGCGTTCATCGTCATGACCCGGCCCGGGTTCCGCCTGGCCGCCGCCGCCGGGGTTTTGGGGCCGGCCTGGAAGGACGCCCTGCGCCGCGTCGTCCCGGGGGGACGGCTGAGCGACCGGGAATTCGATCCCCCGGCCGTGTTCTTCCTTCCGATCGCCGCCTTGCCCGTTTCTTCCACCCGCATTCGGGCGCGGGCGCGGGACGGCCGTTCCCTGGCCGGCTTGGTGCCGCGCGCGGTCGCCGATCATATCCGGACGAAGGGCCTTTACCGGGAGCATTCCGCGCCCCGGCGGGGCCTTTTGACGTTTCATGCCCAAAGGAGGTCCGAGAAGCTCCGATGAATCAACAGACCGTCAAAATCAAGGCGCTCAACAAACGAAGCATCCCGGCCGCGCTGAAAGCGGCCGTCAAGGCGGCTCAGGATAAAAAAGCCGAAGACGTCTGCGTGCTCGACCTGCGCGGCGCCTCGGCCTTCACCGATTTCTTCCTCATCCTGCACGGTCATTCGGCCCGCCAGAACGCCGCCATCGCGGAAGCCATCGAAGCCGAGCTCAAGGCCGGCCACGGCCGGCCGATGGGTGTCGAAGGCAAGCTCCATGGCGAATGGGTCCTGCTCGATTACGGCGATTTCGTCGTTCATGTCTTTTCCCGCGCGGCGCGCGATTATTATGCCCTGGAGAAGCTCTGGGGAGACGCGCCGCGGGCGGATTTTCGTTGATCATCAAGCTTCTCTGGCCGGGCAAGATGAAATCACCGGCCGCGGCCGCCCTGCAAGCCCATTATTTGCAGCGGATTTCCGGCCTGAACGCCGTCCGCCTCCTCGAAACGCCGACGCCCCGCGGCATGGGGGAAAAAGAGGCCGATAAAATAATGGCTTTGGAGGCGGCGGGGCTTGAAAAACGCTTGGACAACGATTATATTGTCTGCCTCTTTGACCGAGGCCAGGAGATGAACTCGACGGAATTCGCGCGATTTTTCGAGCGGAGGGCCGCGCAAGGCACCCGTTCGGTCGCTTTTCTGGTCGGCGGTTTCCTGGGACTGGCCCCTCGGCTCTTGGAACGGGCCGATCTGAAGCTGTCCGTTTCGCGCATGACGTTTTCCCATGAATTGTGCCGGATCATGCTCCTGGAGCAAATCTACCGAGCGTTTTCGCTCATGAAAGGAAGTTCGTATGCCAAATAAAGGGGGATCGCCCAATAAAAAGGAGCTCGAAGCCGTCCGCGCCCGCCTGGTCGCCCGGCGCAACGAGCTCATCCACAAGCTCAGCCAGTTCCGCAACGAGAGCAAGGAAGTCGAATCCGACGTGGCCCAGGACCTGGCCGACAAGGCCGAGAGCTCGTACACCAAGGAATTCCTGCTCAGCCTGTCCGACGCCGAGCGCGATGAGCTGTTCCATATCGACGCGGCCATGAAACGCATCGCCTCGGGCGGATACGGCCATTGCCAGATGTGCCAGAAAGAGATCAGCAAGAAGCGTCTGGCGGCCCTGCCCTGGACCCCCCTCTGCATCGAATGCGAGGAAAAAACCGAGACCGAAACGGCGTAAACATCTTCCGTTTCCGCGCCGTCGCGCTCGGCGCCAAACTGGCCGAGCTGCTGGCCTTTCCCTCTGTCTGCCGGCGCTGCGGCGGGCTTCTGGAAAAGCCGGGTCAGCGCATCCTCTGTCCGGAATGCCTGGCCGCCTTGGCCGCCTGCCGGGCGCCCTATTGCCCCTCCTGCGGCCGCTTCTTCGACGGGGACGGCTCTCCCCATCCCTGCGGCGCCTGCCTGCGCCGGACCCCCGCTCTTTCCGCCGTCCGGTCGGCCGCGCGCTATGACGGAGCGGTCAAGGACGTCCTTCTCCTTTTCAAGTACAAGGGACTCCGGCCTCTCGGCCGCCCGCTGGCCGCATTTCTCCATACCGCCCTGGAGACCGACAATCCGCCCTGGCGGAAAGCGGATATTCTCGTTCCCGTCCCCTTGCATCGGCGGCGAAAACGGGAGCGCGGCTTCAACCAGGCGGAAGTGCTGGCCGAGGCCTTGTCCCGGCTGACGGAAATCCCCGTCGCGTCCCGGGCCTTGCGTAAAACGGCGCCTCTCCGCCCCCAGACGTCGCTGCGCGCGGAGGCCCGCCGGGTCAATATCCGCGGCGCGTACCGGGTTGCGCGGCCCGACGCGGTGCGGGGAAAGATCGTCGTCCTCGTGGACGATGTTTGTACGACCGGCTCCACGCTCGGGGAGTGCGCCCGGGTCTTGAGAAAGGCCGGGGCGGCCGATGTCCGCGGGGTCACGGTCGCCCGGGCCTAGCCTTGGCCCGGCTTGCGGGGAAGAGGAGGGGTTACTTCTTGGCTTTCTCGGCCGGTTTGAGGATCTTGACCGTCCGGGGTTTGAGTTCCTGTTTCTTGGGCATCGTCACCCGCAGGATGCCGTTCTCATTCTCGGCATGGATGTTCTCCGCGTCCACCGAGTTGGGCAGGGTGAACGCCCGGTAGAAAGCGCCGTAGGATCGTTCCAGCCGGTGATAATTCTCCTCTTTCGTCTCCTTGGTGAACTTGCGTTCGCCGCGGAGGGTCAAGGTGTTGTCCTCGATCTTGATCTCGATGTCCTTCTCGTCGATTCCGGGGACTTCCGCGGTCAGGACGATCTCGTTCTCGGTCTCATAGATGTCCACGGCCGGCGCCCACGAGCTCGGTGCCAGCTCTTTATCCTCGCCTTTGCCGGTGAAGGCGTCCTCGAACATGCGGTTCATCTTTTCCCGCAGGGTCACCATGTCTCTGACGGGGTCCCAGCGAATAATAGCCATTGAATACCTCCTGGCTGATTTATTTCTCATATAATGTAATATGTGAGCATATCATTGTCAATATATATTATCAATATTTAGTCAGATAATCATATCTATTAGTGAATGAATAAATTATGTCATTTCAATCATCCTGTCCTGTGGGTGATTAAGACGGATCCGGCTATTTCTCTTTGCCGGAGACGAGCACGGTCATCTCGCCTTTGAATTCCCGGGTCGAGGCGGCGGCGGACAGGACAGAGCACTTCCCGCGGACGAACTCCTCATGGATTTTGGTCAATTCTCTGGCGATGACGACGTCGCGGTCGCCCAGCGTTTCCAGGACGGCGCCCAGGAATTCGGCCAGCTTCCTGCCCGGCAGATAGAAGATCAGCGTTCCGTCCTGTTCCTCGAGCGCGGCCAGCGATTTGCGCAGGCCCACCGCTTTGGGAGGGGGGAATCCGACGAACAGGAACCTGTTGGTGGGCAGTCCGCCCGAAGAGAGCGCTGCCGCCAAGGCGCTCGGCCCGGGGATGGGGACGACCCGGATATCCTCCCGGATGGCCTCGCGGACCAACTTGAATCCGGGATCGGAGATGGCCGGCGTGCCGGCGTCGGAGACGAGGGCCACGTCGCGGCCCTCCTTGAGCAGGGCGATGATCTGGGGAATCCGCCGGCCTTCCCGGGGTTCGTAATGGCTGATGAGCCGGCTTTTGATCTCGTAGCGCGCCAGAAGCAGTCCCGTCCGGCGGGTGTCCTCGCAGGCGATCGCGGCGACTTCCCGCAGGATGCGGAGAGCCCGCAGGGTGACGTCCTCGAGGTTCCCGATGGGCGTGCCGACGACGTAGAGGGTTCCCGGCCGGCCGCCTTCCGGGGAGGTCATTTGTTCCAATCGTAAGGATAGAGGAAATCGTGGCCGACGGTCCGAACCGACAGCTTGGCGATGGGCGGGAGCTGGCGTTTGAATTCGGAGCTCCGGATCAGGGCCATGACCCGGTCGATCTTTCCGGCGTCCAGGCCCCTGGCCAGGAGATCGCCGCGGTTTTCGCGCTCGTCGACGAGATGAAACAGGATCTCGTCGATCTCCGCGTAGCTCAGTCCGAGCTCGTCTTCATCGGTCTGCCCGTCCCAAAGGCCGGCCGTGGGCTTCTTCAGCCGGACCCGCTCCGGCACTTCCAGGTAGGCGGCCAGCTGGCGGACCTGGGTCTTGTAGAGGTCGCCCATGGGATTGATGGCGCAGGCCATGTCGCCGTGGATCGTCCCGTATCCGATGAGGAGCTCCGTCTTGTTGCTGGTGCCGAGGATGAGCGCATGCTCGCTCGCCGAATAATCGTAAAGAATGGACATCCGCTCCCGGGCCATCTTGTTTCCGCGCCGGACGCGGCTGTCCGTGGGGCGGCGCTCGAAATAGGCGTCGACCATCGGGGCGATGTCGATGGTCTCGGTCCGGATGCCCAACCCATCGGCCACGATCCCGGCATCGTCCTTGTCCGCGTCGAAGCTCTTTCCGTAAGGCAGGCGCAGGCCGAGGACGTTGCCGGGTCCCAGGGCCCGGGCCGCCAATGCGGCGCAGACCGAGGAGTCCAGTCCGCCGGAGAGCCCCAGGACGCCCTTCTGGAAGCCGAATTTGGCCAGCTCAGCGCGGATGAATTCCGTCAGGATGCGGACGGCGAACGGACAGTTAATCGTCATGGCGCAGGAGAATCCTTTGCAGCGAGTTCAACGTCACTTCGGGCTTGTCGTCCCGTTTCCAGGGCCAGGTCTGGCGGGCCTTGCGGACGTCGGCCGGGTCCAACTCCGCGAAGAGGAGGGCCTCTTCGAAATAAGGCGCCTGGGCCAGGAGCGCGCCCTTCGGGCTGAACACGAACGAGCCTCCGGCGAAAGTCATTCCGTCCTCGATCCCGGCCCGGTTGCAGTAAATCTGGGCGGACGTCGTGAAGAAGGAAAGCGATTCGCCCATCAGCTCCCACATCCGGCTCGATCCGAAGCCCTTTTCGCCGGAAAGGCCGCGTCCGGGAGCCGCGCTGATCGTGATCATCATCTCGGCCCCGCCGGCGAAAAGCAGATAGCCGGCGTTGAGATGGAGAAAATCGCGGCAGATCATCATTCCGGCTTGGCCGAACGGGCTCCGGAATGTGCCGAAGTGGTTGCCCGGGGCCCAGAAACGGGCCTCTTCGAACATGCCGAACGTGGGTAAAAAGACCTTTCGATGGATATGGACGATGCGGCCTTCGGCCAGGAAGGCGGCCGAATTGTAGAAGATCCCCTTTTCCTCCCCGCGTTCTTCGATGAAGCCGACGACCAAGGCCAGATCCCGGCTGAGCGCCATAAGCTCCCGGAATCGGGGCGATCGTTCGGGATCCTGGGCCACGGATTCGACCAGATCGCGCAGCTTGTATCCGGTCAGGCTCAATTCCGGGAAGACGAGCAGGTCGGCCTGGGCCTGGCGGGCTTTGGCGGCGGCCTCCTGGTGGAGATCCCAATTCTTTTCGAGGTTCCCCAGGTGCGGGGCGATCTGGGCCAAGGCGATTTTCATGCCGTAAAAATAGCACATTCCCCCCCCACTGACAACGCGTCCATCGTGCGGCCCCGTCTCCTAGCGCCGTGTCCGAAGCGACCGCTGACTCGCCCGGGTCCCGCTCTGATCTCATTGATATCACCACCCCGACCCCTCCTGCGCAGGAGGGGAATCGACCGCGGGCTCGTAGAGGAGGCGAGGGGGGGTTGGGGGAAAACCCGTGCGATGGGCTTTGTAATCCTACGCGGAGCAAGGGCGACTGAGCGGGAAAATTTAAATTGACTCGCCCGCGCCCCGTTTCGATCTCATTGATATCACCACCCCTGCCCCGCCTGCGCAGGCGGGGAATCGTCCGCGGGCTCGTAGCGGAGAGGAGGAGCGTCGGAGCGGATTTCCCTCGCAGGGGGACGGGCTTTGCAGTCCTACGCTTTAGCTAGGGAATCCGCGCGTTTTCCCCCAGTCCCCCCGAGCCCTCTTTCGCGGAAGGGCCTCTTTGGACTACAATAGACTGAACTCATGAATCATATCGCCCTCCGGCTCAAGGAGATCGTTTTCGATCGAAAGAGCGGCCAGTTGGCCGCGAACGGTCCGGGCGTGCGGAAATCCTTCTATTTCCAAGATGGCGGGCTCATTTTCGCCAAGACGGGCGATCCCGACGAGCGCCTGGGCATTCTGCTTTTTAAGATGGGCAAGATCTCCGAGGACGTTCGGGACGCCATCCCCGGATGGACCACGTCGGGGCGGATGGTCGGCGAGACGCTCATCGCCAAACATCTGATCAGCCAGAAGGATCTGTTCGATGCGCTGCTGGCCCAGATGTGGGTGATCACCCTGGGGCTTTTTTCGCGGTTCGACGTCGACTATACGTTCCTTCCCCGCGAGCGGTTCATGGACTACGATTTCGAGACCAAGGTCCATCTCATTCCGTTGCTCGAACGCGGGCTGCGGGAAATGGCGTTCAGCTTCGAGATCGCCGAGTTCCTCGGACCCCTCGTCCTTTCGCCGAGCGGGCGGGGCTCGATTCTGAATCTCACCGACCCGGAAAAGACGCTTCTCGGCCGGCTGGACGGGAACCGGACCTCCCGGGGGCTTTTAGAGGGACAGGCGGCCGAACCGGGGGGTTTCTGGAAATCGCTTTACCTTCTTTATTGCCTGGATCTGGCCGAAGAGCGGGCCGCGCCCACGGTGCTCCTGACCGACATCCCCCCGGCTCCGGTCGATCCCCTCCCCGCGCCATCCTTGAAGCCGGAGCCCGTCCCCGAACCGGAGCCGCCGGCCGAGCCGGCGTCCCCTCCGCCCCCGGCGCCGATTCCGGAACCGCCCGCCGTGAAGGGGGGAAGAAAACATGGCGGTCTGGACGATCCCGAGACGGCGGCGGCGCTGGCCGAAGCCCTGGAAATCAAGCGCCGTATGCCTGATATCGATTTCTACCAGGTCCTGGGCGTATCCCGCGCGGCCGGCGAAGAGGAAGTCAAGAAAGCTTATTTCAATCTGGCCCGCAAGTTCCATCCCGACCGGTTCGGACGCCATCTCCCGCCAGGCGTCAAGGAACAGGTGGACGACGTCTTCGATTACATCACCAAGGCCTATCGGACGCTGACAAGCAAAGATCAGAAAATGACCTACACGTCCAAGCTGGCCAGCGTCGCCGCGGATGACGACAAGGACCGTTCCAAGAACGCGGAAATCCGCTTCCGCCAGGGCAAGACGCTTTTTAATCAGGGCCGTTACGAGGAGGCCCTCGTTCTCCTCGAAGAAGCCGTCCGCCTTAAGGACGACAAGGGCGATTACTTCCTCCTCCTGGCCATGGCCGAATCCAAGGTCCCCGCCCTCAGCAAGAAAGCCGAGCGGGATTTTCTCAAGGCCATTGAAATGGAATCCTGGAATCCCGAAGGTTTCGTCGGGCTGGGCCTGTTGTACAAGAGGGAAGGGCTCCTGCTGCGTGCGCGCAAGCAGTTCGAGCGGGCTCTGGAGATCGATTCCGAGCACAAGGCCGCCCGCAAAGCCCTGGGCGAGATGGAGGAGAATCCGGAATCCGCCAAAAAAAGCGGCCTCAAGGGATTCTTCTCCAAGGACCTTTTCGGCTCGAAGAAGAAATAAGCGGCCGGGGCCGTCCCGCGTCTATTCCATTCCCAGCAGGGCCAGGAAGGCCTGTTCGTCGAGGATTTTCACTCCGAGCGTTTGGGCCTTGGTCCGTTTGGAACCGGGATCGGCGCCGGCGATGACATAGCCGGTCTTGCCCGAAACGGAATCGACGACTTTTCCTCCGCGCTTTTCGATCTCGGCCTTGGCTTCATCCCGGGTGAACCGCTCCAGCGCGCCGGTTAAAACGAACGTGACCCCGGTCAGCGGCCCGCCCTCCGCGGCGGCTTCTTTTTGGCCGGCGAAATTGATCCCCGCCGCCCTCAGCTTTTCCAGAAGGGCGCGGTTTTCGGGCTGGCCGAAGAAGAAGACCACGTTGGCCGCCACGACCGGGCCGACGTCGTCGATGCCGGTCAATTCGTCCTCATCGGCCCCGGCCAGGGCCTCGATTCCGCCGAAGCGGCCGGACAGGGTCCGGGCCAGTTTCTCCCCGACATGGCGGATGCCCAGGGCGAAAATAAGCCGGGAGGCGTCGTTTTTCTTGGAGGCCTCGAGCTCGTCGAGCAGGTTGCGGGCGCTTTTGGGACCCATGCGGTCGAGTCCGGACAGCGTTTCGAGATCCAGGCGGTAAAGATCCGGGAGAGAGACGACCAGCCTCTTTTCCAGGAGCTGATCGACCAGGGCTTCGCCCAGTCCCTCGATATTCATCGCCCGGCGGCCGGCGAAATGGAGGATGGCCTGGCGAAGGCGGGCCGGGCAGGAGGGATTGGCGCAGCGGGAGACGATTTCCCCCTCGGGCCGATAGGCTTTGGATCCGCACACCGGGCAGCGGTCGGGCATGACGAAGGCCTTCTCCCGGCCCGTCCGCCGCTCCCGCATGGGCCCGACCACCTGGGGGATGACGTCGCCGCTCCGTTCGATGAGGACGACGTCCCCGATGCGGATGTCCTTGCGGTGGATCTCGTCTTCGTTGTGCAACGTGGCCCGGCTGATCGTCGTGCCCGACAGCTTGACCGGCTCGAGCACCGCCACCGGCGTCAGCGCCCCGGTCCGCCCGACCTGGACAATGATGTCGTTGAGGCGCGTCGTGGCCTGGCGGGCCGGGAACTTGAACGAGACGGCCCAGCGGGGGAACTTGGCCGTCGAGCCGAGGGCCCGGCGGTCCTCCCGGTCGTCGACCTTGATGACCACCCCGTCGACGTCGTACTCCAGGGAATCGCGCCTCTCCGTCCATTCCTTCCAGTAGGCCGTGACCTCGGCGAATGTGGAGCAGAGCCGGGAATGGGGATTGGTTTTGAATCCCAGGCCGGCCAGCGTCCGCAGAGATTCCCATTGGCGGACCGGCTCTTCTCCGTCGAGGAAGAGATAGTAGAGAAACGCGTCCAGGCGGCGGGACGCCACTTCCCGGGGATCCAGCAGGCGCAAAGAGCCGGCTGCGGCGTTGCGGGCGTTGGCGAAGAGCGGTTCCTCGGCGTCTTCCCGATCGTGGTTGATCCGCCGGAAGGAGGCGAAGGGCAGGAAGATCTCGCCCCGGACTTCGACTTCGCCCCGGCGGGGAATGGACAGGGGCAGGCTCTTGATCGTTCGGACGTTGGCCGTGACTTCGTCGCCCTGGGTCCCGTCGCCGCGGGTCACGGCCTGGACCAGGCGGCCGTCCCGATAGCGGATGGAAATGCCCAGGCCGTCGATCTTCAGCTCGGCCGTGTAGGCCAGCGTCCGCCCGGGCCGGAGCTTCTCGATCCGCCGGCCGAACTCTTCAAGGTCCTCGACCGAATAGACGTTGTCGATGCTCTGCATCGGGGTGGCGTGGCGGACCGTGGGAAATCCCTCGGCCGGCTTCCCGCCGACGCGCTGGGTGGGGGATTCGGGCGTGACCAGGTCGGGATGCTCGGCCTCGAGCTTCTGCAGGTTCTTGACCAGGGCGTCGAACTCGGCGTCGGAGATCTGGGGATCATTATCGACGTAATATTTCTTTTCGTGGTGCTCGATCGATCGGCGCAGCGCGGCGATCCGCGCCGCGGCCTCCGGGCGGGTCAGGGTCTTGGGCGACATGGGCGGTTCCTCTCCGGGTCGAGCCGATTGTAGCGATTCCCCGCGCAAAAAAAAAGCCCCGTCCGGGTGGACGGGGCTGGATGTCAGGCGTCCGTCAGATGTCTTATTTGCCGTTGCGGGTCTTGGCTTCGGCCACGGCCTTGTTGAATCCGTCCATCGTCGCTTTCTGCTGGGCCTGGATGCCCTCGACGATCTTCTTTTCCTTGTCGATGCTCTCGTTGAGGCGGCGGAACTCGCGCTTCTCGTCCGGGGTCAGGTCGTCCTCGCCCTTGTCCTTGTATTTGGTGTTGAGGGTCTTGGCCCAATCCTCGATGAGCTTGTTGCTCTCCTGGATTTCCTTGACCCGGTTGTTCCACTCCTTGTCCTGGCTGAAGAAAATGCTTTGGGCGATGTTCATGGCTTGCTGGGCTTCCTTGGGATTCTTGGTGCCCAGGACGGCGGCGTCGAGCAGGTACTTGACGGCCTCCCCGGTCAGGGCCGGATTCGTTTTGGCTTCCTTGGCCAGCATGACCCCGATGTTGTAAGCCATTTCGCCGGTTTTCTTCTTGCCGTAGGCTTCCTTGAACATGGCCATGGCTTCGGCCTGCTTGCCTTGCTTATAGAGGGCCTGGGACAAGGCGGTCAAGCTTTCGCTGTCCTGGAGCGCCGCATAGGTGACTCGATAGACCTTTTCGGCGTCGGCCATGTTGCCGGAGTCGTAGAGGGTTTTTCCCAGGCGCTTAATCTCGCCGAGCACCTTCTTATCCTTCAGGATGTTGTAGGCGTTGAGGAAGGATTCGACCGCGGTCTTGTAGTCTTTGGCGTTTTCCGCGACCTGGCCGATGATGTAATGGCCGGCCCCAATGAGGCCGTTCCAGGCGGCCGGATTGGCCCCTTCCTTGCCCTTGGCCGCGCCGGCGAACTGGATGAGCTGGTTGGCGTACTGTTTGGCCTTTTCGGCGGTCTGGGTGTTCTTGGCGTAAACCGAGGCCAGGGTCATCAGGATGCGGGCCTTGTCGCCGTCTTCAATTCCGGCGAAAGTCAGGGCCTTTTCACCGTACCCGAGGGTTTCGGCGTCGGTTTTCCCCGTCTGGACGAGGGCTTGGAAAAGGAACGAATAGGCGAATCCGTCGTATTGCCCGCCCTTGCCGGCGTACTTGGCGACATAATCCTTGAGCAGGGTGGCCTTTTCCTGGGGGGAATTGGCCTGCATGGCCTTGATATAGGCCTGATCCCCCTCGCTCTGGGCGAAACAGAGGCCGCCCAGGAGAGTCGAGAGGATGACGATGGTCAGAATTGTTCTTTTCATCCTTAACCTCATTCCTTAAAATTTGGGGGGACTATAGCCCAGAGCATGTAAAATGTCAATCCTAGGACCTTTACACGGGCCCGGCCCGCCCCCATAGGCGAAGCTCCCGTTCTTCTAACGTGCAAGGTTTGTACCGTTTTCCGCCGCACTCAAGCGCGCCTAAAACCGCTTTCCCTTCCGTCGGCCCTGATTTGCCATGTCACGTTCATTCATTTACTAAGCCGAGCGGAATAAAATCGACCCCGGATGTCTTTGCCGTCCGGCTTGTACTCGGGGATCAGCAAGGATTATGTAACGTATTTTCCGCTCCCCGTAGTAAAATGAAAAAAATGAATACGACCGGCGATTTTGCCGCCCTTTTCGGGCGATCTTCCGGCAAATCCCTGCGGCGGGACGAGCCGCTACGGGCCCACAGCTTTTTCCGGATCGGGGGGCCGGCCGACCTGTACTTCCAAGCGGACACACTGGCTGATTTGAGGACAATCGTCGGCCTGGCCCGACGGACGGGCCTGCGGCATGTCATCATCGGCGCCGGGGCCAACATCCTGTTCGACGATGCGGGCTTTCGCGGCCTGGTCATCCAAAACGCCGCCGCCGGGGTCTCCTCTGCGAACGACGCCGCCCTGATTGAGGCGGATTCCGGGACCTCCCTGGAGGCCGTGGTGGAATTCGCCGCTTCCCGCAGTCTGTCCGGCATGGAATTCCTGGCCGGGATACCGGGAACCGTGGGCGGCGCCGTCTTCGGCAATGCCGGGGCTTTCGGCCGGGCCACGGGCGATATCCTCGATTACGCGCTGCTGCTGGCCCCGGATGGGCGCGAAATCCGGACGGCGGCCGGGGATCTGGAATTTTCCTACCGGCACTCCGCCCTCAAGCGCCGCTCCGACATCCTCCTCCGCGCCGGATTCCGGCTGAACCCGGGCGCCGAGACCGATATCCGGGTGAAGATGGCCGATAACTTGTCTCTGCGGGCCCGGCGCCACCCTGATCGCGGCGCGGCCTACCCGGGGAGCTATTTCAAGAATCCGGTCCTTCCCGACGGCTGCCGGCAAGCCGCCGGCTTCCTCCTGGAGCAGGCCGGAGCCCGCGGCCTGCGTTTCGGAAAGGCGGCGGTCTATCCAGGCCACTGCAACTTCATCATCAACGAAGGCGGGGCGACGGCCGACGACGTCCGAGCCCTGGCCGCGGAGCTCAAGCGCCGGGTTTCGGAGAAGTTCGGGATCGGGCTCGAGGAAGAGGTTATTTTCCTGCCAGCCGACGCGCCAGCCGTCTGATCTTGCGGCGGTCCAGTCCATTCGCCTCGGCCAGCTCCAGGGCCCGCAATCCGAGCAAACGGTAGAGATCGGCTTCTCTCCGCCGGCCTTTCAAAGCGTCCAGATGCAGGCGTACGGTTTCCTCGTCGCCCCGGGCGATCGGACCAGTGAGAGCCCCGGCGCGATCGGGGCCTTCGAGATTTTCGACCGTCCCCCGAACCAGCGGCAGCAGCACCCGGGCGGCTTCCCGCGGGCCCATCCCCGTTTTTTCCAGGACCGAGCAGGCCGCGTCGAAGAGAGGGACGAGCATGTTGGAGGCCAAGCTGCAGGCGGCGTGATAGGCGGCCTTGTCCCCGGCGCGGATCGCGAAAGGCCGCCCCCCGACGCCGCGGGCCAGGCGTTTCCCGGCGGCGGCCGCCCGGGGATCTCCCTCCACGGCGAAGGAGACCCCGCGGAACCGGGCCGGCGGAGTGTCCGGGCCGGCGAACGATTGGGCCGGATGGACCGAGCCGACGACCGCTCCGGCCCGTTTCAGCGGGGCCAACGCGCGCGAGGACAGCGCCCCGCTCGTGTGCAGCACGATTTTCCCTTTCCAGTCCAGCGGGGCGGCGGCCAATTCCCGGGCCACCGCGGCGACCGCGGCGTCCGGCACGCAGATCAGGATGAGGTCCGCCAGGGTGGCCGCCCGGGCGGACGAGGAGACGATCCGGCCCCGACCCAGGCGCCGGCGGCAGAGCCGGGCCGCGGCCGGATTCCGGTCGTAGACGGCCGTGACGTCGAAAAGCCGGCGCGGGAGGGCCCGCGCGAGCGAAGCTCCCAGCCGTCCCGCCCCGATCAGGGCCGTCTTCATCGCCGCTTGCCGCCGAACACGTCGAGCCATAACCCCAGCTCCATGGCCGAAGTCCGCGGCTCGGGTTTGTCCATTTCCCGAAGCGTCTTGCGCTCTTTGAGGGTTCCCTTCAGCAGGCCGGCGAAGTCCCGGCAGGAAAGCGGCTGGGCCCCGGCCTCGCGCGCGTAGGAGCGGAGCTCACGGTCCGAGCTGACCACGAACAGCCGGCGGCGGTCCTTCTGCCGGTCGATGAGGCCGCGGATGACGTCGTCGGCGGTGTCTCCTTCGGGCGGCTGGATGACCCGGAACTTCTCCTCGCCCCCGGCCAGGGCGGCCAGGTCGTCGGAGACGCGCCCGTCAAAGACGAGGACGACCCGCGCTCCGTTGAATTTACGGAAGGCCAGGAGCTTGCGGACCAGGGCCATGCGGTTTTCGGGATCGCGGTGCTGGCCGGGATGGGCGAAGCCCAGGTAGTTGTTGCCGTCGACGATGTAGGCCATGGCCGGGGCGGCCCGTCATCCCGGGGGCCAGGCCATGCGGCGGCCGCCCAGGACATGGAAGTGGATGTGGAAGACTTCCTGCCCGCTGTCGCGGGCCGTGTTCAGGACGACCCGGTACCCCGTTTCGCCGACGCCCTTGGCCCGAGCGATGTCGCGGGCCTTGAGCAGGACATGGGCCAGGAGCGGGCCTTCTCCCTCCGGGACTTCATTGAGCGAGGCGTAATGGGTCCGGGGGATGATCAAGGTGTGCACCGGCGCCTGGGGCCGGATGTCGTCGAAAGCCAGGATGCGGTCGTCTTCGTAGACCACCTTGGCCGGGATCTTCCCGGCCGCGATCTTGCAGAACAGGCAGTCGTCCATGCGGTCCTCCGGCGGACGGATCAGGCCTTGATCCGCTCGATGCGGGCGCCCAGCCCACGGAATTTCTGCTCGATGGATTCGTAGCCCCGGTCGATGTGTTCGACCTCGTTGACCACGGTCGTGCCGTTGGCGATCAGCCCGGCCAGGATGAGCGAGGCCGAGGCCCGCAGGTCGGTGGCCGTGACCTCGGCGCCGGAGAGCATCGTCCGCCCGCGGACGATGGCCTTGTCCCCGGACACCTCGATGGCGGCGCCCCGGCGGAGCAGCTCGTTGACGTGCAGGAAACGGCGGTCGAAGATCGTCTCGGTGATGATAGACGTCCCCGTGGCCTGGGTCATGAGGACCATGAACTGGGCCTGCATATCGGTCGGGAATCCGGGATAGGGCGACGTCGTGACGTCCTGGGGCCGGATCTCGTAGCGCCCGGTGATGCGGATGGACGTCGGGCCGAGCATCTCGATGTTGGCCCCGGAATAGCG
>Ga0182021_10005950_pt1 | contig 14477 bp, 18 predicted proteins | sample 612E3MmetaG_FD_120493 | JGI IMG/M metagenome (GOLD analysis project Ga0182021, IMG submission 120493) | Permafrost microbial communities from Stordalen Mire, Sweden - 612E3M metaG (Illumina Assembly) | ecosystem: Environmental > Terrestrial > Soil > Wetlands > Permafrost | place: Sweden... | reverse complement strand
TTGTGGGGCGGGCAATCCTGCCCGCAGCCGCCTTTCAGGCGGCCTTTTCGCGTCGTGCGCGAGTCTTCGCAGCCGGAGTCGCCGGCTGAAAGCCGGCGGCAGCCACGATTGGCTGCCCCACAGTCAAGTGCATACTCGTTACCGTCCGGCGTGCCGAGGCCTACCACCATTACACGATGGATGATCTGGAACGGGATATTGCCGCAATCCGTGCCACCTCCCGGCAATGATCGCCCCAGCCATGGGCTGGTGTCGCTCAAACTCCCAGTGCGGTGGCGACCGTCTTGCACCACTCGAAAAAGGCGGTCTTCTGCCCTTCGCGGTTGCGCCACCAGGAATCCGGGCGGAAGTACTCGTCGGGAACCGCCACCGTGCGGATGGCTGGGCCGCCTCCCATGACGCGCTCGGTGGCCAGGAAGATGCGCCGCGCGCGCGCGGTGTGGTAGTCGCTCGTGACCAGCAGGAAACTCCGCACATGGCGGCGCCGCAGTTCGGCCAGTACGACGGCTGCTTCCTCGCGGGTGCTGAGCGCCGCATGCGGCAAGGCAATGAACCACTGCGCCGGGAAGCCCTGGCGTAGGGCATACGCGATGGCGTAGTCGCTCTCGTGCAGGCCGTAGAAACCGGGGGGACCGCTGACGATCGCGGCGGGAACATAGCCTTCGCGGACTAACGCGGCGGCCTTCCCGATGCGATGTCCCACGTAGTCGCCGGCCAGCACCACGGCGATATCGGCTTTGGCCGGGCCGTCGTCGTGCACCAGCGCGTAGCCCAGCCACGGGAGCCACAGCCCATGGCTGAAGATGAGAACGGCCGCCAGAACCAGGCCAGCGGCCAACAACTTGAGGCGGAAGGAGCGAAGGCGGGCCACGAACTATTTCTCGTCCGTGGAATTCTTTTTCCGATCGAGATGGCCGACCGTCTTCAGCCGCTGATACAGGCGTTCCACCTCCGCTTCATCCTCGGGCTTGAGGATGCGATAGCGGGGTGGCGGCGCCGGTTTGCGTTCCGCGCCGGCGGCCAGCACTTCGCCCCAATACTGGCGGTACGGGATGCCGTCGATCAGGGCATCCCGCGAGTGACGCCGCAGAAGCCGCAACAGGCCGTTGCAGGAATCCAGATCGCCGGAATACACCAGCACCAGGCGCGAATCGTCGAACAGGGTAATACGGACAATCAGTGGCGAGATCCAACCCGTGCGATCAAGGCGCCGGATGTCCATCCAGGGGATCCTGCGCTTGCCGATCGAGAGGTAGCCTTCGTGAATCTCGACGGCGGGGCGGAATGCCATGAGGAACAGGAACGCGGCAGTCGGAACGAAGAGGGTCGCGGGGATCAACGCCAGCCGCGATTCCCGTCCTATCCATGCGCAGAAGATGGCCAACACGACGGCTGCGATTCCCAGCCAGAGGTAATGTCGCGCAGGCAAGTAGCGAGTCATCCGAAGCGCCGTCCTACTTTTAGCCTACTCCCCCGCGGACACCCCGTCAATGCGATAGCGCCGGATTGCGGAAGATGCGAACGGTGCGCCAAGTGTAGTGAATTCCGCTCCAGAGGGTAATGGCCGCGCAGGGCCATAGCATAGCCCGCGCCGGGGCCATGTTTCCGGACATCCACACCACCGCTGTGACAATTTGGAGGAAGGTGGTTGCCTTTCCCCAGATGCTAGGCCGGAACTTCCTGACGGGCGTGAGAAGCATTACAGTCCCGGCCCCCGCCAGGATGTAGAGATCGCGGCCGAAGATCACCGCCACCAACCACCAGGGCAGCGTGCTGGCGCTGGCCAGAGCCAGAAAGACGCCGCTCAGCAGGCACTTGTCGGCGACCGGATCCAGCCAGGCTCCCAGCGGCGTGGCGAGGCGAAAGCGGCGCGCCACGGCGCCATCCAGAACGTCCGTGAGGGCGGCGCAGGCAAACAGCTCCAGAGCCAGGGTGTGGCGGCCGTCCAGGATCGCCCAGACGACCACAGGAACCAGCGCGAGCCGAACCAGCGTGAGGAGATTCGCGGCGTTGACCGAACGCTTCATCTGAAACGAGTGTAGCGCGGGAGTCGCGTTGTCCTACAGGGCAGGGCAGCCCAAAGGAACCTGCCCCGCCGTGGAGGACATTCTCATGTGTTTGCTATATAGTCGAATGGCGGCGGGAATCCTCTCAGGATTCTTGGCTGCATCTCTGTGGGGCAGGATGGTATCCTGCGCGCCGGTTTTCAACCGGCGCCTGGTCGGGTTACCAACCCGCCGGACCCATAGGGTACTCTGCCGGTGGCCCCGCCCGACTCAGGCGGCCGGCGGTATCGCCGCGAAATCACTCACTTCGCCGGCGCCGGCCGAGGGCCGGCACGCGTAAACTTGCGGCGTCGCCTGGAACTGCCGCTGGTAGGCCTGCGCGATCTCCTCGCCGAAGCGCGCCACCGCATCCGGGCGAAGCATGGTCACGGTGCAGCCGCCAAAGCCGCCGCCCGTCATGCGCGATCCCAGAACGCCTTCGATGTCCAGCGCCGTATCCACCAGGAAATCCAGCTCCGCGCAGCTCACTTCGTAGTCGTGTTGCAGACTGCGGTGAGATTCCACCAGCAACTTGCCCATGAGCGCCAGGTCGCCCCGCGCGCTGGCTTCGACGTATCGGCCTACACGCGCATCTTCCGTCACCACATGGCGGGCGCGACGCGCCACCACCTCGGGCAGGGAAGACGCCACCGATTCGAGTTGTTCGGGAGACACGTCGCGCAGGCTCTCGACGCCCGCGAATTTCTCTCGGATGCCCGCTACGGCGGCGGCGCACTCCGCCACGCGGTCCTTGTAGGCCGAACCGGCCAGAGCGTGCTTCACCATGGTGTTCACGGCGACAAAGGTAATGTCCGCCGGTAGCTCCACATAGCGGTGACCCAGGCTGCGGCAATCGATTTCCACGGCCGAATGCTCGCGGCCGAACACCGAGATGTACTGGTCCATGATGCCGCAGGGAATGCCCGGGAAGTTGTGCTCCGCGCGCTGGCAGAGGCGCGCGACCTCCAGCGGATCGAGCGGGCGGCCACCCAGCAGGGCCAGCGCCGTGGAGACTTCCAGCGCGGCCGAGGAGCTTAGCCCCGACCCTTCCGGCACCGTGCTGCGGATCAGCAGGTTGGCGGGCTCGATGGCGAAGCCCAGGCGAAGCACTTCCTGGGCCACGCCGATGGGGTAATCGCTCCAATGGCGCTGCGGCGTGAGCGCGCCCAGATCGGCCGCGTCCCACTCGCGCATCTCCTTGCGGAATTCGGAATAGATGCGCAGTTTGCCGTCCGCGCATGGCGCCGTCGCCACGTACGTGGCCAGATCGAGCGCCACCGGCAGCACGAAACCGAAGTTGTAGTCGGTGTGCTCGCCGATCAGGTTGACGCGGCCCGGGGCGCGAAAGACGCGCACCCCTTTCGCCGAGCCGTACAACTCCTGGAAGGCCGCTTTCATGCGGCTCTCCGCGATGCCCGCCATGCCATCAATAGCATGAACAGGCCGAACACCAGCATCGCGACACCGCTGTACAGGTTGACGTTGGCATCGCTCAGTGCGGCGCGCGTGTCGGGCGCGAAGATGCCCATCCCCAACAGGATGAGACCGAGCACAGTGAAGAACCAGCCCGAAGGCACTCTTAAGTCCAGCATGTCAGGCAAACCAGATATTCAATACCAACAGGATTGCGACGATGATCACCGCCAGGGGAGCCGGGCGCTGATACCAACTGCCGCGGTCCTCGGGGATCCTGGTCAGGCCGTAGACCAGGCCTTCGAGTTCCTTCTCGGGGCGCGGCTTGGTCGCCAGACTGACCACCAGCGTCACCAGGAAACAACTGGTGAAGGCCGCCAGGGCGATCCAGAAACTTTGGGCCATGGCGGACGGAAAAGTGTAAATGGTGCCCAGGATGCCGCCCTTGCCCTCGGCTACGGTGAGACACCAGGTGGGCGAAGCGGCCACCGTCCCGGTGACCAGTCCGGAGAACGCCGCGTGGCCCGTGCCCCTCTTCCAGAACATGCCCAGCAGGAAGGTGGCGAACAGCGGTGCGTTCACAAACCCGAAGACCAGTTGCAGCAGGTCCATGATGTTGTCGTAGCGCGTGGCCACGTAGGCCGCGCCGATGGAGAGCAGCACCCCCACCACGGTGGTGGCGCGTCCCACGTTCAGATAGTGCCGGTCGGGCGCGTTCTTCCTGATGTAGTTCTGGTAGATATCGTAGGTCCACACCGTGTTGAAGGCCGTGACGTTGCCCGCCATGCCCGACATGAACGACGCCACCAGGCCCGTCAGCCCGACGCCCAGCATACCGGCCGGATAAAACTTGGCCATGAGGGTAGTGATGACCAGGTTGTAGTTGGGAAGATGGGTGGTGGCGTCAAGCGGGATGCTGTAGACGCTGGGGCCCATGCTGGCGAGCGCCACGGCGGCGATGCCGGGGACGATGACGATGAAGGGGAGGAACATCTTGGGGAAGGCGCCGATGAGCGGGGTGCGGCGGGCCGAGTTCATGGAATCCGCCGCCATGGCGCGCTGGATGACGAGGAAGTTGGTGCACCAGTAGCCGAACGAGAGCACGAACCCGAGACCCGCCACCATCCCGAAAAGCTCGACGCCCATGGGATTGGAGTGCGGGCTTCCCATGTAGGTCCAGGCATGCGTCATGACCTTCCCGGACATGCCGCCGGCAAGCGTGGTGGCGCCCAGGCGCGCCTGGATGCCCGGCCATCCTCCCGCCTTGGCCACCGCGAGAATCGCCAGGGGAGAGAAACCGGCTACGATCAGCAGAAACTGGAGGACCTCATTGTAGATGGCGCTGGTGAGACCGCCCAGGAAGGTATAGACCAGGACGATGGCGGCCGAGACCAGGATGGACATATTGAAGTCCCACCCCAGCACCAGTTGCAGCAGCTTGCCCAGGGCGTACATGGAGATTCCCGAGGAGAAGATCGTCATCACCGCGAAAGAGAAGGCGTTGTACGTGCGCGTCTTCTCGTCGTAGCGCATTTTGAGGTACTCGGGAACCGAGCGGGCCTTGCTGCCGTAGTAGAACGGCATCATGAATATCCCCACGAACAGGATGGCCGGAATGGCGCCGATCCAATAGAAGTGGGCGGTCATGATGCCATACTTGGCGCCCGAGGCGGACATGCCAACCAGTTCCTGCGCGCCGAGGTTGGCCGCGATGAATGCCAGGCTGGTGATCCAGACGGGAACCGACCGGCCGGAAAGTAGAAAGTCGCCGCTGGTGGACATCTTCTTCCGAAGTGCCCAGCCAATGCCTAGGACAAAGGCGAAATAGACGGCCAGAATGGTGTAGTCGACCGGAGCGAGTTTCACGCGAGGAGCCTCTCCATTCTCCGAAGTTTCAGATGCGGAACACCGAGTTTATCACAGCCGCCGTGGCGCGCCGCGACGAATTGTGGGGCAGGTTTTTAACCTGCGGCCGATTGGCAATCGGCCCGGCCGCCCTTGTACGCGCCCGCCGCGACTGCGGACAATCGCCCTGTCTGCGTGTCTGCCTGTCTACCGAACCCACGTTCCTTTGCTTGCGGCTCTGCTGCTTTGTGGGGTAGGCGGTTCCGCCTGCCAACTCTGCCCGGTTGCCTCGGAAGAGGCGCTAGTGCAGTGCGGCCGGAGTTTTGCCTGTTTTGTGGGGCGGGCAATCGTGCCCGCTGCCGCCTTTCCAGGCGGCATTTTCGCGCCGTGCGCGAGTCTTCGCAGCCGGAGTCGCCGGCTGAAAGCCGGCGGCAGCCACGATTGGCTGCCCCACAGCCAAGTGCATACTCGTTATTCTGCGTGCCGCAGACCACTGGGGAATGCTCTCGAAGCCGTGCTCCCGCCGATGAACATGGTCATTCTCCGAAGGCCTCGGCCAGGTAACGGTCGTGACGAACGCTGACATCGTTGCGGCCCGACGAGAATCTGCCGAGCGCCCTGAGGGCGCGGCCAATCTGCTCCTTCCGGCTGGGCCGATGCTGTGAACTCAGGTAAAGTTCCACGCCGAGCCGCACCAGTTCGGCCACCGGCCTCCCGGTCGCAGCCGACAGTTCGCGCAGTGTATCGAGTTGCCGCTCGGTGAATCGAACCTGTGTCCGCACCATATTCTCATGGTACGGCCTACGCTCCATCCTGCACCCGCCCCTTCCACATGCCGCCCGCGCCGCGCCAGTAGCACACTGCGGAATGGAGGGTGGCCCCCAGATAGAAGGCCGCGATCGCCGGCAGCATCGGCGCCCACAGAGGCGAGCGGCGGTAATATCGCAGGGCGGGGAAGTAGGCCACGCTCATCGACAACCAGCCGCAAGCGCCCAGCGCGGCGGCCGGCCCATGCGCCGCGACCGCCAACACCGGCGGCGCCAAATACGTCAGCGCCAGCCCCAGCACCGTACCGATCAACAGCACAACGGAATGATGGAGCTGCGCGAACGCGCTGCGTGAGATCATGCGGCCGATTTCACCCCAGGTCGCGTAGCCGCGGACGCTGCGCGTGGCGGCGCTCAGGCCCAGCCATACGCGGCCGCCCTGCCGCCGGACGGCGCGCGCCAGGGCGCAATCGTCGATCACGGCGCCGCGGATCGCAGCCAGGCCGCCGATACGCTCCAGCATTTCACGGCGTATGAGAATGCATCCGCCGGCGGCGGCGGCCGTCCCGCGCCGCGAGCCGCCCACCCACACCGGCGGGTACAGCATGAAGAAGAAGAACACGAAGGCCGGAATGAGCGCCCGCTCGGCGAATGTCCGGCATTCCAGCGTCGCCATGAGAGAGACCATGTCGTAACCGCAAGCCCCGGCGCGCGCCACCAGCCCGGACAGGCTCTCCGGCGGATGCACAATATCGGCGTCGGTGAGCAGCAGGTATTCGGCCTGGAAACGCCGGGCGGCGCGAATGCCTTCCGAGGCGGCCCACAGCTTGCCCGTCCAGCCGGCGGGCACCGCGCCGGCCCGGACCACCTCCAGGACTTCGGCCGCGGCCGCCGCGCGGGCGGCCTCGGCCGTGCCATCGGTGCTATCGTCGTCCACCAGTACCATGTGGAATTCGCCGGGATACCGCTGCCGGGCGAGCGAGCCAACCGCACGCGCCACCACCTCCGCCTCGTTCCGCGCCGGAATCACCGCCACAACCGCGGGCGCCACGGCGGGTAGAGCGCCTTCGGGAGTGGCCTCGCGCATGAGCCAGAATCCGCCGCGCCCCAGCAGCAGGTAGATCCAGATCGCCAGTGCCGCCGCGCCAATCAGTTCCGGAAGCATAGATCCGCATTATCGCTGGCCCAACACGATCCCCGCATCTCCCTCCCATCCGCTACGATCACATCAATATGCGGAATCCCACTTTCGACCCCGGCTTGACGCAGAAGTTCGAAGGTCCCTTGCGGCGGGTCGTCAACAAAGATGGCAGCTTCAACGTGCACCGCCGTGGCGCCTCGTGGCGCGATTTTCATCCCTACCTGCACCTCATCAATCTGAGCTGGCCGAGTTTCCTGTTGGCGCTGTTCGCCGGCTACCTGGTGGCCAACACGCTCTTCGCCGCGACCTATTATTCGTTGGGCGCCGGTCAGCTTCAGGGCGCCGATGCCCCCACTGAGTGGGGGCGTTTCCTCAACGCCTTCTTCTTCAGCTCCCACACGCTCAGCACCGTCGGGTACGGCAACATCACGCCCAAAAGCACGACGGCAAATGTGGTGGCATCCCTCGAAGCGCTGATGGGCGTCCTGGGTTTCGCCGTGGCCACGGGCCTGCTGTTCGGCCGCGTCTCGCGCCCCTCGGCGAAGATCGGGTTCAGCGAGAGCATGGTGGTCGCGCCCTACCAGGAGGGCTTCAGCCTCCAATTCCGCGTGGTCAACCGCCGCGCCAATTCGCTGATGGAGATGGAATCCCGCTTGCTCCTCATGACCGTGGACACGGACCACGACGAGTTCCGCCGCACCTATCATGTGTTGCGGTTGGAGCGCGAGCAGGTGCTCTTCCTGCCTCTCACCTGGACCATCGTGCACCCCATCGACGCCGAAAGCCCCCTGTGGGGCAAGTCCGCCCAGGACCTCGAACGGCTGCAAGCGGAGGTCCTGATCCTCATCAAAGCCTACGACGATACCTTCAGCCAGACCGTGCTCGCGCGCCACTCCTACCGGCACGACGAGATTGTGTGGGGCAAGCGATTCGCCCCGGCCTTCCATGTGGATGGCCAGGGCGACCTCGTGCTGGAGTTGCGCAAGGTGGGAGAACTCGCGTCGTAACCTACTATCGGCTGGCCGGCGGCACAATCCCGTTCATCCGCGCGTACACCGCCATCTGGCCATAGTGATCGTAGCTGTGCCACACGGCGATCGACGCCGCGCTCGCGCGCGTGATCTGGTTGCTGCCGAAAGGCGATTTCACCATGTCCAGCAGGTTCTTCTCGGTGAGCGCCCCCATGGCCTTGTGCGCGTATGCGAAAGAGCCTTTGACAAACGTCATGATCTCCGCTTTGCCCGTCATGGAATCCGGACCGCCTTCGCCACCCAGCTCCACCGGCGGCTTCTCCTGCCGGGCCGCCGCCGCCACCATGTAGATCACCGCGGCCACGTGCTTCACCTGCTGCGCGAACGTCCGGACACCCTTGAACTCGCCGTTCGAAGGCGCAAAGTTGTATTTGTCCGCGGGCATGGCGTCCGCCAGCGGCACAAACTCGCTCTCGAGAGAGCTCAACTGGCTGTCGTAGACTTTTGCGATTGTCGGCGGTTCGGCGGCCCGTGCCCCGGCCGCCGCAAAAAGCGTACTTCCCAAGAGAACTGCGATGGTAGGTTTCATCATCGAGATGCTGTCCTTTCTGTTTCTATGGCAGGTGCCAGGGCCATCACCGCGAAGCCCGTGGCCGTGGATGAGATCCACTGGTCCCTGCCAGGCGTTTGCCGAGTCCCTCGGCGATCATCGCGGTTACCAGCGCGTTGAGGCTGACCCCTTCCTGCCGCGCTCGCGCGGTAAGGCGTGAATGGAGCGATTTCGGAACACGTTGCCGCCATTGCCCGCTGGAGGTCGCGGTCTTGCCAGGCTTCGGAATAGGGTCCCCGAATTCCTTCATAGTGAGCAATACGGATTTCAGCGCATCGCGACCGTTGGCGATGGCTTCTTCGGGTGCTTCTCCGTCCGAGATGCACCCCGGAACATCGGGGAACTCGATCAGGTATCCGCCGCCATCCTCGGTTGCGAGCGGGCGGATGGTAAATGGATAATCTTCCAATCTCAATTTGTCTCGTTTCATTTTGCATCCTCCTTGGCATCGATGAGCGCCAGGAAGTGGCGGATGTATACGGGTTTGATAGGCCGGGCGGCAGGGACGGAAAGAAGGATGCCGGGCTCCGGGCGCCGAAAGGTAACGTGGCTGGTCCCGTGTTGCCGATAGGCGATACCGAAGCGATCCGCGAGCACCTTCAGATCCTCAATCCGCCAGTCGCGCGGATTATTCCGCATCTTGTTCAGAATCTCGGCTGTGTTGGCCGTGCTTTGATGGTATCACAGGCGGTATCATCTGTGAGCAGGGCGGGCCATCGTTCTTTGTGGCCTGTTGGGATGGACCTTCGACCCGCGAAACCCCATGAAAAAGCACAGCTTGTGGGGCAGGCAATCTTGCCTGCGGACTCGCTTTCAGCGGGTCCAGCCGCCTGCAAGGCGGCCTGCTTCTTCGACCCTGCCGACCGCCCCTACAGCAAATCCGCCGTGCTAAAGAAGAACCGCAGCTCCGTCTCCGCCGTTTCCGGCGCGTCCGAGCCGTGCACGCAGTTGCGCTCGATGCTCCCCCCGAACCGCTTGCGGATGGTGCCCTCGGCCGCCTTGGCCGGGTTGGTGGCGCCCATGGTCTCGCGCCATGTGCGGATGGCGTCCTCCCGCTCCAGCGCCATCACCACGATGGGCCCTTCGGTCATGAACTTCACCAGCCCCGCGAAAAATGGCTTCTCGCAGTGCACCGCGTAGAATCCCTGGGCCTGCTGCTCGCTGAGGCGCGTCATGCGCAGCGACAAGATCCGGAAACCGGCCTGCTCCACGATGGCGAGAATCTCGCCCGCGTGCTTCGCGGCCACCGCGTCCGGTTTGATGATGGCGAATGTACGTTCTAAACTCATAAACGGCTCTGCACTTTCTCCCCTATTTCGGCCGGCGTGGAGCAGACCGTAATGCCCGCCTCCCGCATGGCCTCGATCTTATCCGACGCCTTGCCCGAGCCGCCCGCGACGATCGCCCCGGCGTGGCCCATGCGGCGCCCCGGCGGTGCCGTCTGGCCCGCCACGAATCCGATCACCGGCTTGCGCACGTTGGCCTTCACGTAGGCCGCCGCGGTCTCCTCGGCATTGCCGCCAATCTCGCCGATCATGACGATCGCTTCGGTTTCCGGATCCTGATTGAACAGTTCCAGGGCATCCAGGAAACTCGTCCCGATGATCGGATCGCCGCCGATTCCGATGCACGTCGATTGCCCAATGCCGAGCCGGGTCAACTGGCCCACCGCCTCGTAGGTCAAAGTGCCCGAGCGCGATACCACGCCCACGTGCCCCTCTTTGTGGATGTGCCCCGGCATGATCCCGATCTTGCACTTACCCGGCGAAATGATGCCCGGGCAGTTCGGCCCGATCAGGCGCGTCTGCCGCCCTTTGAGGAACTCCCACACCTTCACCATGTCCAGCGTGGGAATGCCTTCCGTGATGCACACCACCAGCGGCAGACCCGCGTCGGCCGCTTCCATGATGGTGTCCGCGGCGAACGGCGGCGGTACGAAAATCACCGAAGCGTTGGCGCCGGTCTCGCCCGCCGCCTGCGCCACCGTGTCGAAAACCGGCAGGTCCAGGTGCTTCGTGCCGCCCTTGCCGGGGACCACGCCACCCACCACGTTGGTGCCGTAGGCGATGGCCTGCTGGGTGTGGAAGGTGCCTTCCTTGCCCGTCAACCCCTGCACAATCAGTCGAGTATTCCGGTCTACGAGTACGCTCATATTACGCCGCCAGCCCGACCACTTTTTGCGCCGCGTCGCGCATATCCAATCCCACCGTAAAGTTCAGCCCCGATTCCATCAGGATCTGCCGGCCCTTCTCCACGTTGGTGCCTTCCATCCGCACCACGATGGGCACCTCAATGTGCAGGTCGCGCGCCGCCGCCACCACCCCCGTGGCCAGCGTGTCGCAGCGCAGGATGCCTCCGAAAATGTTGATCAGCACGGCCTTCACGTTCCTGTCCGTCAGCAGAATGCGGAAGGCGTTCTTGACCTGCTCCGCGCTGGCGCCGCCGCCCACATCCAGGAAGTTCGCGGGCTCCCCGCCAGCGTGCTTGATGATGTCCATGGTGGACATTGCCAGCCCGGCGCCGTTCACCATGCAGCCCACCGTGCCCTCCAGCTTGATGTAGTTCAGCCCGAAGCGCGAGGCCTCCACTTCCAGCGGATCTTCCTCGTTCAGGTCGCGCAGGTCCAGCAGCTCTTTGTGCCGGTAGAGCGCGTTGTCGTCGAAATTGATCTTGGCGTCCAGCGCGTAGACCTTGCCGTCCTTGGTGAGGATGAAGGGATTGACTTCGGCCAGCGATGCATCCATCGCCAGGTAGGCCTTGGCCAGCGCTACCATGGCCGCCACCGCGCCGTTCGCGCTGGCCGCGGGAATTCCGATGCCGAATGCCAGCTTGCGCGCCTGGTAGGGCGCCAGGCCGGTCGCCGGCTGCAAGGGCTCCTTCAGAATCAGCTCCGGCGTCTTGGCCGCCACCTCTTCGATCTCCATGCCACCCGCCGCCGAAGCCATGAATACCGGCTTGCCCAGCACGCGGTCGAGCACGATCCCCAGGTACAGCTCGCGCTCGATGGGCAGCGTCTCTTCCACCAGCAACCGCTGCACCATGCGCCCTTCCGGCCCCGTCTGGCGCGTGACCAGCCGCATGCCGATCATCTGGCGCGCGAATTCGGCCGCCTCGGTGGAGTTGGCGGCCACTTTGACGCCGCCGCCCTTTCCCCGCCCGCCGGCGTGGATCTGGGCCTTCACCACCACGCTGCCGCCGATGCGTTTGGCCGCCAGTTCCGCCTCTTCGGCCGTGTAGGCCACTTCGCCGCGCGGCACCGGCACGTGGTACTGGGCCAGGATGGCCTTGGCTTGATACTCATGAATTTTCATGGAAGTGCGCTTGTGTTAGTATGGCGGGAAAGCCAAACCTTTCAATATATTATCATGTCCCTTCTGCCGTACCTCGAACGCGTCGCCGAACGGGAGAACCTGTCCTCCGCCGATGCCCTGGCGGCCATGCAGACCATCCTCGCCGGCCAGGCCACCCACCCCCAGATCGCGGCTTTCCTGATGGCTTTGCGCATGAAGGGCGAGACCGTCGACGAGCTGGTCGGCTTCGCGCGCGCCATGCGCCAGATGGCCGAGCCCATCGATCACCAACTCGGCGGCGCCCCCCTGCTCGATACCTGCGGCACGGGCGGCGACTGTGCCGGCACCTTCAACATCTCCACCATCGCCGCGTTCGTCGTGGCCGGCGCCGGCGTCCGCGTGGCCAAGCACGGCAACCGCTCCATTTCGAGCCGCTGCGGCAGCGCCGACCTGCTGGAATCCCTGGGCATCGGCCTGGCGTTTTCACCCGCCATGGCCGCGCGCGCCATCCGCGAGGTGGGTATCGGTTTTCTCTTCGCCCCGGCCGTCCACACCGCCATGAAGCACGCCCAACCCGTGCGCGTCGACCTCAAAATGCGCACCGTTTTCAACCTGCTCGGCCCTCTCACCAATCCCGCCGGAGCCACCGCCCAGTTGGCCGGCGCGCCCTCGCCCCACGCCGCCGAGTTGATCGCCGGAGCTCTCGCCGCCCTCGGATTGAGCCGCGGTTTCGTGGTTCACGGCTCCGACGGTCTGGACGAAATCACCACCACCGGCCCCACCCTGGCGTTCGAGATCCGCGACGGCCAGGTGGAGCGCCGCACTCTCCAGCCGGCGGATTTTTCCGTCCCCATCGCCCTCCCCGAAGACCTGAAAGGCGGCGACAAAAGCAGCAACGCCGCCATTGCCAACGCGGTTCTATCGGGCCAGCACGGCCCTCAACGGGATATCGTTCTGGTGAATGCCGCCGCCGCCCTGGTGGCTGCCGGAAGAGCGCCCACGTTCCTCGAAGGAGTGGCTGTCGCCGCCGTCTCCATCGACACCGGCGCCGCCCGCGGGAAGGTGGAAGCTTTGGCCCGCTTTACCCCGAGTGCCGCTTGAAGATCTGCGGCATGTTCTGCGAGAACTGAGACCGCGCCAGCACCATGTTGCAGCCGGCCTCCTGCGCCTGCATCTTCAGTTCTCCCTGCACGTGGGATAGGTAACCGATCAGGCTGATGCCCTTGGTTTCCGAGTCTCCCTTCAGTTTCGCGATCACCTCCAGCGGCTGAGCCGCTTCGAAGTTCAGATCGAAAACGATGAGCGACGGCCGCTGCTTCGCCTTGGTCAGGACCTCTTGGGACTCTTTGACGAATTCGAGCGCCAGCCCCGCGCGCTTGGCCGCATCGGCCAGCTTGACCGAGAAAAACAGATCGCTGACCACGGCAAGGACTCTCTTAGGTTCCTGCTGCTGCATAGAAATGTGTCTAGTTACCCGTGTCTCTGAGATTGGAAAGGAGGGGACTCTTGAATTCTACCACGACCCGTACTACAACATTGTCGGGCCTTCGCAGCCTACCATCCGTCATCTTCTTCGCGCGCCCCGACGAATTGTGGGGCAGGCTGGCAGCCTGCGGCCGAGTGGTACTCGGCCTGGTCGCCGAGTTGCGCGCAACCGGCGGGCTGCCAACCTGCCCCACGAATACTCACCCGCCGTAGGGCATCGGGGGCACTTTCCCGATCTCGCGCGAGTACACCGTCAGAGCGCCGCGATGATGCGCGGTGTGCTCCACCATGGCCCACACGATGTCGCTGATGGGTTGGCCGCCCATCACCGGGCCGGGCGGGAGCGGCTGCGCCAGATCCTCGGCGCTGCGCACGCGCAGAAACTGGATGGCGCTGGCATATGCCGCCGTGAGCATCTGGCGCGCCGCGGCCAGCGAGGTCAGGGCCTCCAGGGCCTTGGCGTGTTTCTCGAAATCGAGGTCGAAGCCTTCCGGCCGGGATGCGCCCTCGATGAACCAGTCCAGAGTCTGGGCCGTGTGCGCGACCTGCTGCGCGACGGTCATCATGCCTTCCCGCGGGCGGAACCCGGAGTCGGCTTCCTCCAGCACCCGGGTGGAGCGCTCGAAGAAATCCTGGCTGGCGACAAGTTGATTGGCAAAGTCGTAATGTTGCGGTTTTGGGCTCATGGATCGCACTATATCACATGGCGAACAAAAGGGGAATAAAAATTCGCAACGCAGACGCCCCTGGCCCCTGGCCCCCGGCCCCCGGCCCCCGGCCCCCGGCCCCTGGCCCCCGGCCCCCGGCCCCTGGCCCCCGGCCCCTGGCCCCTGGCCCCCGGCCCCTGGCCCCCGGCCCCTGGCCCCCGGCCCCTGGCCCCCGGCCCCTGGCCCCCGGCCCCTGGCCCCCG
>Ga0182021_10005949_pt1 | contig 14477 bp, 11 predicted proteins | sample 612E3MmetaG_FD_120493 | JGI IMG/M metagenome (GOLD analysis project Ga0182021, IMG submission 120493) | Permafrost microbial communities from Stordalen Mire, Sweden - 612E3M metaG (Illumina Assembly) | ecosystem: Environmental > Terrestrial > Soil > Wetlands > Permafrost | place: Sweden... | reverse complement strand
TGACCGCCGATCCCACGCCCCTGGCCGCTCTGCACAAAGCCCGGGCGATCGCCGTCAAAAAATTGAAATACGTTTATATCGGCAATGTTTTTGAAGAGAAGACCGCCAACACCTATTGCCCCCATTGCCAGGAACTGCTGCTCACGCGGGTAGGTTATAATACGGTCATTAAGGCCCTGGCTAAGGGCCACTGCGGCAAGTGCGGGCAAAAAGTAAATATTATCCAGTAAGGGAGCCGGCGTGAAAAAATTCAACGAGCGCGATAAAGCCTTCAAGAACGGCGATTGGGGGACCAAATACTTTGTCCAGGGACCGCATTGGGAAGGCGGCCTGGCGGTTTTCAAGCCGGGACAGAAGCTGGGCGAGCATTTTCACCGGGAAGTGGAAGAAACATTTTATTTCCTGGCTGGCACGCCGGTAATGATGGTGGATAAAAAAGAATACCGGGTCACCCCGGGCGATATTTTTTGTTTAGCGCCAGGAGAAAAACATGATATAATCAACGATACCAACGATAACACCAGGTTCATCTTTGTCAAAAGTCCATACCGACCGGATGATAAAATACATTCTTAAAGGAACCCCAATGAATCCAGGCAACGAAAAGCGCAAGACTACGCGGCTCAAGACTAACATTCCCTTTCGCTATTTTGTCCATAACGGGCGGGAAGAGATCATCAAGGAGGGCAGGATAACCGAGATTTCCTCGGAAAACCTGTTTTTCGGCTCACCGGAAGGCATCAGCATAGGTGACCGCGTCAGGTTCGAAGTAACTCTGCCGACTTTCCTGGAGATCATGAGCGGCTGGGGCGCCGTTACCCGCCTGGACTATGATGAAAAGCAGGCGGCGCTGGAATTCGACCAGGTGGACGACCATTTCCGTAAACAGATCGTTACTTTCCTGGAGCGCAGCGAGATCATCAAGTTGCTGGAGATAACGCTGGAAGAGGGCGCCAGCGACCTGCATCTTTCGGTCGGCCATAAACCGCATATTCGCGTAGGTGGCAATCTGAAGATGATCAGCCATCAACCGGTCACCGGTATACTCCTTAAGAAGATGATCTATAGTATTCTTTCCGACGATCAAAAAGCGGTATTAGAGAAAAGACTGGAGCTTGATTCCTCCTTTGCCCTGTCGCCGGTGGTGCGTTTCCGTTTTAACGTGCATTTCCAGCGCGGCAATGTGGAAATCACTTTCCGGCGTATCGAAGCCAAGATCCGCAACCTGGATGAACTGGGATTGCCGCCGATAGTGACCGAACTGGCTCGCAAGAAAAACGGCCTGATACTGGTCACCGGCGCCACTAACGCCGGTAAAACCACCACCCTGGCGGCGATGGTGGATTATATCAATAATGAACGACCCGCGGTGATCATTACTCTCGAGGACCCGATCGAATACGTGCATGATTACAAGAAAAGCATCGTCAAACAGAGGGAGATCGGGTTAGACACCAAGTCTTTCCCCATCGCCTTGAAACACGCCTTAAGACAGGACCCTGACGTCATATTAATAGGCGAGATCCGGGACGCCGAAACCATGGCCACCGCGCTTTCCGCCGCTGAGACCGGGCATTTGATCCTGGCTACCCTGCCGGCCTTTGATTCGATCCAGGCGCTCAGCCAGATCATCTCCATGTTCCCGGTAGAGCAGCAGAAACAGGCCCGGATGCAGTTAGCCGAAACCCTGCAGGGACTCATCTACCAGATACTGCTGCCGCACGCGGACAAGCCCTGGGAGCGGGTGTTAGCCACGGAAGTGCTGATCGCCACCCCCGCAGTGCGCAACCTGATCCGCGAACAGCGCCTGGAACAGTTGCCCTTGATCATCCAGACCGGAGGATTATACGGCATGCATACCATGGAATCCTCACTGGAAAAACTATTGAGTCGCCGGCTTATTACCGCTGAGGCCGTTAAAGAGCGGTCCCGGGATAAGAATAAATTCGGAGTTAAAGAATAAACAATGCGCGATAAGCTAAAAACCGAACCGGTAATGATCGATATTGTGGCTGTTATCTTTTTGAACATAGCCATCTGCTACGCCTTTAAAGGCGATGTCTTCGGTTTCGCCAGCAGCTTTGCCCTGACACCTAAGCCTTATCACGTGCTGTTCCAGCCTGTCTTGCAATTCCAGCTGGAATTCTACTCCCTGCTTCTCTTGGTTATCAGTGCCGGTCTGTATTTCCTGAGGAAATGGGCCTATTTCTTCCTGATCTGCCTGTGCCTGGTCGCTATGATCACCGCCTTGATGTGGGTGAAGTGCTTTGCCCTGGCGGTAATACTGGTCCTGATCTTTGAACGGGAGTATTTTTACGTCGGCAGCTTTATCCGTCCCGAGTTTAAGAATTATGTGCACGTTGATTATGGCATGGCTAATATGCCCGAAAAGATCGATATTGAGGAAAGGAAAGACTTGCGGATGGAGGATCTGATCGAGCACAATAAACTGGAAGAGGGATTGGAATACGCTTCCGGGATGGTAGACGTCGCCCGGGTAATGGGTGATGTGCGCAACATCATTTATTACGAGAAATACATAGAAAAAATACATAAAATTCAAAGACGGATCATCCGCCGATGAAGTCACCCGAGAAAAAGATCATCCTGGCCAGCGCCTCGCCACGGCGGGAACAATTATTGCGGGAAATGGGGCTGTCTTTTACCATTAAGCCCAGCCGCCTCAGGGAAAAGATCTATCCGCGTCTGACGCCGGCCCAGCTGGTAAAGAAATTAGCCCTGCTTAAGGCCCAGAAAGTGGCCAAACAAGTTAAGCAGGGCATTGTTATCGGCGCGGATACGATCGTAGTGAGAAGGGGAGAGATCCTGGGTAAGCCGCGGGATCCCCGGCATGCCCGGGAAATCCTGGGTAAGCTAAGCGGCAGCTATCATTATGTCTTTACCGGCCTGGCGCTGATCGACCGGCCCGGTGGTAAAACCCTGGTGGCGGCGGAAAAAACCAGGGTGAAAATGAAAAAATTACGCCCGGAAGAAATTGAGTTTCATTCCGGGCGTCATCTGGATAAAGCCGGGGCCTATGCCGTGCAGGAAGAGAAAGATGTCTTTGTCGAACAAATAAATGGCTGTTATTACAATGTCGTTGGCTTGCCTATAGAACTTCTCAAAAAGATGTTAAAGAAATTAAGTTTTAAACTGCCTTAGCTATCAACGATGAACGATTAACGATCAACGGTTTTATTCCTGTCCCTTACCTGCCATCATTTTTTCCACTGCGTCCAAATTATTCTCCACTTTAGACTTGGCCCGTAGCAGGTTGAACCAGGCCTCAAAGGCCCGCGATTTCTTCTCCTGTATCAAGGCTTCCCTGACCGTTACCTTTTCCTTTTCCAGGTCGGCGGCGCTGGTCTTGGTCTTGTTATCCTTGGCGCGCTTCGCCTGCTCTGTGGTTACTTCCTGGTCCGTCACGCTTAGATTGGTCGTTACTTTGTCCCGCAGAGTAGTCAGGATCAAGCTTTGTCTGACCTCGTTCTCAAATTGCGCTGGGGTCATGTGCACTTGCGTTTTCAGGACGGCTAGGTATTGCTGCTGGTTAAAGAGCCCGTTCTTTTGGAAGTAGGGGAACTGCTGGATATAATTGCTCAGATCGGCGTCGGAAATCTTGATCTTTTCCTTTTTGGCTTCCTGCAGCATTAATTCCCGCCGGATCATGTCCTCCAGCACCATTTTCTTCAGGCTGGTTGCCATTTGTTCGTTGATATCGGCGTTGTACATATTACGGTAGCTGTTCAAGCGCTCGTAGTAAACGTTATTGAAGGTTTCATAGCTGATCTTTTTCCCGTTGATCCGGGCGACTGCGTCCGGGGTGCGGGTGAAGAAGTAGCCGCCTAACCCCATAAAGGTGGCCAGGATGAACACGCTGGCCGCGAACCAGAGAAAAATTTTGGTATTTTTACGCAAAGTCTTTATCAAAGTCAAGCCTCCTTGAGCGGGTTAAAATTGTCAGATAAATATACCTTAATGGGTAAAAAAAAGCAAGTCTTTTAAAGAGAATAGTCTATATTTGTATCTTTACTTTTCTGGTGGCTTATGGTAAAATAATTATTCAAATCTGTATAGGAGATTTTAGTGGAAATACCGTCTAAATATGACCCTAAAATAGTGGATAGCAAGTGGTATAAGCTGCAGGAGAAATATTTCCATGCTGTGCCGGATAAAAACCGACCCTCCTATACCATTGTCATACCGCCGCCCAATGTGACGGGATCGCTCCATATGGGGCACGCCCTGAACAATGTCCTGCAGGATATTATCATCCGCGTCAGGCGCATGAAGGGCGACGAAGCCTGCTGGATCCCGGGAACGGACCATGGCGGCATTGCCACCCAGAACGTCGTGGAAAAAATGCTCAAGAAGGAAGGGAAATCCCGCTATGACTTGGGCCGGGATAAATTCCTGGAAAAAATGTGGCAGTGGCGCGCGGAAACCGGCGATACTATCCTGATGCAACTACGCACGCTTGGCTGTTCCTGCGACTGGGAACGGACACGTTTTACCATGGATGAACAATGCTCCCTGGCGGTGCGGACCGCCTTCCTGCAATTATATGAAAAAGGATTGATCTATCGCGGCGAACATATAGTGGACTGGTGCCCTCGCTGCGGTACCGCGTTGAACGAGAGTGAAGTGGAGCACGAGCAGGAAAAAGGCAAGCTCTGGTATATAAAATATTTTCTAAAAGACTCCGACTCGCAGACTCGCGGACCCGAGACTCGCAACTACGTCGTTGTCGCCACCACCCGGCCGGAAACCATGCTGGGGGATACGGCCGTCGCGGTCAATCCCAAAGATAAGCGCTATAAAGACATGATCGGCAAAATATTGATACTGCCTTTGGTCAACCGGGAAATTCCTGTGGTGGCCGATGAAATAGTTGAGATGAGTTTCGGTACCGGCGCGGTCAAAGTGACGCCTGCGCATGACCCTAACGACTGGGAGATTGCCAAGCGTCATAACCTGTCAGCCATCCAGGTAATTGATAAGGAAGGCAAGATCACGGCCAATGCCAGCCTGGATACTAACGGACAGGAGATCCCGACCGCTGCCGTCAAGGAATATATCGCCAAGGACCGCTATAAAGCGCGGGAAGCCATAATAAAAGACCTTAAAGATAAAGAATTCCTGCAAAAGGAAGAGGATTATACTTTACCCATTACCCGTTGCTATCGCTGTAACAGCGCTATCGAGCCTCTGGTCAGCGAACAATGGTATTTGAGCACCAGGGGCATGGCCGACGCGGGCAGTAAAGCCGTGGAGGAAGGGAAAACCAGGTTCGTACCGGACAGCTGGACTAAACCGTACCTGCTATGGATGAAAAACCTGCACGACTGGTGTATCTCTCGTCAGATCTGGTGGGGGCACAGGATACCGGCCTGGTATTGTCCCGAATGTAATAAGGAAAAAATAATCGTGGGCCCGGGAAAAGATAATTATTCCCTGCGTTCGGGTATAAAACCGGAATATGTGGGTATCAACCCCCCGGACAAATGCCCGAAATGCAGTCACAAAGAAATGATCCAGGACCCGGATGTATTGGATACCTGGTTCTCCAGCGCGCTTTGGCCCTTTTCGACCCTGGGCTGGCCTAAAAAGAACGCCGATCTGGAATATTTTTATCCTACCGGAGTGCTGGTAACCGGTCACGAGATACTGTACCTGTGGGTGGCCCGCATGATCATGATGGGATTGACTTTCATGGGGGACGTTCCGTTCAAGGAAGTTTTTCTTAACGGCATTGTGCGCGACAGCCATGGCAAAAAAATGAGCAAATCGCTCGGCAATGTTATCGATCCGTTGGATATAACTGGACAGTGTGGCGTGGATGCCTTGCGTTTCACCTTGGCCTATAACGGCATCAAGGGACGCGACCTGCAGCTAGGCAACGATTCTTTCCAGGCAGCCCGGAATTTCTGTAATAAGATCTGGAACGCTTCCCGCTTTGTCCTGATGAACCTGGGCGACGGGGTTAAATTGCGGACCGGGGAAGAAATTGCCGCGCTGAAATTAGAATTAGCCGACCGCTGGATAATCGGCGAATACCAGCGGTTGATCGGCGAGATTGACGCGGCCATGAGCGTTTACGATATAAGCGCCGCCGCTAGGGCGCTTTATGATTTCATCTGGAGCAAATATTGCGACTGGTATCTGGAGCTGGTCAAACCAAGGATTTATTCGGCCCTGGGAGTGACCGCGGAATTATCCGCCGCCGACCAGGCCTCAAGAGATACGGCCAAAGCCGTGCTGGTCTATGTCCTGGATGGCGCTATGAAACTACTGCATCCGCAGATGCCTTTTATCAGCGAGGAAATATGGCAGAACCTGAAACAGATAACAGATAAAGATTGGCACCCGGATAATGAAAGTATCATGATACAGATGTGGCCTAAGGCTGACGCGCGCCTGGTTGATGAGAAGGCCACCGCTGAAATGTACCTGGTCATGGAAGTTATCTCCGCTATTCGCAATGTCCGCGGGGAGATGCGGATTAATCCCGCGCAAAAGATCAAGGCGCTGATCAAAGTGACCGGCGGCCAGAAACTAATTTTAGAAGAGAATATGGGTTATCTTTCATCGCTGGCCAGGCTTGAATCCTTATCCCTGGCTGAAGATATGGCCAAACCCGCCGGCGCCGCGGCGGCAGTCGTGGCTGGTATAGAAATATACATTCCGCTGGCGGATATCATTGACCTGGGCAAAGAGAAAGAACGGCTGGAAAAGGAAATAGCCAAGGCGGCGGAAGAGGTTGCCAGGGTGAATATAAAACTGACCAATAAAGAGTTTATGCACAAAGCGCCCATTAGCGAAGTGGACCGGGTCAAGGAAAAAGCCAGGGAAATAACTGAGAGAATACACAAATTGGAAGAAAATCTGAAATCCATATCCTGAAAGGATTGACATGGCAAGGATAGACGGCCGGACCAGTGAAAAAATAAGACCCGTTAAAATAACCACGGGCTATATCAAGCACGCTGAAGGTTCCTGCCTGATCGAAGTCGGGGAAACCAAGGTGATCTGTACCGCCAGCCTGGACAAGAAGGTGCCGCCTCATCTGAAAGATAGCGGGACCGGATGGGTTACGGCGGAATACGCTATGATACCGCGCGCCACTAATACCCGTAACCAGCGGGAACGGTCGAAATTATCGGGCCGCACTTTTGAGATACAGCGATTGATCGGCCGGTCATTGCGTTCCGTGGTCGACTTAAAGCAATTAGGTGAAATGACCATCATGATAGATTGTGATGTTATCCAGGCGGACGGCGGAACCAGGACCGCGGCTATCACCGGGTCCTATGTAGCCCTGGTGGAGTGTCTGCAAGCCATGAAAAAGCAGAAACTGATCGCGGAGCTCCCGCTCAAAAGCCAGGTAGCGGCTATCAGCGTCGGTATAGTAGGCGGCGAAATGCTGCTGGACCTTTGTTATGAAGAAGACAGCCGGGCGGAAGTGGATATGAACGTGGTAGCCACGGAGCAAGGGCGGTTCATTGAGGTGCAGGGAACCGGGGAGAATAATACTTTTTCCAAGGAAGACCTGGATAAGTTGTTAGTATTGGCGCAAAAAGGCATTAAAGAGCTGGTGGAGATACAAAAAACCGTCTTAAAATAGGAACTGCCCGCTTTTCAGCGGGCAGCTAAAGCCTTGCTATTACGAAATCGAGCTTAATGTCTTTTAAAGGGAAGCGCAAGGGATTTAAATTCCTTGCTACTTATTTAGTTGTCTTGATCTGTCTTTCGGTAAATTGCGATCCCAAAAATTTTTGGCTTGGAAGTGAGCTTCAATATGAAGCTTCGACTTAGCCGGATTTCAGGGTCGAGATTTACAGGATTCGATTAGAACCCTATTATCTCTTGCAACTTCCCTTAGTAATAATATAGCGCGGAATTAAAAAAAAGCAAGCGATTTGTGAATACACTCCAGGGGTATAAATGGGCAATTTAAAAGGCCAAATGGTTATTTCCACCATCAAGTTCCTGAAAACCCAATTTGGCGAAGAAAAATATAAGGAAGTGCTGGCCAGGATGAGCGCGGTGTCGCGCAAGGTCATTGAAGCTAATATCATGTATGGCCAGATGGTGCCGATAAAACCGTATATAGACCTGATCACCGTAGCCGATCAGCACCTGGGCAAGGGTAACTACGCTTTATGCCGGCGGATAGGGAACGTGGTAGCCGAAGAGGGCATACCCAAGTTGTACAAGGTGTTTGTCACTAACGCTGACCCGATGTTCGCTATCAACCGTTTGCCGAATTTCTGGTCGCACATGTATGACAGCGGCAAGCTGACCACGCAGATGGAGACCAAAAACATCGTCAGCGTCCATATTGAGGGATTCGTGGACGCGCATAAAGCCTATTGCTGGAAAGTGCTGGGCTATTTTGAAAAAATGCTGGAGTTAGCCGGCGGCAAAAATGTCCGCATTACGGAAACGCGTTGCCGCACCAGCGGGGAAAATGAATGTGTCTACGCCATTGCCTGGGAGCAGTAATGGTTCGGCGGGGACTTCGGCTGAGCTCAGTCGCAGCCCTCACCATTATACCGAGCAGGGTCGAGGTAGAAAATGATGGAGTTAGTGCTGGCTACCAGGAATAAGGATAAGATCAGGGAAATAAAAAACATATTGAGAGGATTACCGGTCAAATTATTTTCCGTCCAGGACTATCCGGGGACGCCGGAGGTAGAAGAAGACGGGAAAACTCTCCAGGAGAACGCCATAAAAAAAGCGGCCACCATAGCCCGCTTTACGGGAAAATGGGCGTTGGCTGATGATACCGGGTTGGAGGTAGCGGCCCTGGACGGCGCGCCGGGAGTCTATGCCGCGCGGTTCGCGGGACCTGACTGCAGATACATTGACAATAACAGGAAAATATTACGTTTGATGGTAGGGCTGCCGAGATCAAGGCGCCGGGCGCAATTTAAATGCGTTATCGCCCTGGCTGATCCTAAAGGTAAAACCAAAACGGTATTGGGAATAATTAACGGATACATTGGCTTGGAGATGAAAGGGAAACACGGCTTCGGTTACGACCCGGTATTCGTCGTTCCGGAATACAACAAAACTTTCGCCCAGTTGGGCTTGAAGACCAAGAACAAGATCAGCCACCGGGCATTAGCGTTAGAAAAGATGAAAAAGGTGCTCACCTTGTTAGCTTGTAAAAAGGCAGCAGCGATAGTTGCCTCAAAGGGGTGACGCGAGGGTTGCCAGAAACGATTGAATACATAACAACGATATCAACCGAGCACCATGAGGGGAAAAGATAGTTTTCCCCTATGGAGAGGCGAAGGTAGTTATCTTTTAGCCGAATATACGGGGTGTAGCGCAGTTGGCTAGCGCGCCTGCTTTGGGAGCAGGAGGTCCTCGGTTCGAATCCGAGCACCCCGAAATTTACAGAAATAATACACAGTCGTCTCAATGAGGAGAATTATGGCTGACCGGGAAGAACTAAGGAAATTGCTGGAAAGCGAACTGGCGCTGAAGGTTAAGCTGCTGGACCTGACGTCCGAGGGCATAATAGTCCATGACCTGGAAGGTAATTATATTTATTTTAACGATGCGGCCTGTGCTATCCGAGGCTATTCCAGGGAAGAATTGCTGCAAAAAAATGTGCGCGACCTGGCAGCGCCAGGCTATGAAGAAGAAGTAAAAAAGCGTTTGGCGGAGTTACGCAATACCGGTAAGGTTGAATTTGAAATAGCGCAGGTGCGTAAAGACGGGGCCATAATTTATCTGGAAATTCATTCTTCAATAGTTGACCTCGGTCAGACCCAAGTAGTGATAGGTATCGCCCGGGATATCACCGAGAAAAAACGCATTGAAAATGAACTGAAAGATAGCGAGCTCCGTTTCCGCAATTTAACCACTTACTCGCCAGTAGGGATATTCATGGCTGACATCAATGGACAGGTACAATATATAAACACCCGTTTATCGGAACTGTCCGGACTGACGCCACTTGAGGCTTCAGGTATGGGCTGGATGAAGGCGATCCATCCGGAAGATAAAGCACAGGTTGAAGCTTTATGGAAAAAAGCTTTTCAGGATTACGGGGAATATAAGATTGAATTCCGTTTCCGCAAGCATGACGGTAATGTCACCTGGATTCATGCCGCCGCTACCCCTCTAAGGGATGAAAGCGAGGCGGTCGTTGGCTATATAGGCAATTGTGTTGATATAACCGCCCGTAAAATTACCGAGGAAAAACTGCGCAAAACGCAAGATGACCTATTGGCCATTTTTGATTCTTCTCCGGCCATGATATTTTATAAAGATAAAAATAATGTAATGATAAGAGTGAATAAGGCATTTTGCGCGTCTATGAATTTAACTAAGGAGCAGATCGAGGGTAAATCAAGCGCCGAACTTTTCCCTGTGAACGCCGAGAAATACTGGCTGGATGACATGGAGGTAATGAATTCAGGTAAGCCAAAACTTAGTATAATCGAACCTATGGAAACAAAAGGTGATTTGAAATGGGTGCGTACTGATAAGATCCCATATTTCGACGAGAAAGCGAATGTTACCGGGATTATTGGCTTCGCGATGGATATCACGGAGCATAGGAAAGCGGAAGAAGAACTGCGGGCCCATGCCGTTATGTTTGGCACCCTGGCGGAAGGAATATATTTGATCGGCCTGAATGACTTGATCATCAAATGGGCAAATCCGGTATTTGAGAAAATGTTCGGCTATGATCCCGGCGAGATGATAGGGAAACAGGTGAATATGGTTAACGCGGTGAACGATAAAACACCTGCGGTAACCAGGACTGACATCATTAATATACTTCTGCGCACGGGTGAGTGGCACGGTGAGGTTAAGAACGTCAGGAAAGATGGCACAACCTTTTGGAGTTACGCGAATGTTTCGCTGTGCGACCATCCGCTATTCGGCAAGGTTATCGTTTCCGCGCATACGGATATTACCGAGAGCAAGACAGCCGAAAAAAAGTTACAAGAAAGTTACGCCAGACTGAAAAAGACGCTGGAGGGAACGATCGACGCCCTGTCCATGGCGACCGAAACCAGGGACCCATATACCGCCGGCCATCAAAAAAGAGTGGCCGACCTGTCTTACGCCTTGGCTCAGGAGATGGGACTGGCTGAAGAAGAAACTTATTGGTTAAAATATGCTGGACTCATTCATGATATCGGTAAGATCTCAGTTCCTTTGGAGATCTTGAACAAACCGGGCAAATTAACCGACGTAGAATTTACGCTGATCAAGATGCATAGCCAAATAGGTTACGAAATAGTCAAGACCATAGATTTCCCCAAACCGATCGCCGAGATAGTGTTGCAGCACCACGAACGGATCAACGGCTCAGGCTATCCACGGGGCATAAATAAAGATGAGATGCTGATCGGTTCAAAAATAATAAGTGTTGCCGATGTGGTGGAGGCCATGGCTTCCGACCGTCCTTACCGTCCGGCGCTGGGCATCGATAAGGCCCTGGAAGAGATTATTAAGAATAAGGGAGTGCTATACGATCCGCAGGTAGTGGATGTCTGTTTAAGGCTTTTTAAAGAAAAAGGATTCCAATTCAGAAAATATTAGTATAGATGTACGCCGAGGTAGCTCAGCTGGTAGAGCAACGGTTTCGTAAACCGTAGGTCGCGGGTTCAAGTCCCGCCCTCGGCTAGTTTTATAGGAGTGATCAAGAATGCTATTTAGCAAGAATGGCTCTTTAGCCGCGCGCATCTTAACCGTCACCATGTATTTCTGCATCATCGCTATCCCGCTGGCGTTTTATTTGGTGACTTATGATTCCTGCATGATCAAGATCACCATCCTGCAGATCGGTGGCGCCCTGATCCTGGCTTCCTGGTTGTTCCGGGCCCTGGCCGAAGGCCGGCTGAATAAACAGCGCTTGCTCTGGGATTTGCCGGTTGTTCTTTATTTTTCCTGGAGCATCTTCAGCTATCTGCAATCTCCTTATAAGTTTTCTTCTACGGTTGATGATTTGATCCGGTTGGTTTACTACGTAGGTATTTACCTGGCGGCCAGCGACTTCTTCAGCCAGGATGGCAAGATAAAAACCATCGCCAACTTGCTGTTGGCTACTGTGGCCGTAGCCATAATTTACGGTTTCCTGCAATTTACCGGCCTGGAATACAGTTTCCTTTCCCTGCGCGAAATATTCAGCGCCGGCCTGGCGCAGAACTTATCACTCGGCCACATTGAAGAAGTGTTTGTTTCCCTTATCCATTTAACTTTCGGCAATCCCGGGTTCTATTTATTCCTGCTGGGGTTGCTAGCGGTTTTTGTCGGGTACCGGTTTAAGCAGTTGAAAAATGACCGTTCTCTTGGTTATCTAACGGTCATCGCTCTTCTGTTGAGCGCGGTCTATATACTTTTTGCCTATTTCCGCGGGGATCCTTTTGCCTGGGGCGGAGCTTTTGGCACCCGGGTGTTTTCCACCTTCGGTAATCCGAACTTCTACGCGGCCTTTTTAGTGCTGACCGCTCCCCTGATCCTGGCTTTCATTTTCAAGACCCGCAGTCAGGTTAACCGCGTTTTATTCTCCCTGTTATTCCTGACCGACATCATCAGTCTGTTCGTTACCGGCAGTAAGGGCGGGTGGCTGGGGATAGCCGGCGCCTTATTCTTTTTTTCCCTGTTCATGATCAAATACGCGATAACTGATCGCCGGGTCAAAACTTACCTGGCCGTCTTTACTTTACTGGCCTTGCTGGTCAGCGTTTTAGGCGTTTATCAATATTCCAGAAAAAGAGAAGATTCCATCCGGTTCAGGTTACTGACCTGGCGCAGTACCATAGAAATGATCAAGCTCCACCCCATAATCGGCAATGGATTGGGTTCTTTCCGCCTGATCTACCCGGCGTACCGGGATAAGGAAATTTTTCGCATAGAAGGCCGGCACCAGACCGAGACCCAGCATCCGGAAAACGAATACCTGGAAATAGCCAACGATGAAGGTATCGTCGGCATCCTGTTATTCCTCTGGCTGGTGTGGACAGTACTGCGGCGGGGACTGGCGCGCCTGGATGAATATAAGGCCCGGGCCGACCTGCCGATAAAATCCAACAAAACGGCGCCGCCGCCACCAAGTTACCAGGTATATTACCTGGCTGGATTTATGGCCGGCTGGCTGGGCCTGTTATCACATAATCTTTTTTGCGTTAACTTGAGATTTGTTTCCAGCGGGTTCTTCCTCTGGCTATTTTTAGGTGTGATCAACGGCGCTCGACCAGATGACGCTTGCGCGCCTACCCAGCCTCGCCCGACAAGCTTGGCGAGTCGAGGCGGATCCGGCTTGTTAAAAACGATGATCATCATCCTAACCGCGCTCTCTATCGTTTTATATGCAAGGTTCTTCCTGGCCGATGATCATCACAACATTGGCATTTATTATTCTAAAATGCACGCCTGGGACGACGCTATTGCTGAATATGAAGCCAGTATCAGGCTGAATCCGTTTTTTGTCATGAGCCGCTATTTCCTCGGTAACGTTTATAACGACCGCTGGCAGCAGGGGGACGACCAGCGCGCTCTGGAGAAGTATGACGAAGTAATAAAAATGGCTCCCAATTACGTAATGGTGCATTACCAGCGCGGCATCGTCTATATGAAAACACAGAAATACCGTGAAAGCGTAGAAGAATTCCAGCAGGCGCTGCAATTGGATCCGGTCTATCCCCAGACCTATTTCCGCCTGGGATTGATCTATATCAACACCCAGCAGCTGGATAAAGCCCTGGATAATTTCGCGCAAGCCGCCCGTTTGGAACCCAACTCAGCGGACATCCACGTCAGCCTCGCCAACGTATATTTTATGCAGCATAAACTGGACATAGCGGAAAAGGAATACCTGCAGGCAGTGAAGCTGGACCAATATAATATCAACGCTCACCGTAACCTGGGTTTATTATACCTGCGCCTGAACCGGCGCGTCGAGGCCCGGCGTGAACTGGAGATCACCCGGCAGGCTATCCCGGATGATCCCGAGGTTAATCGTGTTCTTAAAGGGTTGGAGCCATGAACAAAGAAAAATTAGTGGCGCAAATTTTCCTGGGCTTGCTGCTGGTCACGCCTCTGGTATTCCTGGTGAACCTGGCCAAGAACCCTTTCCTGATACAGGGGGTTTTGCTGAACTGCGGAATTTCCCTGGTCATGCTGGTCCTTTTAATGCTCTCGTTCAAAGATGGCATGCGTTTGCCGGCGTCGCCTCTGGACCTGTTTTGGTCCGGTTGGCTGGCCCTGGCCTTTTTATCTTTAGCCGGAGCTGCCTGGCACAACCCTCAGGGGATCAAAGCCGTTTTTTTTATGGGCATGGACAACCTGCTTTTCCTGGTCCTGAATTGCGTGCTGGTGTTTTACCTGGCTTTTTACCTGGCCCGATCGGAGTTCTTTAAAACAGCTTTTACCAGGGTGATTTTTATCGTAACTTTCTTAGCCTGCGTTTACGGACTCCTGCAGTACTTCGGCGTGGAGCCTTTCTT
>Ga0182021_10005947_pt1 | contig 14479 bp, 9 predicted proteins | sample 612E3MmetaG_FD_120493 | JGI IMG/M metagenome (GOLD analysis project Ga0182021, IMG submission 120493) | Permafrost microbial communities from Stordalen Mire, Sweden - 612E3M metaG (Illumina Assembly) | ecosystem: Environmental > Terrestrial > Soil > Wetlands > Permafrost | place: Sweden... | reverse complement strand
CCACGTACCTGTCCGGTCACAACAACTTCTTCACCTTGGATGATCGTTGGCTTCAATTGGAATTTTTTTGATACATCCTTTGCACTTGAAAAATCTATTTTTACAATCACTGGTTCATAACCGACACATGATATTTTTATATCAAAGGCACGTTCAGGGATTCCGAAGATCAGAAATTTACCCTCAATATCAGTCGGTGCACCCAGGGAGGTTCCTTGTACAGTCACGTTTACCCCAATGAGCGGCTCATCATTTGTAGCATCGGTTACGGTACCTTTTAAGGTTGCTTGTCCAAATGCGATTATCGGGACAAAGACAATAAGAAACAGAATTCTTTTAAAAGAGTATAATACTGGCATAGCGCATTACTCCTTACTATACGATAATTGTTTGCGAATATTGGATCTTTTGAAGAAAAGGTTGACAATGGATTCTTTTTCCATTCGTGTATAAACACGCCTTGATACATGAGAAAACACTACTGCTGCTATTACCTCGTAGATATATCGCTCTAGTGAAAGCATGCGAACTGAGGACGATTTTACATATTTAGGTATTTTAATAACGTTAAAGAATGAAGAAGTGTACCAGAACGAATAACACTATTAGAAAGGGATGTCTCCTTCATCGATACACAATTAAGATTTGCATTCCTTCTTAATCAACAGCCTTACTGCAATATTGTAAGTTTTAGTATATTTGTCAAGTTTTTTAGACCTATAAATTGCTCTATCCAATTTATCAACCCATATGCTTTGAGGCTATCCTGTTCAATAATCGTTTTTGTCTATTTATTTATCGGTTCTAATGTATCAGTGAAGCCTTTGGCCAATCATTATGGAATGTCGATTCGGACAAACCGTGCCATTTTTGTGTTATTTTTTTCGGTACCGAAGAGATCGTACCGAAATGAAATATTTTGTTCATTGGTTTTTTTCGGAAGTTATTAGAGGGGCGAAAGGAGGGAGGAATCTGAAAACGTTAGGGTAGATTATATAGAGAGCTTACCGATCGTCGTTATGCTGTTATTCATTAAACAATGAAATCACCAACTTTCTTAAACCGAGACTTCATCGGATACTCCGATGTGAATCATGTTTTACCAGAAACGAAAAAGGCACACAAGTTTTTGTTGTGTGCCTTTACGTAACGATAAAAAATATTCACAATAATGAAGTGGATTCCTTTAAATTTTGGATACATTCACTGCCTGCAAGCCCTTTGGTCCTGTCTGGACTTCGAACTGCACTTTGTCGCCATCGTTCAGGGTTTTGTACCCGTCACCAACAATCGACTTGTAATGGACGAATACATCTTCGCCATTTGCGCGAGAAATAAATCCAAAGCCCTTGGCTCCGTTAAACCATTTGACTGTTCCTTCTTCCATGGAACAAATCCTTTCCTAAAAAGTTGCTCCGATCAACCGTCGGGACGGCGTACACCCTCATTACTGGCTCTTGCGAAAAACATCAACGAACACTGCTGCCAATTGGTGGATGTTCGATAACAGCTCCTTACACCCGCGATGCAATATTTAGTCATCAAAAGATTATAGAAGCGGTTTCCCCTCTACACATGTATCCGGGAATTCTCACAAAGAAGCAAGCACGCTGTACTGTTACTTGGCATGGTAATTATACAGAATGTTCAGATAAGTTCCAAGCGGAAAATAAACGGATCTCCTTGCCGGTTCATTCCACGTATCCTTGGGAAAATCAAATGGAACTTGTAGGCGACTATTGATATTTTTTGCTGGTTCTGTAGCCCCCACTATTGACTCTTAGTATCGTTACGAAATTATTGGTATGTTTATACTACGAATAATCGTTTATGATAGGATTGAGGTGACGCACCTGAGGCACGTCGTATCTGTACGAATGAACGACCATCAGAATGTTCTTTATTGGAATGGGAGTTGTTGTTATATTTAATAGGAATGCCATTGAGAAACTATAATTTCTAAGTAGTTCTATTTGTCGGAATTATCGTTCTAGCTTTAAACCTTTATGTTTTCCAAGTAAAACCCTTTGAACTACAAATCAAGATTGAGGAAAAATACATAATGAGTCAAGATCCGCATCAAATTCTTATAGATATAAAACCGACAAAATCCTTTTTTATCGGTATTGATTCCGATGGATGCGCATTCGACACAATGGAAATAAAGCATAAAGAATGTTTTTGCCCTAACTTTATTCGGTACTGGGAATTGCAGAACATTTCAAAATATGCGCGCGAAACCTGGGAATTTGTAAATTTGTATTCCCAAACGAGAGGATGTAACCGTTTCCATGCAGTCATTGAAGCGATTCACCTGCTCGCTGAACGAAAAGAAGTAAAGGCGCGCGGAGCAAAACTTCCGGATGTTGCTCCATTAATGGAATGGGTACAAAGCGAAACAAAACTCGGCAATCCTGCACTTGAGCGTTATGCAAAAGAGGTGAATAATCCGACCATTGACAAAGCCCTTGCATGGTCGAAAGGAGTAAATAAATCGATACGTGAGCTAGTGTACGGTATTCCTCCTTTTCCCTGGGTGCGTGAATCGCTTGTCAAGTTTAATACGGATGCCGACGTCATAGTTGTCTCTCAAACGCCGGGGGAGGCGCTATGCCGTGAATGGGCAGAACACGATATTGATGCATACGTGAAAATTATTTGCGGGCAGGAATATGGTACGAAAACAGAACATATTCAATATGCTGCAAAAGGAAAATATGCCGACGAAAAAATGTTAATGATAGGCGATGCGCCTGGAGATATGAGCGCGGCGAAAAAAAATGGTGCTCTCTTTTTTCCGATTAATCCTGGACATGAAGAAAATTCCTGGGAGCTATTATTTAAAGAAGGGATCGATCGTTTCTTCAATGGATCATTCGCGGGCGGGTATGAGAAAAAATTGATTGATGAGTTTAATAAGTGTTTGCCGAAAACACCGAATTGGGTGTAACAACCACTCTGTTCCACCATACCATGGTATCAAAGAGTACTTGATGCGGGACAGTCTTTTTACCTCCGACTCAAACGAATGAGGGTTCAGGAGAAAAAATTCATCCCTGTATGGAAAAGTATGACCTCTCTCATCACGATGCAGAACGATATTCTGTGTACCTGGTAAATTCCTCATTCTTCTGCGGCAGGATATGTACATGTCATTATAAATTCTCTGTTATAAATTTTTTACTAGATGAACAGCTTCTTTTGCGAGTGCTGTCACTTCACTGAATTTGTTGTTAGAAATCATTTCTTTAGTCACCATCCAGCTTCCACCGCAAGCAAAGACCTGCTTCCACGAAAGATACTCGCGGACATTCCTTGCATCAATACCTCCCGTCGGGATAAATTGAATCATGCTGTACGGAGCACCGATTGCTTTGAGAGTTTTCAATCCGCCATATGCTTCTGCAGGGAAAAACTTAAAAATGTGCAAACCGAATTCAAGCCCCATTTCAATTTCTGTCGGAGTACAAATTCCCGGAATGATTGGTATGTTCTGTTCAACACAGTACCGTACAACATTGGGATTAAAACCTGGAGACACGATGAACGTTGCACCCGAATCAACAGCCAACTTTGCTTGGTCCACTGAAAGGACGGTTCCGGCACCAAGACAAATTTCTGTGTACTTTGAAATGCGCTTTATCGATTCTGCCGCTGCTGCCGTTCGGAAGGTTACTTCGGCACAGGGCAATCCACCTGCAATGAGGGCTTCAGCTAACGGTTCTGCATTTTTTGCGTCTTCTAAAACGACGACAGGTACTAACCGTATTTTACCAATCCTCGGTAAGACCTCTGTCATAGGTTGATCCTTTATAGGTTATTCATGAATAGTGAATGTTTGTTTATGAGAACGAGTACCTTCTGGTACTATCATCTTCTTCAATTCATCGTTCCATAGGTATACTATACGTTCCCTTTTCCTTGTTTTCGATACTTCCATTCTTTGCTAATGGTTTTTTTATAAAAGCCGGACAGTGCAATCCGCACCCGTTGAATAATGACGGGCGGCGAAGGGAGTACACATGCTCATGTCGACCAAATGCATACGTCTTTGTGCTCATGTGAACCATGGTGGAGTATGAGGATCCATTGATTATGGAAGGGGAAGGGAGATGTTGAATGTAGTACCAATATTCAGACGGCTTTCCGCCCAGACTTTTCCATGATGTGCCTCAATTATTTTACGTACGATCACGAGTCCGAGTCCTGTACTGGATTCACCTGAAGTAGTTTTTACGCTCATTTTTTGAAATGGCTTGAAGAGCTTATTCATTTCTGATGAAGGAATTCCCTGGCCCGTATCGTGCACGGAGATAACAAGGTTGCCTTCCTCGCATTTCGAATCGATGACCACTCGTGATTGCGGGTAAGAGTATTTAATTGCATTTGAAATAAGATTATTCAATACCTGTTCAATCTTTTTTCGGTCGAGTTGAAACATCGGCAGATTGTTTAGTGGATTAAATTCGACGGTGATCTGTTTCCGACCAGCTATGACACGGTTTAATGATACATTATTCCGAATAAGTTCCATGATATCAACCGGTTCGAGACAGATCGAGAGGTTTCCTGAATCTATGATACTGACATCTAACAATTCCTCAATGAGATCGCGCATAAATTTGCTGGATTGTTTTATCATCTCGAGGAATTCTATGGTCTCCTCGCTTGTCTTTTCTTTCAATTCTTCCGTGATAAGATCAGCGGTCGTATAAATAATGGTCAGAGGATTGCGAAGATCATGTGCGGCAATGCTGAGAAAATGGTTCTTTTCTCGATTTAACTTTTCAAGCTCGATATTCTTTTGCTCAAGTTGGCGATGTGCTTCGATCAGGTCGTTGTGAACTTTATTCAGTTCATCGTTTTTCTGAACCGCATTTTCATAGGTCGAAAGCAAAAGATCGATGATTTGCAATCTATCAGAGTTAATGAAATATCTTTTACCGGCAAACATTATTTCGATCTCTGATCCCGGAGGCCGATCCCTGCGCAACTTCTGATTGCTCAAAATAGTTTGTATGCATGAGACAAGGAAAGTGCCTTCGTAGGGTTTGGTGAGGAAGTTATCGGCCCCGGCCTGAAGCCCCTTGATGACATCTTCTGGATCGGAAAGTGATGTCAGCAGCATGACTGGTATATGTTTCAAGGCGGGATCGGTTTTTAGTGCTTTACATAACGCGAAGCCATCCATCTCCGGCATCACAATATCGGTGATAATGAGATCGGGTTGCTTGATGCGGACGCATTCTAGTGCTTTGATGCCGTTTGGTGCGGAATCGACGCTGTACCCGTTTTCTTTAAGAATCAGGTGAAGGAGTTTTGTTTGTGTCGGACTATCTTCGACGATAAGAATATTTACCTGCATTGCTCTTGCAGTCCATTTCTGCGATGCATGTATGAGATGTACTGCCGGGAATTTTTACGTGTTTCTATTCTTTCTGTCCAATCATAAGATGAAGATGGCAGAGAGAGTGCTAAGCTTTTTGTTCGGATTCCGGGAAAAATTTTTTTGCACAGCTTGGGCAAATTCCATGCGTGAATTCAACATCGATCCTTTTTGCCATATAGGTTTCGATTTGATTCCAGTAGCCCATGTCATCACGGATTTTTTTACAGTGTGCACAAATAGGCAACAATCCGCTCAACGTTTTTACTTCCGTCAATGCATGTTGCAAATCATGATTCAACTTTTCGAGTTCAATATTTTTATGCTCTAACTGACGATAGATCCCGATCAGATCATTATGAGCTTTTTTCAGTTCACTGTTTTTCTGAACCGCATTTTGATAGGTCGAAAGCAGAAGATCGATGATTTGTAATCTATCAGAATTGATGAAATATTTTTGACCCGCAAACAATATTTCAATCTCTGATCCCGGAAGCCGATCCTTGCGCAATTCCTGATTAGAGAAAATATATTGAATACAGGAAACAAGAAAAGTATCTTCGTAGGGTTTGGTGAGGAAGTTGTCGGCCCCGGCCTGAAGCCCCTTGATGACGTCCTGCGGATCGGAAAGTGATGTCAGCAGCATGACTGGAATGTGTTTCAAGGCGGGATCGGTTTTAAGTGCTTTGCATAACGCGAAGCCATCCATCTCCGGCATTACAATATCGGTGATAATGATATCGGGTTGCTTGATGCGGACGCATTCAAATGCTTTGATGCCGTTTGTTGCAGAATCGACTGTGTACCCGTTTTCTTCAAGAATCAGCCGAAGGAGTTTTGCTTGTGTCGGACTATCTTCGACGATAAGAATATTTACGTGCGTTGCCATTGTATTCCATTTCTACTCCAAGTAATTCTATGTGCCGATAGATACGAGCGAGGAATCACACTACCATTTTTATTTGTTATGCGTCGAGTATACCGCTATTATTTACTCGACATAGATATTTTGAATCTTTTTTGCGGGGCGCATATAAAAAAACAGTTGTTATTCTATATCGTATACACCTGTGAAGTAAATTTTTCGGTTGACTCTAAACTAATAATACAATTTGCCTTTATCCATAATTTATACCAAAATATGTTATAAACAAATTATTTAATGAAGTTTTTCAATTATTTTAAACGAACGAATGCTTCTTCCTTTGGACAGTGAAGAAGAGGTGAACGATGTTTACTCTCGGAGAACTTTTACTTTAACCTTCTTTCTAAAACTAAATTAGTCTATCTTTAAAACAATCTCGGGATTCTTATAAATTATCGTTGTTTGAACAAGAGAGATATACTGCTTGGAGGAAGAATCCCAATATGATACAGTTTGAAAAGATAGAACGAGATTCTGTGAAATATTTCCATTCCATTGTATCTGGATATCTCATACTTCACACTCCCTTCGCATGGTTAGTTGGCCCCGGATACCTTATTGTAAGTGATAGAATTAAAATGTTGCCCAGGAGCCATTATCATGCAGAATCTTTCACCTGCCTCTGTTCTAGGGTCTAAAATGATGGAACACACTCTTATCAGAGAAATATACCCCTCAAAATTATATTGGAAATAAAAACAAGAAATAATACTGGAATGATAGATATTGATGGTGAATAAAAACTACATTTATCAATACCGGTTGTGAGTTCTTTTTAAGATATTCAAGAAGGAAATATTCGAGTGTTCCATAAACTGGTAGTTAGGATCTTGCGAGGTACATGGACAGTGGGGAAGCGACGTGGTGTAGTTGAGCTGAGAGAAAAGAGACATGAAAATTGAACAAAGGAAATGGGACAAGGTGAGGGGATGGATACCTGAACAGCCAACAGCCGATATGAAGACTGCTCAAATGGTATTGATATTCGGTGGCAAATCATTGATGAAAGAGAAAAATCTATTTCAATACGTAAAAGATTTGTATCCCCAGGCACATACATTTGGCTGTTCAACAGCCGGGGAGATTTGTGGGATTCGGGTTTATGATGATACACTGGTAACGACAGCGATTCACTTTGAATATTCCCAAATTAAGCCTGTGCAGGTAGAAATGAATCAAGCGGAAAAAAGTTATCAAGCCGGAGAATTTTTAGCGAACGCTCTGCCTTCGACATTACCATCGCTGGTGGGAAGCGGAGATGATACGTTAGTGCATGTCTTGGTTCTGTCGGAAGGATTAAAAGTAAATGCAAGTGATTTGGTGAGGGGGTTGACTTCACGGCTCCCCATCGGAACAACCATGACAGGAGGACTGGCTGGTGATGGCGATCGATTTGAAGAAACATTTGTCTTTGGAGATAGTGAGCCGCAAAAAGAAACAATTGCTGCAGTTGGTTTATATGGAAGTCGGTTAAAAGTTGGTTTTAGCTCTTTAGGCGGATGGGACTCCTTTGGACCAGAACGACTGATTACAAATTCGAAAGGGAATATTTTATACGAGCTTGATAGTCATTCGGCGCTGGAATTATACAAGAAGTATCTCGGAGATCATGCAAAAGGTCTTCCAGCAACCGGACTGTTATTCCCGTTGGCTGTTCGAACCAAATCAGGAGATCGAGGAGTAGTGCGAACAATATTATCAGTGGATGAACAAAAACAAAGTATGACATTTGCGGGAGATGTGCCGGAAGGTTCCTATGCTCGGTTTATGAAAGCTAACTTTGATCGTTTGATTGATGGTGCAGTCGGAGCTGCAAAGTCAAGTTATAGAGTTGCCGGCTCTGCAGCACCTGATTTGGCGATCCTCATCAGCTGCGTAGGAAGAAAACTTATTTTAAAGCAGCGAATCGAAGAAGAGGTTGAAGGTGTAAGAGATGTTTTCGGTGATAAAACCATATTGACTGGTTTTTATTCATATGGTGAGATAGCCCCATTTCTTCCCGGTACCAAATGTGAATTACAAAATCAGACAATGACTATTACAACTCTGTTAGAGGAATAGTGTCATGGAACAAATGCACAGTTTGCTCAAACGTCAGTTGAGGCGGCACTTTGGCGATCCATTCAGCATTCCAAAGGAATGGCAGGGATTTATTGATGCCGTCAACGACGCCTATTCGGAATCTGATATGGATCGTGGGATGCTTGAACGTTCTCTCGAATTAAGTTCACAGGAGCTTATCCAGGCAAATTCTGAAGTGCGGGCAATTTTTTTAGCAATCCCTGATTTGCTTTTTCGAATTGACAGTGAGGGGAGAATCCTAAATTATAAAGCAGGTGCTACGACGGATCTCTTGCTGAATCCCAAAGAATTACTTGGGAAGCGCATTCAGGATGTACCACTCAAACCGGTGAGCGAAAAATTTAGTGAAGCAATCAAGCAGGTGCGGGAATCAAAATCAATTATGAGTATTGAATATTCACTCTCTATCCAAGATCAGATATTATTTTTTGAAGCAAGGCTTGTACCACTCCCCGAGGATCAGATGGTGGTTATTATTCGCAATATTGCTGAGCGTAAGCGAACGGAAGAAGAATTACGCAAAAGCGAAGAACGTTATCGGCGTCTGGTAGAGGTCTCACCAGATTCCGTTGCAGTGCATGCGAACGGAAAAATTGTCTATGTGAATCCCGCTGCTCTTAAGCTGTTGCATGCTCACGACGAATCGGAACTGATAGGAAAACCGGTTCTCGATGTTGTTCATCCTGATTATAGGGAACTGGTACGTCAAAGGGTTATTAGCGCTATGGAACATGGTGTGATGCAGCCCATGGAAGAAGAAAAATTTTTATGCTTGGATGGGACCGCTGTCGATGTGGAAGTGGTATCTGTTCCAACGACGTTCAAAGGAATGAATGCAGTGCAGGTCGTAGCACGCAATATTACAGAACGCAAACAAGCAGAAAAAGCGCTGCAAGATAGCACAGTACGGTATAAAAACCTCACCGAGATTTCCCCCGTCGGGATATTTCATACTGATGAAAGTGGATTTACCACATATGTTAATCCAAAGTGGTGTCAAATCTCTGGATTATCATTTGAAAAGGCTTTAGGAAATGGTTGGCTGAATGCGGTTCATCCGGACGATAAGGAAATGTTATTCAAAGGATGGCAGGATGCAACTCGGCTCCATAATACATCTTTTTCAGAATATCGTTTTTTGCGGTCTGATGGAACGATTGCATGGGTGATGGGACAGGCAATTCCAGAAACCAATTCCGAAAATCAAATAGTTGGATATATCGGCACGATTACCGATATAACCGAACTCAAACAAGCAGAGGAATCTCTAAAACATGAACGCAATCTCTTTCGCGTGTTGATTGATAATCTGCCGGATGCCATTTATGTGAAAGATTCGGAATGTCGTAAGACGATTGCTAATGTTGCCGATGTTCGAATCATGGGGAAACAATTAGAAGTGGAAGTTTTGGGTAAAACAGATTTTGATTTATATCCGCCTGAAATTGCGGCTGGTTTTTATGCTGACGATCTTTCTGTTATCCAAACGGGGAGGTCGGTGCTTAATAAAGAGGAGTTTTTCTTTAACAAAGACGGCAAGAAAAACTGGATTCTTACTTTTAAAATTCCAATGAGAGACAAACAGGGTAAAATTATTGGAATTATAGGTATAGGCCGGGAAATCACAGCGCAAAGGCGAGTCATGGAATCTTTGACATTGCTCAGTCATACAGTCAAAAGCATCGGGGAATCAATAAGTATCACGGATCTTAATAATAATTTACTTTTTGTCAATGAGGCGTTTTTAAAAACGTATGGATACACAGAGCAAGAATTAATTGGGAACTCTATCGGTATTGTTTCTATCGATCCAAAAATTCATGAACGGGCAATTCTCGCGGAAACGATAAAAGGCGGTTGGCAGGGCGAACTGCAGAATAGAAAAAAAGACGGTACAATATTTCCGATACATCTGTCTACTTCTATTGTCTATGATGAAAAGGAACAACCGATTGGCCTTGTGGGAGTCGCCACCGATATCACGGAACGTAAGCGTGCTGAAGAAGCATTGCGAGAATCGCAAACCCTCTACCATTCTTTTATTGAGCAATTGCCCGCCGGTGTTTTCCGTAAAAATAGGGAAGGTCGTTACGTTTTTGTGAATTCATTGTTTTGCCGGCTGAAAGGCTTGGAAATGGATGAAGTCCTTGGTAAAACACCCCATGAACTTGCCGCATTCGCATCTACGGCGAAATCTACTCGTCCTTCGATAATGATGGCCGAACAGAGTATACTTGCGGATGAAGCGGTAGAACACCATGAAATGATTCTACGTACCGGGAAATCAATCGAAGTGGAGGAAGTCTATCCACAACTCGATGGTACAAAAAAATATTTTCATATTGTAAAATCACCGGTTTTTACTCCCGATGGTAAAATAACCGGCACACAAGGAGTGCAATTCGACATCACCGAACGGAGGTTGGCTGAAAAAGCGTTACAAGAGAGAGATGAAAAATTAAGCAACATCGTTGAAAATAGTACAAACCTGTTCTATTCACGTAATACCGATCAGGTATTTACCTACCTCAGTCCTCAAGCCAAAGATATTTTCGATTGTGAGCCGGAAGAAGCGTTCATTTCGTTTACTGAGTTCATGACGGACAATCCGATCAATAAACTCGGTTGCGACCTCGCAAAAAAAGCAGTTCAGACTGGGTCACGACAGGAAACCTATGAGCTTGAATTGCTGAGCAGGAAGGGACGACATGTGTGGGTGGAAATGCAAGAAGCACCCGTTGTAAAAGATGGAAAAACAGTTTCTATTGTCGGAGCTGCTACCGATATCACTGAACGCCGATGGGCAGAGATGGCTCTTCAGGTGAGCGAAAAGAAATATCGAGATATAGTCACCTGGGCTCCTATCGGTATATATCAGTCCACACAATCAGGCAAACTGCTTACTGCGAATAAGAGCATCGTTGATATGCTTGGATATAAAAATGTAAGCGACTTAATTGGATGCGACACGGGAAAAGAAATCTATTTCGACGAGAAAGAGAGAGAATTGTTAGTCCTCCAACATGAAAAGTTCGGAGTAAGTATTACGATGAATGCAGAAGTTCGATGGAAGAAAAAAGATGGTTCGATTATATGGGTATTAATGACTGTCCACGATGTACGTGATAAATCGTCTGAAATTCTCTATTATGAAGGATTTGTTTTTGATATCACAGAGCGTAAACGTGCAGAAGAAGCACTGCGTGTAAGCGAAGAACGCTACCGTTTGCTTGTTGAGAATTCAACGGATATCGTGACCGAAATTAGTGCTGAAGATAAATTTCTGTATGTTAGTCCAAATGTTAAATCAATTCTAAACTTTGAACCGCTGGAATTGGTTGGTACCGGTATACTTTCGCGTGTCTTCGGAAGAGACAAAGCCGCAATTGGTGAAATTCTTAGCAAATTAGGCGGAAGTGCAACATACCGGTACCGGGATAAATCTGGTGGTTGGCACTGGTTTGAGTCGTCAGGACGAGTCTATTATACCTCCTCGGGTGAACAGAGGATGGTTATGGTAAGCCGCGATATCACACAACGCCGGAAAGCGGAACAACAACTTGAAATCTCGAGAAAACAGTTGCAACACTTTACAGAACACCTAGAGCATATTCTTGAAGAGGAACGAAAACGCATCTCACGTGAGCTCCATGATGAGCTCGGTCAATTGTTAACCATCTTGAAGTTTGATTTAAGTTGGCTTAAATTAGAAGGGGGCAAAGGCGATTCCGATAATACGGCAAGAATTGATGCAATGATGGAATCGGTGAATGAAGCTCTGGCATCAGTCAAACGAATCTCGAAAGAGATACGTCCGCCGCAACTCGATGCACTCGGCTTGGTCGGAGCCATACGGTGGGATATTGACCAGGTTGACAAGAAAACAGGTTTGAAAGGTACTGTCGAAGTAGAGCCTGTCGACATGGAAATAAAAGGTGAGATGAGTACGATCTTTTATCGTGTTTTTCGGGAAGCTTTGACAAACATTCTTCGCCATGCACAGGCGGAGCATGTCTTTATAAGGTTATTTCAACGGCAGGGTTCTGTCATCCTCATTATACAAGATGACGGCCGTGGCATTACAAGGAAAGAATTGAAAGGAACGACATCGTTGGGCCTTGTCGGTATGCGCGAACGGATCAGGATGATTGATGGAACCTTCTCGATCGAAGGCAAACGGGGAGGCGGTACAGTGATCACAGTGGAAGTGCCCATAAAGAAAAAAAAGAACGGAGAGAGTAAATCATGATTCGAGTCCTTATTGCTGATGATCATCCGATAGTCCGGAGAGGACTTAAAACAATTCTGAAAGATGTGTCAGATATTAAAGTGGAAGATGAAGCATGCGATGGACTTGAAGTTATGGAGAAGATTCGAAAAACGGATTTCGACGTTCTTGTCCTCGATCTCTCAATGCCGAAACTCGATGGTCTTGAAGCGATAAAAAGAATTAAATCGGAAAAACCTGATTTAGCCATTCTTGTATTGAGCATGAATCCCGAAGAAGTATTTGGGATCCGTGCATTAAATCTCGGTGCATCCGGATATCTTTCTAAAGATACTGCGCTGGAACAGCTCATTATCGCTATCCGACGTGTTGCCGCTGGAAAAGTTTTCATTTCACAACTCCTAGCAGAATCCATCGCACAAAATGTAAGTCGAGGTTCACCAAAACTTCCGCATGAACATCTTTCTGATCGTGAATATCAAATCATGTTGATGATTGCCAGAGGGATGTCACTCAAAGCGATTGGAGCAGAACTTTCATTAAGCGTTAAAACAGTCAGTACACATCGTACGCACATATTAGTGAAAATGAAGCTGGAGAATAACGCCCAAATCGTTACGTATGCTCTGCAAAACGGCTTGCTGACTTAACATCTTGCAGTACATCGAACAGCTTTTGATACTTTGTGGAGGTTTTAATCTCTTCGCGAAATATTGTAAGCGAAAGATTTATGAAATCTGCATGGATCCATTTATTTGATTTGTACTTTTCGGTAAATTAATTTTTCTCTTCACCCCACTTCCATAGTATCTCAAAAAATTTTTGGAATAAAGGTATGCAAACGGCGCATTTTTAAAGGAAAACGCCAGAATAAAGCTGATTTCATCATTACGACCCGGTGATAGGTTAATTCTTATAGAAGAATCAGTATTGTACCGATTTCGTTCCTTGCCACTATTATGCAAATTGAGCGTGCTTTTAATTCGTCGGAAGGCGATTAAAAGGAGTAAAAAATAGAGACAATAAGAATTGGTGAGGGCACAATTATCAAAGTGTTCAGTTAAAGGAAGAAAAGGCTGCGTTGTGAATGAACTGTTAGTTCATTTCGCGTATTGGCTCTATTCGGGATCGAGAATGTATTCTCTATGAAAGGAGTGTTCTGATGGCAACCTCAATAAGTGTAAAATCACAAAAAGATTTGAAAGGGCAGTCCGAAGAACTGCTGCAACTTGTGAGTTTTAATATAGGTCAAGAAGAGTTTGGATTGAGCATTCAAAGTATTCAGGAAATAAACCGAATGGTGGAAATTACGCGTGTACCAAACTCACCTGAATTTGTGAGCGGGGTCATTAATTTGCGAGGAAAAGTTATTCCCATCATTAATCTGCGTAAACGCTTTGGCTTCCCTCCAAAGGAAAATGATAGGAACACGCGAATTATAGTTGTGGAGTTAAGTGGAATGGTTGTCGGCTTTGTTGTGGATTCTGTCAGTGAAGTGCTTCGGATTCCAAAGAACATCACCGAACCACCTCCTTCTATTATAGCCGGTATTGGATCGGAGTACATCACAGCAGTTGCAAAACTCGATAATCGATTATTGATTCTTTTAGACCTTGAAAGAGTTCTTAAAGACAAAGAAAAACAAGAACTAGAATCCACAAAATAAACCAATGAGACGGAAATTTTATAGAAGCAGAAAAACGATTCCGCTTGATTAACTTATTAATGCGAAATGTATTTAAACAAGTAGAGATAGAATCATGAAAAAAGCGATTAGTTATTTTCTATTCATTTTGTTCGTGGTGTCGGGATTGCAGTCGTATCTGTTTCCACAACAAAAGCTCAAGATTGCTATCAT
>Ga0182021_10005946_pt1 | contig 14481 bp, 11 predicted proteins | sample 612E3MmetaG_FD_120493 | JGI IMG/M metagenome (GOLD analysis project Ga0182021, IMG submission 120493) | Permafrost microbial communities from Stordalen Mire, Sweden - 612E3M metaG (Illumina Assembly) | ecosystem: Environmental > Terrestrial > Soil > Wetlands > Permafrost | place: Sweden... | reverse complement strand
TTGGATCGCCAAGGCAAACGGGCCCGAGTTCGACCTGAACGTCGACTTCGCCGATAACTCCGGCTTCATCGGCGCGACTACGCAGACCCTCGATAGCACGACGCTGTCAACGCAGTTCACGACCTCGACCGCGACCACTCAGGGATGGGTGCGCTGGTCAAGTGATCACACTGTCGTGACCGGCCCAGTCAATGCCCCAACCGGTTGTCAGCACGACGTAATCGCTCCTGCCGGCTCGATCGGTGGACCTTGCTACGATGCTTCGTACTACGGCGTGTTTGACAACAGCGCGACGACAAGTCAAAGCATCAAGTTCAGATTCCGCTGGGAAACCACGACCGGCTGGCACACGAAGAGCCGACTCGTCCCTGCCGGGGCAAAATTCATGACCTGGGATCACTGGGCCAAGCCGGGCACAACGGTATGGTTGGGTTACAAAGACCCGAACACCGGCACGTGGATCAACCTCGCGCACCTTACGGCTGCGCACGGTTCGTTCCCGCCCTGCGACTACACGCCCGGTTGGACCCATCCATAAATAACTCCTCCCGAAGTTAGTTGGCTACATGCTTAGATACGCAAATGCGTAACAGAGGTTTAGCCCTCACTAGGCATATGCCAACCGGTTCATTCTGCAACTATTAAACGCAAGATAGCGCCGCAAGGTGTAGTGTTGGTTCCGCCAACATTTGGACTTTTGTCCTTTAACACCCCATGGCGCTTTTTTTTATTAACAAGAGCACCTAAATCGTCGTTCCTATTGATTTAAGATTTGATGATATACTTTCCACATGAACGATGAGGAGTTCGAAAAAATAGTCGGAGAAGCACTCGATTCTTTGCCTCCGGAGTTTGCGGAGAAGCTCAACAACGTAGCTGTGACTGTTGCCGATTGGCCCAACCCGATGCAAATGTGGAGGGCAAAAGTTCCTCCGTGGGGTTTGCTTTTTGGACTCTACGAAGGAGTGCCGCAGACGCGACGTGGAATTTATTATTCTTCGGTTCCGGACAAAATCACAATTTTTAAAAACTCAATTCTTCGCGTTTCCACTTCAGAGGATGACGCAAGAGAAAGAATAAGGCGAGTTGTAATCCACGAAATCGGCCACCACTTCGGCCTAAGTGACGCAGAGCTAAATTAGTCCTTGACTAGATACGCCTATTTTGATATAAACATATTACTCTAAGACAAATTACCTTTAAAGGGTGATGCACTCGTGTGCATTTTTTGTCGATGAAGCCTGCCCACAATAATTTTTTGCATGCCTAAATTGGATTCAAAAGACAATAACGATAACATTAAAAGAGAGAATTGGGGTAAGCGCTTTCCGGTTTTGCCACCACTTGACCTTTTGACAGCTCAAAAAGAGTCATATAAGTGGTTTGAGGAAACAGGAATCGGCGAAGTCCTCCAAGAAATTTCTCCCATTGATGATTTTACAGGAAAAAATTGGTCCCTCACTCTTAAAGACTACAGAATCGGCAAGCCCACCAACGATCCTCAACTTTGTTTAATAAAAGGACTAACTTTCGACGCTCCCTTATACGTAAAAGCAACACTTCTTAACAAAAAAACCGGAGGGGAAATCGACCAGGAAGTTTTCCTTGGAGACATTCCAAGAATGACTGAGCGCGGAACTTTCATAGTTAACGGAATAGAGCGAGCAATTGTTAACCAGCTCGTTCGTTCCCCCGGAGTTTTCTTCACGGCAACTCACGACGTAGTGACCGGTCAAACGCTCTATACCGCAGAAATCAGGCCGGTTCATGGATCTTGGCTTGAATTTACCACCACTAGATACGAGACGATCACAGTCAAAATCGACAGACGAAGAAAGTTCTTAGCAACCACATTCCTTCGGGCAATCGGGGTAAGTGACAACGACGCAATCAGGGATAAATTTGCAGCTTTGGAAGCAGACGGAAAAACCAACTACATCCAAAACACTTTAACAAAAGACGAAACAGGCTCACAAAATGAGGCTTTGATCGAAATCTTCAAGAAAATGCATCCGGGCGAGCCGGTTGTAATCGACAAAGTTAAGGAACAGTTTTTCGGAATGTTTTTCAACAACAGACGTTATGATTTAGGTGACGTCGGTCGCTACAAGATCAACAAGAAATTGAAAGAAATTTCAGGGTTCAAAGCTTCCGAAGAAAGAGTTCTAACTATTGAAGATATTTTGGCGGCAATCTCTTTCCTAATTGAACTTTCCCGAGGACGGGACGGAGTGGATGATATTGATTCTCTTGCTAACAGACGCGTAAGAAGAGTGGGAGAATTAGTCGCAACCACAGCTTTCAGAGTCGGAGTTTTGCGTCTCGAGCGCTCAATCAAAGAAAGAATGTCTCTTATTACCCCTGAAGTTCCGGTTACAATTGCAGGACTTATTAATGCGAGACCAATTATGGCCTCTATTAATGAATTCTTCAGAACCTCTCAGCTCTCCACAATCCTAGATCAAACAAACCCACTTTCAGAAATCGACAACCTAAACCGTTTGACCGTCATGGGAACGGGAGGAATAAGCCGCGAGCGTGCAGCTTTCTCAATCCGGGACATCAACTCATCTCAATATTCAAGAATTTGTCCGATCCGAAGCCCTGAAGGACCAAATATCGGTTTAGTAACATATCTCGCTCTTTACTCAAGAGTTAATGAGTATGGCTTCCTCGAAGCGCCATACAGAAAAGTCGAACAGGTCAAAAGAGGAACAAAAATAGCAACAAAAGCAACCGAAGAAATAGTTTATATGTCGGCAGACGACGAGCGGGAACACTACATCACTCACTCCGGAGTTTTGAATGAAGAAGACCAAAGCATAACAGAGCTAAGGGTTCCAGTCAGATATAAAGGCGATTTTCTTGAGGTAGAAAAAGAAAAAGTGGAATTTATTGACGTTGTGCCGCGCCAAGTGGTCGGAACTGCAGCGAGTTTAATTCCTTTTGTCTCACACGATGAAGCTAACCGCGCACTCATGGGTACCCATATGCAGTCTCAAGCAGTGCCTTTGGTAGATCCTCATTCTCCGATTGTCGGAACCGGAATGGAAGCAGTGGTTTCGGAAGTTATGGGACGCGTTATTAAGGCTCCTGAGGATGGAGACATTATTTATGCAGATGCGGACAAGGTGGTCTTTAAGGGAAAGAAATCGGGAGAAGTCACATACAAAATTGACTCATTTCAAAGAACATCTCAGGCAACAGCCTACACACAGCGTGCAATGGTTGAGACAGGGCAAAAAGTCAAAACCGGCGATTTGCTTGTAGACGGACCATCTTCGCAAAACGGAGAATTGGCTCTCGGCCAAAATCTTCTCATCGCTTACGCTTCCTATGACGGTCTTGGATACGAAGACGCTATTGTTATTTCGGACCGCATGGTAAGAGAAGACGTTCTCTCCTCAATTCATATTGAGAAATACGAAGCAGCAGTTGTTGAAACTAAATTGGGACCTGAAGAAGTCACAAGCGATATCCCAAATGTAGGTGAGGACCAGCTCTTAAATCTTGACGAAGAAGGAATTATTGCCGTTAGCTCTGAAGTCGGACCCGGAGATATTTTAGTGGGTAAAATCGCTCCAAAAGGAGAAACAGAGCTTACCGCAGAAGAAAGATTGCTTCGAGCCATTTCGGAGAACAAGCAAGAGAAGTTAGGGACACATCTTTGCGTATGCCAAACGGAGAAAGAGGAACAGTTATCTCAGTGCAGATTCTTGACCGAAAGAAAGGCGATGAGCTTGAGCCCGGAACAATCCGAAAAATTATTGTTGAAGTAGCGCAGTTCCGTCACGTGGTTGTTGGAGATAAACTTGCAGGACGACACGGAAATAAGGGTGTAATTTCAAGGATTGTTCCTCAAGTGGACATGCCATATCTTGAAGACGGAACTCCGGTGGACATTATCATTTCTCCGATTTCGGTACTCGCCCGTATGAATTTAGGACAGCTTCTTGAGGCGCATTTGGGTTGGGCAGCTCTAAAACAAGGCAAGAAAGTCGGAGTCCCGGTATTTGAAAAAGTAAACGAAGACAGAATCGTATCTCAGCTTAAGGTTTCCGGTCTTCCCGAGAATGGAAAAGCTATGCTATACGATTCAAGAACCGGAGAACCGTATGAAAACGCAGTTGTTATCGGAGTTGAATACGTAATGAAACTTATTCATATGGTAGAGGATAAGACTCATGCACGCTCGACCGGACCATATTCTCTGGTTACACAGCAACCTCTCGGAGGAAAAGCACAAATGGGAGGCCAGCGTCTTGGAGAAATGGAAGTTTGGGCACTTGAATCTCATAGAGCACGCTACACTCTTCAGGAAATGTTAACAATTAAATCAGACGACGTTGTCGGACGAGCTAAAGCATTCGAAGCAATCGTAAAAGGAACTTCAATTCCTACACCAAAGGTTCCTGAATCATTCAAGGTTTTGATCAAAGAACTCCAGGCTTTGGGGTTGAATGTTATTCCACAAGGCGCTATGGTGGTAGCTGAGACAGAAATGACTGAGCCCATGAAGGCAGCTCGGGTAGACGAAAAAGCCGAGAAGGATGCAAAGGAAATGGTGCAGGAGCTTGGAGCAACAGAAACGGTTGAGGAAAATAATAAAGGCGTTGAAGATGTTCCCTCACCGGACGGCGTAAGCGACGCAGTTACTACGGAGGCAGAAGAAAAAAATGGATAGAGATAGAGCTAAAAAAATGAAAGACATTAGTATTTTGGACTTCCAGAGTCTAAAGATTTTGCTTGCGAGTAAAGACGATATCATGGGTTGGTCATACGGTGAAGTTACAAAACCAGAAACCATTAACTATAGAACATTGCGTCCCGAAAAAGATGGTTTATTTGACGAGCGCATATTTGGTCCGACGAAAGATTGGGAATGTTATTGCGGAAAATATAAAAGAATCCGCTACAGAGGAATAATCTGCGATAAATGCGGAGTCGAAGTTACTCTCTCTCGTGTAAGACGAGAGCGAATGGGGCACATTGAATTGGCTTCACCCGTTGCCCACGTATGGTTCTTTAAAGGTTCAAGTTCTCCTTTGAGTTTGATTTTGGATATGAGCCAGAAGGATCTGGAGTCTGTTATTTATTATGCTTCTTATCTGGTCACCGGAGTGGATGATGAGAAAAAGAAAAAAGCATTTGAAACTTTTGCTAAGAATATAGAAGACAGAAAAGAAGCTCTTAAGAAAGATTACGAAACCGAAGAAAAAGAAATCGAAAAAGAGTCGGATGCCAAGCTAAAGGAGGCAAAATCGAGCAAACCCGAGCAGAAAGAATTAATCGAGCAGGAAGCACAGCTTAACAAAAAACAGCGCCTTGCCCGAATTTCGGAGAGAATTACAGCGGAAAGCAAGAAAATTGACGAAATTGCAGCAGCTCTCACAGCTCTGGTTAAAAGCTTGAAGCCGGGATCTGTTTTATCCGAAGACGAATACTTCAAGGTTCTTGAATACGATATCCCTGTTTTCTTCACATTTAAAACCGGCGCCGAAGGTTTACTGGAATTAATAGAAAAGCTCAACTTGGATGAGCTGATTGTGGAGCTTCGAAAAGAAGTTGAGAAGGCAAAAGGGCAAAGATATTTAAAACTCGTCAAACGCTTGAGACTTCTTGAAGTTATCAGGAAAGCCGGAGTTGAGCCAAAAGATATGGTTTATTCTGTGCTTCCGGTTATCCCACCTGATCTTAGACCTATGGTTCAACTGTCCGGCGGAAGATTTGCAACTTCGGATCTTAACGATTTATACCGAAGAGTCATCAATAGAAATAACCGCCTAAAGCATTTGATGAGCCTTGGAGCTCCTGAGATAATTCTTCGAAATGAAAAAAGAATGCTTCAGGAATCAGTGGATTCATTGATTGACGCTTCTCAGCGAGGAAGCCAGGTTGTGGCTTCGCCTCTTCGAAGTTTGTCCGATATGTTAAGAGGAAAACAGGGAAGATTCAGACAAAATTTACTTGGAAAGCGCGTTGATTACTCCGGCCGATCCGTTATTGTTGTCGGACCTAACCTAAAATTATCTGAATGCGGACTTCCAAAGGAAATGGCGCTAGAAATGTTTAAACCGTTCGTTCTTCGCGAAGTAATAGTGCGGGGTTATGCTCCAAACATAAAATCCGCTAAGAGATATATTGAGAAAAGACCGCCGGAAGTTTTTGATATATTGGAAGAAATTACAAAGAACCATCCGGTTTTACTTAATCGCGCACCTACACTTCATAAACTCGGAATTCAGGCATTTTATCCGGTACTTATCGAAGGAGCAGCAATTCAGCTTCACCCTTGTGTTTGCTCGGGATACAACGCAGACTTTGACGGAGACCAGATGGCTGTGCACATTCCTCTTTCCGAAGCCGCACAAAAAGAAGCAATTGAGCTCATGATGCCGAGAATGAATCTTCTCAAACCGGCCGACGGATCTCCTATTACTTTACCGAATAAGGAAATGGCTGTCGGAGTTTTCTATCTCACTACAGTTGACGAAAGCTTGAAAGTTTCGAAGGAGGATCAGCCAATATTTGGAGGTTCAAACGAAGTCTTTATGGCGCATTCCATGGGAAAAATTAAGTTAAGACAGTTGATTAAAGTTAAAGTCGGAGACGAGATTATAGAAACCACCATGGGAAGACTCATGTTTAACGATAGGTTGCCCGAGGCACTAGGCTTTATTAACGAGCCTATCAAAGCCTCAGGAATTAAGAAATTAGTCACAAGAGCTATGCAAGTATTAAATCCTTTTGAGGTCGAAGAATTAATCGACCAAGTTAAAACTCTTGGATTTTACGGCTCAACTGTTTCCGGAATTTCAGTCTCGGTATTTGATACCGCTGTTGTTAAGGAAAAGCAGTCCATGATCGACGGCGCAGAGAGCAAGATTACCGATATTGACACCGAATACCAAAAAGGTTTGATCACAAACGAAGAGAGAAAGCGCTTATCCAATGAAGTTTGGCTCGAAACCACAGACCAAATCGCAGATATGACTTGGGATTTACTTCTTCCGGGAAATGTTATTAGAACAATTATCGATTCTGAAGGTGCTAGAGCCGGAAAAGAGCAGTTGAAGCAGCTTTCCGCAATGAGAGGTCTTATTATGGATCCTCTTGGAAAAATCGTCGAACTTCCGATTAAATCTAATTTCCGCGAAGGATTGTCAATTTTTGAATACGTTGCTTCAGCCAGGGGAAGTAGAAAAGGATTGACCGACTCGGCTCTTAAGACCGCAAACGCAGGATATCTTACGAGACGCCTGGTTGACGTATCCCACGATATGATTATCCGCGAAGAAGATTGCGGAACAAGTAAAGGAATTACGGTTATGGCAAACGATCCTATTAGGACAGCCGGATTTGGGGACAGGATTTTAGGAAGAATTCTTGCGGAAAATGTAATCTCTCCTAAGACTAAAAAGGTGCTTTATAAAGCAGGAACTGAGCTGGTTGAGGAAAAAGTTAGAGAAATTGTGGGAGCAGACGTAGAGTCGGTAGTTCTCCGCTCTGCTATTACTTGCGAACTTAAGTACGGAATGTGTGTCCTTTGCTACGGCTGGGATTACTCGACCAGAAAAATGGTTGAGAAAGGTGTGCCGGTCGGAGTGGTCGCGGCTCAGTCAATCGGAGAGCCCGGAACTCAGCTTACAATGAGAACTCGATACGTTGCAGGAGCAGTTATGCAAGACGTGACTCATGGTTTGCCTAGGGTCGAAGAACTTTTCGAGATGAGAACGCCAAAGAGTCTCTCTCCTATTTCCGAAATTTCAGGAAAAGTAAGCGTAGACAAGCAGGACGACGGATATGTGGTTAAAGTTAGTACTCACAGAAAACCTGCGGAAGAGCGAGAATACTTTATTCCTCTTGCCGCTACCCTTAACGTTGAAAACGGACAAGAAGTAGCTGTGGGAACTCCATTTGCCCAAGGATATTTGGATCCGAAAGAAGTTCTTAAGATTTCAGGTTTGGTTGATGCACAGCGCTATGTAATCACTGAAGCTCAAAAAGTGTACGAATCTCAAGGAATCGCAATTAACGACAAGCATTTCGAAGTAATTCTTCGAAAGATGAGTGACAAAGTAATTGTTGAAACAGTGGGAGACACTACTTCAATCCCGGGAGACTTTATCACAAAGACCAGATTTGAAGAAATTAACGGCGAAATTCTAACTCAAGGTGGAGAGCCTGCAACAGCAAGACAAATTATTCTTGGAGTTACTAAATCAAGCTTATTCTCTGACTCTTGGCTCAGCGCAGCGTCTTTCCAGGAGACAACGAAGGTTCTAACGGAAGCATCTCTTGAAGGACAAGAAGACAAACTTATAGGACTAAAAGAGAATGTTATTATAGGTCGCTTAATTCCTGTTGATTCAGGAATGGTATTCGATATTCCACAGGATGATAATCTCAACATAGCTGAGGTCAAGACGACTGTTGAAGAAACCCCTGCTCAAAGTGTATAATTGAAAGCCAAAGTATGCCTACATTAAGTCAACTTACAAAAAAAGGTAGATCAAGAAGAATTAAGAAGGTTCGCGTAACCGGACTTCGTCGTGCCTACAACGCAAAAGACAGAATCTACACGCAGTATAATTCACCTCAAAAAAGAGGAGTTGTCACTTTAGTTAAAACCATGACTCCCAGAAAACCAAACTCAGCTCTTCGAAAAGTGGCCAGAGTAAAGCTTAGTAACCGCACCGAAGTTACAGCCTACATCATGGGAGAAGGACATTCTCTTTCGGAGCACGGAATTGTTCTCGTCCGCGGTGGACGTGTAAAAGATTTAGCAGGAGTTAAATATCACATAGTCAGAGGAAAATATGATCTTGCAGGAGTGGACGGAAGAAAAAGTTCTAGAAGCAAATATGGAGCAAAGAAAGGAGCAGGAGGAGCAAAACCCGCAGTTGCAGCGGCACCCGTAGTAGAAGCACCCGCGGAAGCACCGGCAGCAGCCTAATAACATGAGTAGAGGCGCAAAAAACATAAAAAAAAGACTTGCACAGCCCGATGCGGTTTATAATTCTGTTTTGGTTAGTAAGCTTGTAAATAACATAATGAAAGACGGTAAAAAAACTACCGCCCAGACCCAGGTTTACAAAACTTTTGAATTACTTACTCCTAAAGATGGACAAGGCACGCCTTTGGACGTCTTTGAAAAAGCAGTTCAAAATGTAGGACCCAAACAGGAAATTAAAGCCCGCAGAGTCGGAGGAGCTTCTTATCAAATCCCTATGGAAGTGCGCGGTGAGCGAAAAACAGCGTTGGCTCTTAGATGGATAATTGAGGCTGCACGCGCCAAGTCCAATTCGGAATTCCACACATTTGCAGAAAAATTGGCAGCAGAAATTCTAGCGGCTTCAAATAATGAGGGCGAGGCAGTTAAGAAAAGAGATAACGTTCAAAGAATGGCCGAAGCCAACAAAGCCTTCTCCCACTTCAGATTTTAGTCCTATAGTTGATAGTTCACCCTCTTTTTAGTATAATCTCCCGGCTATGTCAGTAGAGCTTAGAAGAGGTGACCCAAATCCACCCGGCGAAAGCAGATTTTGGTATGGACCCGATGTTTTAGCAGGCTTGTACTCCGTTGTTCCTGCAGGTGAAACAGTTCTGGTCCCGATTCTAGTACCTAAAAGTGCTTTTACCAGTTATTCAGATGTAGTCTCTCAGCTCGCATTACCTGAAAACAAGCGCCAGTTGAAAGTAGATACCAGAAGTAGACTTGCGCAGTTAGGTCTTGAAGTCCAGCAAAATGTCGTAACACATCTCGCCTCACAGTTCTTGGCGATGGGCGAACAAGCGGTAGAAGATTCTTCATTTATCCCATCCTATACTTATGTAACCAACTTCGGACCCAGATCTCTAGTTCTGCCTCAAAACACTGAGTTTTTCGAACTTTATAGAACTGGAGAGTACATAGTAGGCGAAGATCTCATGAAAGCGATGGGTAAAGATATCGTGATAAACGGTAAAGAAGGGGTTGACTGGAAATATGTTTACAAAGATCAGTTCAGTAGAAATCCTAAAGATATAACCGGAATAGCAGTAAGAATAGAGGAAGGGGAGAGGTACAAAATATCTAATAGGCTTAAGAAGGGTCAAAAACCAGAAATAAATCTTTCGAAAATAACCGGCGCATCGGATTACAGAACTGCAATTAGAGAATATTATGATCGCTTACAAAGAAATGAAACTGTAAGAATATGGTTTGGTACTTTACCGCAGTTAGTATTAAGCAATAGAGTTGCTGTGGAATTAGATGAGACGGTTTACAGTAGCCTATCTTCCCCGAATGGGGTTGATCCTACAGAGTTAGACGGTAGAAGTCCAAGACATATCGGAGCCAGATTGCTTCATCCCGGAAGCGGAATTACGCGAAAGGCAGATGAGGACGGTCAACATAGTATAAAGGTCGAAATTGACATGAGAGATTCAGTACAAGAGCCCGGATACGTAGTATTTAGGCCCATGTGGAGTCTCGGATATCCGAGCCGATTCGAAGCAGCCGCGTAGGATATTCGATTGGCCATCGACAAAGCCTTCTCCCGCTTCAGATTCTAATCCTCTGTTTTAACAAATATTTTTCATGCTAAAATAAAATCTATGAAGAATATTGGGCGTGCCGTTGTCGAAATTGGCTTCATCATCTTCCTTTTCTACTCAAATCTTCTAATGGGAGAGTTTATAAAATCAGGCGTTGGGCAAGGAAAAAGCTTGGTTTGGGCAATTCTTAATATTTTTACTTTGACCAATTTTATTATCGCACTTATAGCTGGATTTGTCGGTTATGTTGTCTTTGAATTCTTGCGCAAACAATTATAAAGTTATGACTGAGGCAAGCAAAGCCTTCTCCCACTTCCGCTTCTAATTCTCATTTGACAATTACTTTTTATGCTGAGATTATAAACTCAGTAGTGAAAATAAAACTAAAAAAAGAACAGAAAGTTATTGCAATAGTCTTAATCCTAATTTTATTAGCCGCTTTTCTTTTAAAAAGTGGATTATTTCTTAAAAATACAGGTAATGAGTCAAGTAGTAATGCATCAGTGACGAATGATCGGACTTTTGATAACAGTCAGACTTACCAAGTGTACTGGCCAACACAAAAAAAATACACTGAATTCTTTAATGTAGAAGGTAAAACTGACAAGTACATGCTTGGGCAAGTCTCCTTAGATCCTGCACCAACTTCGGAAAGAGGAATAGTTGAGAAGATTAACGGACAGTGGACTTATATAGCTGCACTAGCACAGCAGGTGCCTTGCTCAGATCTCAGTAAAAGATTCGGAATAACAGGCGACGACATGAAGCAACTTCATATTAAAGTTTACAACGGCAATTACTGTTACTAAATCTTACGAATAGGCCTCGAAAGTTGAAGATTTTTGTGGTATACTCTTTTAGCTTCCTTTTGAGGGAGTTTTTTTAAAGTCTAGGTATAAAAATATGGCAGACGCAGATACAGGAAATAGACATTTTGATTTAGCAAAAATCCGCAACATCGGAATTATCGCGCATATTGACGCGGGTAAAACTACGACCACGGAACGCATCCTTTATTACACAGGGCGTACCCACAAAATCGGAGACATTGATGAAGGAAATACAGTTATGGACTGGATGAAAGAAGAGCGGGAGCGCGGAATCACAATCGTCTCCGCCGCTACTACAGCTTTCTGGACTCCGACCGAAGGCACAGCAAAGGGAATTGAACACCGCTTTAATATAATCGATACTCCGGGTCACGTAGATTTTACTGCAGAAGTTGAAAGATCCCTCAGAGTTCTAGACGGAGGAATTACAGTTCTAGATGCAGAAGAGGGAGTGCAGTCTCAATCCGAAACAGTTTGGAGACAAGCAGATAAATATAAGGTCCCGAGAATTTGCTTTGTTAATAAAATGGATAAGCTCGGAGCGGATTTCTTAGGAACTGTTAAATCAATCGAAGACAGGCTTGGAGCAAATACTGCAATCATGGTTTTGCCAATTGGTTCAGAGCAGACTTACGTAGGAAATGTAGATTTGTTAACCCAAAAAGCTATTATATGGAATTCGGAAGAGCTGGGAGCTAAGTATGATATCTCGGATGATATTCCCGCGGAAATGAAGGCTCAAGTAGATGAGTACAGAAAAAAGTTAGTTGAGAAAATTTCAGAAACAGATGACGCGCTTTTGCAAAAATATCTTGACGGTCAGGAGCCCACAGTTGAGGAGCTTCGAGCGGCACTGCGGCGCGCAGTAATCGGATATCAATTAGTGCCGATTTATGCCGGCACATCGCTTCGAAATAAAGGAGTTCAGCCGCTTTTGGACGCAGTTGTTGAATATTTACCATCTCCGGTGGACCTTAAAGAAGTCAAAGGACTTAATCCAAAGACCGGTGCAGAAGAAGTGCGAAAGCTTGTGGTTGAAGAGTCTCTTTCGGGTCTGGCATTTAAGATCCAGAACGATCCCCACGTAGGAAAACTTACTTATTTCAGAGTCTATTCCGGAAAAATCGAGTCGGGAAGCTACATTTATAACGCGACAAAAGGTGTTCAAGAAAGAGTTGGGAGGCTGTTACTTATGCACTCCAACCAAAGAGAAGAAATTGAAGAAGCTTATGCCGGAGAAATCGTGGCAATTGTCGGCTTGAAAGATACCATTACTGGAGATACTCTTTGCGACCAGGCAAAGCCAATAGTTTTGGAAAAAATCACTTTCCCCGAGCCTGTTATTTCTCTAGCAATTGAGCCGAAGACCAAATCCGATCAGGAAAAGTTAGGTTTGGCGCTGAAGCGTCTTATGGATGAAGATCCAACTTTTCAGGTCAAGACCAATCACGAAACAGGGCAGACCATTATTTCCGGAGTCGGAGAATTGCAATTAGAGGTAAAAGTTAACACGATGAAGTCGGATTTTGGCGTAGAGGCAAATGTCGGAGCGCCCCAAGTCGCATATAAAGAGACGATTAAAGAAGAAGCAATCGGAGAAGGAAAATATATACGCCAAAGTGGAGGACGCGGACAATACGGACATTGTTTCCTCAGGGTTAAGCCACAACCTAGAGGCGAAGGAAATGTGTTCATCAATTCCATTAAGGGGGGAGCAATTCCTGCAGAATTTGTAAAAGCTATTGAAAAAGGCGTTAAAGAATCTGAAGAAAACGGAATTTATCTGGGTTATCCTGTGGTAGATTTATCAGTCGAAGTTTACGACGGTTCATTTCATGAGGTCGATTCTTCCGAAGTAGCATTTAAAATTGCTGCAAGTAAAGCTCTTCAGATTGCAGCCAAAAATGGAAAGCTCACACTTCTGGAGCCCATTATGAAAGTCGAGGTTACAACACCTTCCGAATTTTTGGGAGATGTTATCGGAGATTTGAGCTCAAAACGCGCACAGATTTCGGGAACAGAAGAGCACGGAAAAGCTACAATTATATTGGCTCTAGCTCCATTATCTGAACTTCCGGGATACGCTACGATTCTTAGGTCTATGACGCAAGGACGCGCGAGTTATTATATGGAACCGTCTCACTATGAAGAAGTACCTCAAAACATTCAGGCTCAAATGCAAGCCGCCTCCACCTTCACCGGCCGGGTTGAATAGTTTTTAGTCCTGTAGTATAATCTCCGGATGCTAGAAATTGATCATGGAGCAGCTTACAGCTTTGCAAGAGATTTCTCCGTTGGTTTAGTATCGACACATCAGACTCCGATTTATATTCCCTGGGGAGAAATAATTCCGCCTGAGCAAGATTTTTACCTCGGTCAAATAAGGCTGATTAGGCCGAATGGTTTAGTTGATTTAATTAGCGATGATCGCTCACCTCTTCTGACTGATAGTGAGATGGTAAGAATTCTAGCATCAAGATTATCACAGTCATATGTCCAGGAGATCCTGTCGGAGGGAAATAAGAGCGACAGATTTCTTATTGGTTTAATCCTTTCTGCTCAGGGTGAAGGTACACTTCCTCCAGTTGTGGGAGAAGCTCTGGGGGCTCATGTTAAAAAAGGTTTAGAAATTCTCCATGAGTATAGACATTGGGATGTATGTTCTAATGCAGAGGGATACATGGCGAAGTCCATGGAAAATGGGGGGACTTTACTAGTAGACGATACGTTATTAGTTAAAGATGTAGGTTACTCCGTGGGGATAGCGGTGGATAATATCGTTACCCCGACCGGAACTTTCTTTAAAGGAGCCTGGTATCGTCCGGTTCAAGGAACAAGAAAACAGATAGAAAAAACGCTAAGAACAGATAACGGTGAGTTAGAAGTTGGGGGGGGATCAAAGTGGGTTTATGTACGAGACTCTTCGATGTATCGCGATAAACACAAATTTGAAGAGTTACTTGCCAGAGTTGATGATCAAGTGAGGCTACACCGTCAAGGACAAGTAGTAAGAGATCCGAGCAAAAGTAGGCTAACTACAGAATTCTGACTATAACCCAAGTAAAATCTCTCGTTGACATAGTTTGCTTGTATTTGATTTACTAGTTATAGA
>Ga0182021_10005945_pt1 | contig 14484 bp, 12 predicted proteins | sample 612E3MmetaG_FD_120493 | JGI IMG/M metagenome (GOLD analysis project Ga0182021, IMG submission 120493) | Permafrost microbial communities from Stordalen Mire, Sweden - 612E3M metaG (Illumina Assembly) | ecosystem: Environmental > Terrestrial > Soil > Wetlands > Permafrost | place: Sweden... | reverse complement strand
CGCGCTTAACAGATCAACCACCGGATAAAACACTGCGTAATAAAAAATTGATTTTATATTTGCAGCTTTATAATCATGATTGATCCCGGCAAATTTTTTCAGCTCGTCTTTTTCTTTTGAAAAAATCTGAACCACATTCATCCCGGTTACATGTTCTTCCATATATGAGTTTAATCTGGCAAGGTGATAACGCACATCACGGTAAGCTTCCCGAACTTTCTTTCTAAATAAAAATGTTGCGTAGATTAAAACCGGCATTACGGAAAGAACTACAAGAGATAGATCCCATGCCATCGTAAACATGAAAATGAAGATCCACACAATAACAAAAATATCGCTGAAGACTTGAACGATCCCGGAAGAAAACATTTCACTCAAGGAATCTACGTCGTTTGTAACACGCGTAACCGGGCGACCCACGGGAGTTTTATCAAAATATCTCAACGCAAGTTTTTGAATATGCGAAAAAAGCTGCATGCGCAAATCGTAAACTATTTTTTGCCCCATCAATTCTGAATAATAAGTAAGGAAGTACTGCATAACAGCTTGGATCATCAACAATCCGAGCATCGCCAAACAAATGAGAAGCAGTCCGTGGTAGTCTTTGTTAGCAATGGAATTATCAACTGCGACTTTTGTAAGATATGGCCGGAGCGAAGGCAGAGCGGCAACAAATATGTTGAGCAGAATAGCCATTACAACATACTTTTTGTACGGCTTAACATACCTAAGCAATCGGCGCATTAATTTGGCGTCGTATGCTTTACCTAGTATTTCATCGTCTTTTTGATCGTCGGCCATTATTTCCTTTGCGGCAAAAAAAAATTTATTAATTTAATTCAGAAAGTTCTTCTTCAAGTAATTGTTTGAAATTGATGTCGGCATAAATTCCGCCTTTTACAACAAGTTCTTCATGTGTTCCTTCTTCTGCGATTTTACCTTTATCTATTACGAAAATCTTATCGGAGTCTTTCACGGTTGAGATTCTATGGCTGATGATTATGCTCGTTCTATTCTTCATGAAGTTTTTGAGAGACTTCAGAATATCTTCTTCCGTATGAGTATCAACCGCCGAGAATGAATCATCCAGAATTAAAATCTTAGGATCAACTGCCAATGCGCGGGCAAGAGTGGAACGCTGCTTCTGTCCTCCGGAAAGCGTTAGTCCCCGTTCACCGAGAATTGTTTCGTATCCGTTCGGAAATTCTTCAACATCTTTAGATAACTGTGCTATTTCGGAAACTTGGTTAATCAATTCTTGACTGTTATCATCAATTCCGAAAACAATATTGTTAGCAAGCGTATCTGAGAAAAGAAAATTTTCTTGTGGAACAAGACCAATATTTTTTCTCAGCACTTCGAGCGGAATTTTTTTTACGTTGATTCCATCTATTAAAACTTCACCGCCGATTGTATCGTAAAGTCTCGGTATCAAATTCACTAAACTTGATTTACCAACTCCGGTATGTCCGATGAATGCAACGGTTTGACCCTTTTTAATTTTAAAACTTACATTATCGAGGACAACCGGTAAATTTTCACCATAACGGAACGTAACATTTTTGAATTCGATACTTCCTTTTATCTTGTCAACAGACACATCCGTAATTTCGTTATCGGTGATCTCATAGGGTTCATTAAAAATTTTAAGGAGACGCTTCATGCTAGCTTCCGCTTGCTGAATCATATTTGCAACCCATCCGAATGAGATCATCGGCCAAATCAACATTCCAAGGTATGAAATGAATGCCGCCAACGCACCAAGAGTGAGTTCGTTATTTATGATCATTGTGCCGCCAAGCCAAATGATAACAATTATCGAAAAACCGGCAATCAAGAAAAACAAAGGATGAAAGAACGCCTGCAGTCTAACCAAATCCATTTTACGCAAGAGATAATCGTTGCTTGAACGGGAATATTGGTCAATCTCATAATCTTCCCTATGATATGATTTGATCACCCGGATCCCGGCGATGTTCTCTTGTGCTTTTGTTGTTAGCTCAGAGAATTTTTCCTGAATTTTTGTGTACCGGACATGAACTTTTTTCATTACTGTGTACACAAGAAATGATAAAATGGGCATCGGCAGTAAAGCAAATAAGGTCAACTTAACGCTTAACGAGAACATTATAATCAGAACCATTGTAAATAGAACGCCATTATCTATAGCATACATTACCGATGGACCGACGTATGAACGAACGGAATTTATATCGTTTGTTGCGTGAGACATTATATTACCGATCGAATTGTTCTGGAAAAATCTTAGTGGAAGTTTTTGAATGTGTTCCCAAAAATCTTTTCTTAAATCGTATTCAATTTCCCGTGAGACAACAATTATTGTTTGACGAATCAAAAATCCAAAAGCTCCGGCGAACATAGTTGTTAAGACAATATATACAGCGTTTCTAATTATTAATCCGGCAGTAACATGTTTGGTCAATTCATCAATACTGCTTTTTATTAAGAGCGGTACGTAAACCGTTCCCAGATTGGAGAGAACTATAAACAAAACCCCTAGAGCAAGTTTGCCTTTATAGCGTAGAAAATATTTTTTTAATGTAGCGAGACTGCGAAACAAGTTATCAGAATATCCTTTCTATTTTCTAACAATTACAATTCAAAAAAGATTCCTTAAATGAAAAAAGAGTATAAGTGAAGAGTTTAAAATAAATCTGCACTCTGCACTATCCAATTACTTCAAAGCCAGTGTACTTCTGCAAAACTTTGGGAACGATCACTTTTCCTTCCGGCGTCTGATAATTTTCTAATAACGATACCATTAACCGGCTCGTTGCTAAGCCGCTTCCGTTAAGAGTATGTACAAATTCCGGTTTCTTTGTTTCTTCTCTTCTGAAACGAATATTGGCGCGGCGCGCCTGGAATGCTTCAAAGTTACTGCATGATGATGCTTCAAGCCATTTATTTTCTGCGGGTGACCATGTTTCTATATCGTAACATTTTGCAGCAGAAAAACTTAGATCGCCCGTACATAATAATAAAATTCTATAAGGAATATTTAATGCATGTAAAATATCTTCTGCATCTTTTACCATCAGTTCCAATTCATCGTAAGAATTTTCCGGTTTGGAAAATTTTACCATCTCAACTTTATTGAATTGATGAACGCGTAAAAATCCTTTCGATTCTTTTCCATACGAACCGGCTTCCCGTCTGAAACATGGCGTGTAACCGACATATTTTATTGGTAGATCTTTTTCTGCAAGAATTTCATCGCGATGAATATTTGTTATCGGCACTTCAGCAGTTGGAATAGGAAACAAATCATCCTTTTCTATGAAATACATATCTTCTTCCATCTTGGGAATTTGTCCGGTGCCTTTCATCGATTCCCGGTTTACAAGAACCGGCGGCATAATTTCAGTATAACCGTGATGTTGTAAATGATAATCGAGCATAAAATTAATCAGCGAACGTTCAAGTGTTGCGCCTTTACCAGTATAAAGCGGAAATCCCGAACCGGAAATTTTTGTCCCGCGTTCAAAATCAAGTAAAGAAAGTTTTTTGCCAAGTTCAACGTGATCTAAAACCTTAAAATCATTTTTAAAGGAGAATCCTTCCGGCAACCATTTACGGACTTCAACATTATCTTCTGCGGTTTTTCCAACGGGAACAGACGAATGAGCTAAATTCGGTGTATGAAGTAAAATATTTTCCAATTTCTCTTCAACATCACGAAGCTGTCCGTCAAGCAACGCAATTTCATCTCCAACACGTTTCATCTCTGCAAAGACACTGGTTGTATCTTGCCCCGCTTTCTTCATCTGCGGAATTTGTGCTGAGACTTGATTCTTTTTTGCTTTTAAATCTTCTGTCTTTGAAATAAACGATCGTCTCTCTTCATCAAGCGCAAGAACTTCATCAACAATATCCTTTACATTCTTGTTAAGCAATCCTTGTCTAACAACTTCCGGATTCTCCCGGATAAATTTTACATCTAACATTTTTTCCTCTTCTTTAATTCTGAGGAACGCAGTGACGGTTAATCTCATAATTAATCTTGTAAGAGATTCTTCGCTACGCTCAGAATTTATTTTACTACTATGTTATAAATTTTATTTGGAACGTAAATTTCTTTTACAAGCTGTTTACCGTCGGTGTATGATCTAACTTTTTCATCGGCAAAGACAGCTTTCTTAACATCAGCTTCAGATGTATTAACTGCTAAATCAATTTTCGATCTAACTTTACCGTTTATCTGAACAACTATTGTAATATTATCTACGCTCAATGCGCTCTTGTCAACATCAAACCAACCCGGTTTTTCAAAAATAGATTTTTCTTTCCCGAGCATCTTCCAGCATTCTTCACCAAGATGAGGAGCTAATGAGGAAACCATTAATGCAAATCTTTCAAGTGAATAAGTCTGAATTTCTTTTCTACATTCACTCAAACTTTTAAGTTCGTTGAGTAATTCCATTAAAGAAGCAACTGCAGTGTTGAAACGGAAATGTTCTATCTCGATTCCAACTTTTTCCAAAGTTTGATTTGTCTTTCGGTAAACATTTTTTTCGTTGTCGTTCAATTCATCCAGATCATATTTCTCTTTTGCCGGATTATCTTTTGCCAAATTTTTATGTGTTTCAAAAATTGTATAAGTTCTCTGAACAAAACGGTCAACGCCTACAATTCCTTTATCACTCCAATCACCGCCAAGTTCGTATGGACCCATAAACATCAAATACATTCTAAAAACATCCGAGCCGTATTGATTCAGTAAAGCAATCGGATCAACAACATTATCCTTCGATTTCGACATCTTTGCGCCTTGATTTGTAATCGTTCCCTGATGAATAAGTTTTTGGAACGGCTCATCGCTGTTCACCAAACCGATATCGCGCAAAAATTTGTGAATGAATCTTGCATAAAGTAAATGCATCACTGCATGTTCCGCACCGCCGACGTATGTATCAACCGGCGTCCATGCGTTTGCTAGTTCTGTATCAAACATTCCTTTATCGTAATTAGGATTAAGATAGCGGAGGTAATACCATGATGAATCAACAAAAGTATCCATCGTATCAACATCGCGTTTTGCATTACCGTTACACTTTGGACATTTTACATTAACAAATTCTTCTTTGCTTGCAAGCGGAGAACCGCCATCCGGTTTGAAGTTTACGTCGTACGGCAAAACGACAGGCAGTTGATCTTCGGGAACAGGAACTTCTCCGCATTTTTCACAATGGATAATTGGTATGGGTGTTCCCCAATATCTTTGGCGTGAGATCAGCCAATCGCGGAGACGATAATGAATTGTACTCTTTCCGATTTTCTTTTCTTCAAGCCATTGAATTATTTTTTTCTTTGCATCATCAACGTAAAGACCGTTTAGAAAATCGCTGTTAATCGCCGGACCATCTTCCAAAAATGCTTCGCCGTCGAATCCTTCTGTGGGTTGAACTGTCCGGATGATCGGGAGATCGAACTTCTTAGCAAATTCCCAATCGCGTTCATCCTGCCCGGGCACAGCCATAATTGCACCTGTACCGTAGGTCATCAAGACATAATCGGCAATCCAGATTGGAATTTTTTTCCCGTTAACCGGATTAATTGCATACGCTCCGGTTTGAACTCCGGTTTTCTCTTTCACAGTTGAAGTGCGGTCAATCTCCGTCATTGATTTTGTCGAGTTTTTGTATGCCTCAACTTTTTCTTTGAATTCTTTTGTAGTAAGTTTTTCAACAAGTGAATGTTCCGGCGCAAGAACCATGTATGTGGCGCCGAAAAGTGTATCCGGTCTTGTTGTAAAAATTTTTATTTGATCATTACTGCCGTCAATTTCAAAATTTACCTCCGCACCGATGCTTTTACCAATCCAGTTAGTTTGCATCAATTTTGTTTTTTCCGGCCAGTCAATTTTATTCAGACAATCAAGAAGTTCTTCGGCATAATTGGTAATCTTAAAAAACCATTGAGTAAGATTTTTTTGCTCAACAGTCGTTCCGCACCGTTCACAAGTTCCATCATTTAAAACTTGTTCTCTTGCTAAAACTGTTTGGCAGGAAGGACACCAATTTACCGGTGCATTTTTTCTGTACGCTAATCCTTTTTTGTAAAGCTGTAAAAAGAGCCACTGATTCCATTTGTAATATTCTGGAACACAAGTCATTAACTCGGCGTCCCAATCGTACATACCGCCCATGCGTTTAACCATCTCACGAATGTCCGTGATGTTTTTCAACGTGCTATCTTGCGGGTGAACGCCGGTTTTGATCGCATAATTTTCTGCAGGAAGACCAAATGCATCATAACCGATCGGTTCAAAAACATTAAATCCTTTTAGCTTTTTGAAACGCGCGTAGGAGTCCGTCGGTCCGTAATTATACCAGTGCCCGATATGCATTTTAGCGGCTGACGGATAGATGAACATAACGAGGCAGTAGAGTTTTTTCTCGGCATTGGTTAAGTCGGTCTTATAAACTTTCTTCTCTTCCCAAAATTTCTGCCACTTTAATTCGATTTCTTCAAAGGGATACTTCATTTAATTACATTATTTGTGAAAATTGGAATCAAAGTTAGGAAAAATGGGGGGGCTTATCAAGGAACAGAATTATATGTTAAATCGGAAATTTCAAATGCATCCAAAGAATCATACTAAAATCAATAGTATTTTTTTTCGTATAACCTTTTCATAATTTACAATTGATAATAAGGATTTATTACATGGAGGTAATATGCCTGAGTGGATTGGAGACAGACTTAATCAAGAATGGAATGTAAGAGTTAGGCATGCACTGTATAGAAAAGACGGAACTTGGTATCATGTTTTGACTCATTTCCCAGCTGCTTTTTTTGATGAAAATGGATATGTTAAATTTAATAATGTAGAGGATTACCAAAAATATATTCAAAAATATGCAAATGGCATTAATGAAGTATCTCTTCCACAAGGAATATCTTCTCTTCCTGGTTACACTAAAGTATTAGAGTAAATAATAATTTAATTAGAGGATAAAATGAAGCGAGTATTTTTCTTTTTAATAATAATTTTCATAGCCCAAATTACTGCGCAGAAACGTGCGATGACAATTGAAGATATGTGGAATATGAAACGTATAACAAGTTTTGATCTTTCTCCCGATGGAAAAAATATTGTCTTCGCCGCAACATCTTACGATATGGATAAGAATAAAGGAAATAGTGATATCTGGACTATAAGTAGTGAAGGAAAATATTTACGTGCGATCAAGAACTCAGACGCCGGAGAGAGTGCACCAAAGTTTACCAGAGATGGGAATAAAATTGCTTATGAATTTAAAAACAATATCTGGCTCTGTGATCTTGACGGAACTAATAATTCTCAATTAACAGATCTATACACAGGCGCTTCGGGATTAGTCTGGTCCAAAAACGGAAATTTTGCACTATTCGTTTCGAGTGTATATCCCGATTGCACAACCCAGCTTGCTAATGAAAAGAAAGATAAAGAAGCGGAAGAAAGCAAAGTTAAAGCAAAAATTTTCACCGAGTTGATGTACCGTCATTGGAATGAATGGCGAGGAGATAAACGCAGTCACTTATTTCTTCTTAATGTTAAAACGAAAGAGTATGTTGATCTCACTTTAAATAGTAAGTCTGATGTTCCACCAATAGCACTTGGCGGCGATGTTGATTATGCTCTCTCACCGGATGGAAATGAAGTTGCATTTACAATGAACACCGATAAATTTTTAGCTGCAAGTACAAATAACGATGTTTTTATAATTAATGAAAAATCTCCGGGCTCATACAAAAAGATTTCAGTCAGCGGCGGGAATGATAATGGTCCTGTTTATTCACCCGATGGAAAATTTATTGCGTTTCATTCAATGGCTCGCGCGGGATTTGAATCGGACAAACAAACTCTTATGCTTTATAATCGTACAAACGGAGAATTAAAAAATGTAACGGAAAAACTCGATATCTCGATCGGGCAGATTGTGTTTTCTCCGGATGGAAAATTTATTTATTACGATTCAGACAGAGAAGCATTTCACTCGATTTTCAAATACAATTTGACAACAGGAGAGAATAATGTATTAATTAATGACGGAACAAATAGTTCTATACAGCTTTCTCCCGACGGAGATCAAATTTACTTCTTACGTCACCAAAGTAATTTACCAACTGAAATCTTTTCGATGAATACAAATGGGCGAAACTTAAAACAGATAACCAACATCAATGGAGAATTACTTTCGCAAATTCAGTTCGGTGAGTTCGATACATTCTGGAGCCAAGGAGCTAATAAGGCGGAAGTTCAATCAATCATAGTAAGACCGCCATTCTTCAACCCGAATAAAAAATATCCGCTCATTTTTTTAATTCACGGCGGACCGCAGGGAAACTGGGCTGATGATTTTCATTACAGATGGAATACGCAGCTATTTGCTTCGAGAGGATATGTTGTAGTAGCACCTAATTCGCGCGGCAGTACCGGTTACGGACAAAAATTTACAGATGAAATTTCCGGTGATTGGGGTGGAAAAGTTTATACTGATTTGATGAACGCTTGTGATTATGCAATTAAGAATTTTAAATTCATTGACGCCAAAAATACTTTTGCCGCCGGCGCATCTTACGGCGGATATATGATCAACTGGATGGAAGGTCATACAACAAGATTCAATGCTGTTGTTTCGCATGACGGAGTTTACAATATTGAAAGTATGTACGGTTCAACAGAGGAACTCTGGTTCCCGGAATGGGAAATGAAAGGAACACCGTGGCAAAACAGAACTCTTTATGAAAAATGGTCACCTAACCGCTTTGTCAAAAACTTTAAAACTCCAATGCTGATAGTTCATGGCGCGTTGGATTTCAGATTATCAGAGACACAAGCATTCGAACTTTTTACTGCGCTTCAGCGCAAAGGTATACCGAGTAAATTTTTGTATTTCCCGGATGAATTTCATTTTGTAACTAAACCTCAAAATGCCCGTCTATGGTGGAATACAATCTTTGATTGGTTTGAACAATATAAAAAATAATCGGAGTGAATAATGAAATACTATGAAAGAGAATATTTAAACCCAAAAGCAATTGATGAAAACAGTTTTGATACCGAAGAAAAAGTTAAGCATGGCAGTGATTACGTAGAAGATCGCCTTTGGGATAAAGTTGAACGTGTCGGAAGTAAAATACGATTTGCAAATGAGGTGAAAGCATTATACCGATACATGACTGATAAATATGTGCCTTGGTATCGTAAATCAATTATTGTTGCAGCGTTGATCTATTTTATCAGTCCGATTGATGCAATACCGGATATAATACCACTGGTTGGTTATCTAGATGATCTCGGAGTGATTACTGCTGTAATAAAATATCTGGGACATGAGCTTGTTCCGTATTATGATTGAGATCAATATGAATTGTAAATCACTTTACCTTAAAATAACTTACTTCGGAGTGATTATGGGATTGTTCGGCTGTGGTTTATCTAATTATGCCCCGCTTGACGTTGTAGATAAAGTTGATGTACAGCGTTACATCGGAAAGTGGTATGAAATTGCAAACTTGCCTAACAGTTTTCAGAAAGGATGTAATTGCACAACCGCAGAATATAGCATTATAGATCCGGAAACTATTCGTGTTATTAACACGTGTAAAAAAGACAGCACGAATGGAGAAGTTGAACAAGCAACCGGTAAAGCCTTTGTAGTTGAAGGAAGCAACAATGCAAAGTTACGAGTTCAATTCTTCTGGCCTTTCAGAGGAGATTATTGGATCATTGAGCTTGATAAAGAAAAATATCAATATGCTGTTATTGGAACACCGAGCAGAAAGTATTTATGGATCCTTTCCCGCACACCTAAAATGGATGAACATACTTATAATATGCTTGTTGATAAATGTAAGACAAATAGTTTCGATATAAATAAACTTCAGAGAACAAATCAAGATTGTCCATAAATTTGAATTATGAAAAATCAATTATTGACTTTTTTCAGAATCAGTCACTATCGAATAAAATAACTTCCCTTACCGAATCAAAATTAACTATGATGAGCATGAGGTTGAATTGTTATTATTAAAGAACGGAACTAATCAAGAATCATTTTTGTAAGAAACATACTACCTAGTTAAAATTATTTTATTATAAATTGGAGGATGAACATGGAAACAAGAACTCTCGGGAAAAATGGCCCTGTAGTTTCGGCAATTGGTCTTGGCTGTATGGGTATGTCGGAGTTTTATGGAATCGGCGATGACGCTGAATCCATAGCAGTCATTCACCGCGCGCTAGAACTCGGAATATTTTTTCTTGATACTGCAGACATGTACGGTGTTGGAAAAAATGAGGAATTGGTTGGAAAAGCAATCAAAGGAAAGCGCGATAAAATTTTTCTTGCTACTAAATTTGGAAACGTCCGAGGACCGAACGGAGAATTTCTCGGCATTAACGGTAAACCTGAATACATCCGTGCTGCATGCGACGCTAGTTTGAAACGCCTCGGCATCAATATAATCGATTTATATTACCAGCACCGTGTTGATCAGAATGTTCCGATTGAAGAATCAGTTGGAGCGATGGCAGAATTAGTTAAGGAAGGCAAAGTGCGTTATCTCGGATTATCTGAAGCTGCACCACAGACAATCCGCCGCGCAAATAAAATTCATCAGATCACCGCGCTTCAAACCGAATATTCATTGTGGTCGCGTGATGTTGAAATAGAGATTCTTTCTACTTGCCGTGAACTTGGAATTGGTTTTGTAGCATACAGCCCGTTAGGACGCGGATTTTTTGCATCAAGATTTAAATCGGAAACCGATTTTGGTGAAGGAGACTTTAGAAAAAATCATCCAAGGTTTCAAGGAGAAGAATTAAAACAAAATCTTTCTTTACTTACAAAAGTTGAGGAGATAGCAAAAGAAAAAAAATGTACTCCGGCACAGCTTGCCCTCGCATGGGTTCTTGCCCAGGGAAAAGATATTATACCAATTCCTGGTACAAAAAGAATTAAATACCTGGAAGAAAATGCGAAGGCTACAACTATACATTTAAACGAAGCTGAACTAAAACGTATTAACGATGCAGTGCCATTTGGCGCAACTTCCGGTCCGCGCTATCATGCTCAAGGAATGAAAACTATCAACGGTTGATATCTTTTATTTCAAGAAATTGGTTTCATCTCGGGATACTCGAAATATGATTTTGATAAAGCGAACTACCAGCAGGAATAAAGATTTTAGAGAGTTAATTGCTTTACTGGACAGCGATCTCAACAACCGTTACGGAACAGAGCAAACTGTATATGATCAGTATAATATTATCGAATCGATTGATACTGTTGTGGTTGCATATCTAAATAATATTCCCGCCGGATGCGGATGTTTTAAAATCTATGATTCCGATACTATTGAAATCAAACGGATGTTCGTTAAAACGGAAATGCGCGGTAAAGGAATTTCTAAATTGATTTTAAAAGAATTAGAGAACTGGGGAATCGAAAAAGGGTACTCACAAGCAATTCTTGAAACTGGAATAAAACAAACGGAAGCGATTGGATTATATGAAAAAAGCGGCTATCAAAAAATTGAAAACTTCGGACCCTATGTTGGAATGCCGTATAGTATTTGTATGAAAAAACTTTTGAAATAAATTTTTTGCCGGATAAATCTCAATGAAACAACCATGTTATTTGATTAAAGACGGATTTGAAGTAATTAAACAACTGGTTGAATAAAAACTCTCAACAATTATTTATGATCAGAAAATCTTTTCTAATCAAATTCATATCTTTGCGTTAATCATTTTGAGGAACCAATGAATTTCAAAGTAATAAAGAGAAATATAATCTTTCATGGAAAAGTTTTTGATGTGAAAGTTGACGAAATAGAATATAATGGAACGGGCAACAAATCTTTCAGACAAGTTGCAGTACATCCGGGCGGAGCTGTAGTGCTGCCGTTAAAAAGTAATGGCAAAATTGTTTTGATCTCCCAATACCGCTATCCGCATAACGAAATACTTTTAGAACTTCCTGCCGGTAAACTTGAAAAAGATGAAGACCCGTTACTCTGCGCCACTAGAGAACTTACTGAAGAAACCGGTTATACTTCAAACAAGATTACAAAACTTGGAAAGATTTATACTACTCCCGGTTTCTGCGATGAGGTTTTACATATTTATCTTGCTGAAGATTTAACGCCCGGTAATCATGCTCGGGAAGAGGGCGAAGAAGGAATGGAAGTTATTGAATTAACACTTGATGAGATCAAAGAAAAAATCCGTACCGGAAATATTGTTGACGCAAAAACTATTTGCGGAATTCACTTTTGGGAGAATAGATAAAATCATTCTTCTAATGGCAAAGAAAGATCAGAGAAGCGAATTAAAAAGTTCAATTATTCTCGGGTAAAAACTTTCAAAGTTTGGATATTGAGCGCGGTCGTTTTCATATTCAACCATTAAGCTGTCAAGATTCCGGATGTATATAAAACCTGAACTCGTCTCCTGGTTAATAACCATATTTTTATAAGCCTCTCCTCTCATTTTCAAAGCCAACCTTGCAACAACAGTTCTAACTAAATGTTCATTCACACAAGTTTCCCATTGAGAGTATGCTTGCGCTTGCATCTGGGTTCTGATCGGTTCGTACAGCGCTCTCGAATTATTAATCTGAGCAAAATATTTTGTTGTAACTGGATTGACAAACGAATGGCTGAACTCGTGCAATAATATATAGAGAAGATATTCTTTGTTGCCGAATGACAAAGTACCGCTCGAGTAAGCCATTGGCCCGGCAACATTATAAATATCCATTCCTTCTGTATTCTCAACTTGAGGTCCATAACCGCCGGTGTGGAAAAGAGGCGCTGGCAAAATATTATAGCTGTGTTTTCTCTCGCCGAAATAATCTTCCAGCAGCTTTGTATAGTTGGTATCTCCAATTGTTTTAATCATATCGTTTTGAATATGATTATAGAATTTCTGTTTGCCGTTAAAGAACTTCATAAAATCGGTATCTATTGCAAAAGCTCTTAGTTTTTCTGCAAAATTTCTTAAAACAGATTCACCGCCAGCACGAGTTATAAGATAATCCGAATAGGGTGTTGTCTGTGTAAATTCAGGAGGATTACTGTGATAAAGTACAAACGCTACCGGTGCATCATAATTAAAACCGCTGTTAGTTAATGCCTGCGATTTTTGCACAGCAGCGTGATTTGAAAAATTAGAGAAATAATTATCTATATCATGCTTGTAACCAATATCAAATTTTGTGTGTCTCTGATCAGCCCATGTAGTAAAATGTTGAACTATCGCCAGCAGTTCTATTCTCGGATCAACCTTTAGATTGAGGCCAGGTGGATTTGGCAAAGCATAATCTTCTTCCAGATCAACAGGAATAGTATCTACAATATTGTCCTTAGAACAACTAATTAAAAAGAATATCGTCGTTAATGCGGCAAGAATAAGCAACCGTTTCATTTTACAGTTCCTTATTTAGATGAATCTTTGAATGCAGAATTCAGAATGTAAAATAATTCTGTGCTTTACAATCATCACTCGTTAGTAAGTTCATCCAATTCAACTTTATGTAAGTGAGTTATTTTCTTCCCAAGAAATCGTTCAGCAACTTCTCTGAATTTTACAGGTACATCGCTGACATAAAATTCACTTTGCCCCTGATGAACCGACTGATTGCGAAGTTGTCTTCCGTTCAAATAATCTTCAACCAATCTCGCCGCCGGAGTTCCGGAGTCTATCAGCTTAACATTTTTCCCGACAACTTTTTGAATTATCTCCTGTAGTATCGGATAATGTGTACAACCAAGAATTAAACTATCAATTTTCTTTTTGTGAAGTTCACCTAAATATTCTTTAGCAACAAGTTCGGTTACTTTGTGATCAAGCCAGCCTTCTTCTGCTAGCGGAACAAATAATGGACAAGCTTGCTCATAAACTTTTATTTTCGGATTTAATTTCTTCAACTCATGAGTATAAGCTTTGTTGTTGATTGTAGCACGTGTCCCTATTACTCCTATTACTCCATTTCTTGATTCCTGTATTGCCATCTTTGCACCGGGTTCGATCATCCCGATGACCGGGATAGTTAAAAATTTTCTTAACTCTTTAAGCGCAACAGAAGAGGCGGTATTACAGGCAACAACAAGCAGTTTAATATTTTTCCTTAATAAAAAATTTGCCGCTTGAAGAGAATACTCAACAACTGTTTCGTTGGATTTTGATCCATATGGAACACGTGCAGTATCGCCGAAATAAACAATATTCTCGTTTGGCATTAACCGTGCAACGGACCTGACAACTGTTAATCCGCCAATACCGGAATCAAAAAAACCAATCGGGTTTGTTTTAGTCATGAAATTCAATTTATCACCTCATATATGAATGCTGTCAACTTTATCTTGCAGAAATTCTTTTTGTTATTAATTCATAAAAGTTGACAGCATTTTGTTACAGCATCTCTTCAATTGTTTGAGTTAATTCGTGTGTTATTAATTGATAAACATCGG
>Ga0182021_10005944_pt1 | contig 14490 bp, 13 predicted proteins | sample 612E3MmetaG_FD_120493 | JGI IMG/M metagenome (GOLD analysis project Ga0182021, IMG submission 120493) | Permafrost microbial communities from Stordalen Mire, Sweden - 612E3M metaG (Illumina Assembly) | ecosystem: Environmental > Terrestrial > Soil > Wetlands > Permafrost | place: Sweden... | reverse complement strand
CGAAGGATGGACAAGCGACACTTCCTTCACCCTCGAAAACGCGATAGAAACTTATGCGAAACTGGGAGTAAAATCCTTCCTGATTACTTCGATTTCTAAAGATGGCACCCTTTCGGGTCCCGACTTAGATACGCTAGAGGAAGCATGTAAATGGTCAGGAGGCGGAGGTGTCATCGCTGCAGGCGGCATAGGCACGCTCAACGACCTTGCTGCGCTCAAACGCGTCGGAGTCGATGCAGCAGTCGTCGGAAAAGCACTCTACGAAGGCAAATTCGCACTCAAAGAGGCACTAGAAACCGTAAAGGAGAACTAAACATGCCATTGGCGAAAAGAATAATCCCGTGCTTGGATGTTACGGGCGGATGCGTCGTGAAAGGCGTCAACTTTCTTAACCTCCAAAACGCAGGCGACCCCGTGGAACTCGCAAAACGGTACTCGGATGCAGGCGCAGACGAACTCGTCTTCTTAGACATAACTGCGTCTTCAGACAACCGTGAAACTCTTCGAGACATTGTGGAGGGCGTTGCAAAAGCCATTAACATCCCGTTCACGGTAGGAGGCGGCATACGAAATGAGTCCGACGCGCGCCTGGTCTTGTGCAGCGGCGCAGACAAAACCTCAGTCAACACCGCGGCAGTGGAAAAACCCCAGCTGATTTCGAAGCTGGCGGACCTGTTTGGGCAGCAATGTGTAGTCGTCGCAATAGACGCAAAGAGAAACCTTAGCAAACAGAAAGACAAAATCACCATCGAAACAGCCGAGGGTCCGGTTTGGTTCGAAGTCTACACTTATGGCGGACGCAAACCCACGGGCCTCGACGCTATCGCATGGGCGACAAAAGCCATGGGGCTTGGAGCAGGCGAATTCCTCGTCACCTCCATGGATTGCGACGGAACAAAAAACGGCTTCGACCTCGATCTGACAAGGGCTATCTCAGAGCGGGTGAACGTACCCGTCATCGCAAGCGGCGGCGCAGGAAAGCCCGAGCACTTCCTTGAAGCGTTCACAAAGGGCAAAGCAGACGCGGCGCTGGCTGCGTCCGTTTTTCACTACGACCAGTACCCCGTGTCAGTCGTTAAAGATTATTTGCGGAAGATGGGGGTGACAATTAGACCATGACCGAAACTGACCTAGCCGAAAAGATGGATTGGAAGAAGATGGATGGACTCATACCCGTCGTCGTACAAGACGTCAAAACCAAAGCAGTCCTGATGCTAGCATACGCCAACAAAGAAGCCCTGCAAAACACGTTAAAGACTGGAAAGGCAACTTATTGGAGCCGCAGCAGAAAAGAGTTGTGGGTTAAGGGCGAAACCAGCGGACACACACAGAAAATTAAGAACGTAATCACCGACTGCGACTACGACACTCTACTTTATATCGTTGAGCAAGAGGGACCCGCATGCCACACAGGCGATTACACATGCTTCCACCACGAATTCAAATGTGCCCCTCAATAGTTTTTTAACCATCTTTCTCTCTATTTCTAGTTAGTTATTGTCGAATTGATTAGGAGTAATAATTGTATGTCTTTGCACCCAGCCATCCTCTACGAGAGGCAAGCAGAAAACAAAGTAAAATGCTGCCTTTGCGGACGTCGATGCCTTATAGCCGAGGGAGCTTCAGGCTTCTGTTTAGTCAGAAAAAATGAGGGCGGCACGCTTTTCACGCTCAATTACGGAAAAGCGGTTTCGGCATGTGTTGACCCAATTAGCAAGAAACCTCTTTCACATTTTAACCCCGGCGCGCAGGTGATGTCAGTTGCGGCGGCTGGCTGCAACTTCCGCTGCCAATTCTGCGACAACTGGATGATAAGCCAAGACAAAGAAGTCGCAGGCAAAAACTTTCCGCCAGCGGACATCGTAAAGAAAGCGAGAGAAGAGAACTGCCAGGGCATAGCCTACACCTACACTGAACCAACGATTTACATGGAGTACGCCCGTGACACCGCGGAGTTGGCGCATCAAGTGGGTTTTTTTAATACATTTGTGACGAATGGTTACATGACTCCTGAAGCGGTGAAAACTATTGCACCTTTCTTGGATGCGGCAACTGTGGACTTCAAGGCAGGCGGCGACCCGGACTTCTACAAGAGCGTTTCTGCGGTCCCGACTGTAACCCCAATCTACGAAGCCCTCAAAGAACTCAAGCTGCAGGGCGTTCACATCGAACTAACCAACCTCATCATCCCCAAAATCGGCGACGATATGGGCAAAATCCGCGAGATGGCAAAATGGATCAAGGATTACTTGGGCAAAGACACGCCGTTTCATCTGCTCCGGTTCCATCCAGACTACAAAATGACGACGGTGCCCGCGACGCCTGTTGAGACTTTGGAACACGCGTACATGGCATGCAAAGAAGCTGGATTAAACTACGCGTACGTTGGCAACTTGCCTGGTCACCCCGCGGAGAACACTTACTGTCCCAACTGCAATGAGGCAGTGATCAAGAGATACAGTTACGAGATTACACGTTGGAACTTGACTAAGGACATGCGGTGCCCAGTCTGCGGAACCGACATTCCAATTAAGGGGAAGTTACATGTGACGGGAGCCAAATTTCCCTATGCCTTATTCTGACCACACCACATTGAAACAACCTTTGGGACCATCACATTGACGTCCATAGAGAAGGTCGAAGCACAGAAAAACTAAGCACAACCACAAACCCAGCCTCAAACAGCATTTCAACAAGAGGCTAAGCCTTTTATGTCCTATTCTCATCCTTCACATGTTGCTTCAACTCATCGAAACGGGGTTCTCTTGTGGACAAGAAAATCAGGATCTTAGGCATCGTAGGTAGTCTCCGCAAAGGGTCCTTCAATAAAGCAATCATGAATGCCGCTTTGGAGCTTGTTCCCGAAAACGTGGAGATAGAGCTCTTTGATATAGCAGGCATTCCGCCGTTCAACCAAGACTTCGAAGCCCAACCCCCACAAATTGTACGAGACTTCAAGGAAAAAATAAAAGCTGCAGATGCCCTCCTCATAGCATCGCCCGAATACAACTATTCCATTCCCGGCGTTCTTAAGAACGCCATCGATTCGGCATCCCGACCCTACATTGACAAGGTTTTCGAGGGCAAACCAGTCGCGCTCATGAGCGCATCTTCAGGCAGATTGGGCGGAGCCCGCGCGCAATACCACCTGCGGCAGGCATTCGTTTTCCTCAACATGCACCCCATCAACAAACCGGAAGTCATTTTGCCTCAGGCGCAACAGTACATCGACGTAAATGGGAAACTGACAAATGAGGAAACTCGAACGCTAATCCGGCAATTGCTGGAAGAACTTGTCAAGTTTACCAAGCAACTTCAAAAATCCTGAAACAAATCCGCATCTAAATCGAATTTGCTGTTCAGAGTTTAGTACATAATGTTCCAAGGCATGGCGCTATAAGATTCACCGCACAAATGAAGTGCAGTGATTGAAATGGCGCATGAAAAACTGAAATCCTTAGCGGTGTGCATCATGATTTTCGCCATTGTAGGCTCAGTAAGCTGGGCTCTTGTCAACGCTGAAACTTCACATCGCCATCAAATTCAACCTCAACCAATGCCGAAGTTAACTTCGCAGACACAAAGCAGTCACACGAATCTAGAGTTTGTCGAAAACCAGTTGAGAACGAAAGAAAGTCCTGATCGTTCAAATTAGCTTGTAGAAGAGATTAGTTCGGCTTAGATTCTACTAGACTCTTGACCAATTGCCTCGCTTGGCTATTTCCTGATAACCTTTTAAGCCAAAACCGACACTACCAGCAACATACAAAATTGACAGGGGATGCTTGGAATCCGAGTAATCGCTGACCTACACATTCACAGCCGCTTCAGTAGAGCCACAAGCGAACAAATGACAATCAAAGAGATTGCGCGCTACGCCAAAATGAAAGGACTCCAGGTTGTGGGCACGGGCGACTTTACGCATCCGATGTGGCTCAAAGAGATACAGCAAACCCTCACAGCCGATGGCGACTCTGGGCTCTACAAGTTGGCTTCAGGCTCTGAGCAAACAGTACGCTTCATGCTGACAACAGAAGTCTGTACCATCTTTGACTTTGAGAATCAGAACAGAAAAGTTCACCACGTCATTTTGTCCCCCAGTATTGAGGTAGCAACCCAAATTAATGACGCTCTTGGCAAGTATGGGAATTTGAGTTCAGATGGCAGACCCATCCTGAACACGACCGCGCCACAACTAGTAGAAGAAGTCATTGCAACTTCGTCCAAAAACGTCGTTTTTCCCGCGCATGCATGGACACCTTGGTTTAGCGTTTTTGGGGCTTTTAGCGGGTTTGACAGCATCGAAGACTGCTATCAAGACACCACTAAACACATCCATGCCTTGGAAACTGGCCTCTCAAGTGACCCGCCGATGAACTGGCGGTTGAGCAACCTCGACAAGTTCACGTTAGTTTCGAACAGTGATAGCCACAGCTTTTGGCCGTGGCGAATGGGGAGAGAAGCGAACGTCTTCGAACTTGAACGGCCCACCTACAGGGAAATAACTAAGGCCATCCAAACCAAGGACACCAAGCGGTTCAAGTTCACCATCGAAACCGACCCCGCATATGGCAAGTACCATTGGACAGGACACCGCAACTGCAATGTGTCACTCTCAGCGGCGGAAGCCCGCAAACTCAACAACATCTGCCCCGTCTGCGGCAGAAAACTCACCGAAGGCGTAGAGCAACGCATAGAGGAACTGGCTGATCGACCAGACACATACAAATCAGCCGACTCGCCTGGTTTCATGCGGCTACTACCGCTTTCAGAAATAATCGCCGCCGTAATAAACGCGGGTTCGCCTTCGACGCAAGCTGTCTGGAAAATCTACACGCCGCTAATAAGCACGTTTGGCGACGAATACAAAGTGCTGATTGACGCGCCCAAAGAAGCCTTAGCCGCTGCGGTGGTGGATCAGAGGATTGCCGAAGCCATCATAAAAGTCAGGGAAGGCGCAGTCACAATAGTTCCAGGCTACGACGGAGTCTATGGTAAGCTTGTTTTACCGCCAACCGAAAAAGAGGAGCCAAAACCAGAAACTCAAACCATCCCAACCACTCGACTTAAGCCTCCGAAGGGAAGAATAAAGCAAAGCAGTCTAGGCGACTTTCTTTAGACATCTACAACTTAAACACAACCATTTTATCCTCATGTTCCATTAACCCTGATACGCATTGCCGTCGGAGGCAACACCTACTTGAAAGACCTTCTCACCAAAATCATTAATCAAGCTACAGAAAAATTCGCCGCCCAATACGCTGAAGTCCGCGCGCAGAACCTGTCCAAAACCATGTTCACCATGAAAGAGGGACGCGTGGAAGCAGCGAAGCAGGGAATAGAAAACGGCGCCGCGCTCCGGGTGCTCGTCAATGGGGCATGGGGGTTTGCTTCTGTTGGATCTCTTGACCAGAAAGTTCTGACAGAAGCCATCCTGGATGCGTGCGCCATGGCGAAAGCCGCTAGCACGCGACTAAAGAACCCAATTAAACTCGCAGCAGCCAAACCTGTCGAAGACCACGTGGTAATTAAGCCAAAGAAGAACCCGGCGGAAATCAGCGTGGAAGACAAAATCAAAACCGCTTCCGACATAACTCAGGTCGCCATGAAGTGGGATAAACGGATCAAAAGCTGCACCGTGGACTACTTGGATTTGGCGGGCACAAGCTACTTCGCCACGAACGAAGGCGCCTACATCGAGCAGGACAAACTCTACGTCTGGTCCAAGGCGACGGCTTCTGCGCTTCAAAATGGCGTTTACACGTTTAGCCGAGAAGAAATTGGCTCCACCGTTGGCTACGAACTCTTCGACACAGAGACCCCTCAAGCCATCGGCGAAAGGTTAGCAAAACGAGCAGTCATCCAACTGGGCGCGAAGGCACCTAAAGGCGGCAAATTCCCAGTGGTTCTAGGACCAAACGTAGTGGGCGTTTTCGTTCACGAAGCGTTTGGGCACTTAGCAGAGGCGGATTTAGCTTTGGCAGGCGGCGTATTAGCCGACAACATGAACAAGAAAATCGCGTCGGAATTAGTTACGTTTTACGATGACGGGACAATCGAGGGCGCCTTTGGCAGCTTCAAGTACGACGACGAAGGCACCCCAGCTCAGAAAACGCTGCTCATCAAAGACGGCGTCGTCGCAGGGTTGATGCATAACCGCGAAACCGCTCAAAAATTTGATGCACAACCCACGGGCAACGCGCGCGCAGAAGACTTCCACGTCGAACCAATAATCCGCATGTGCAACACCTACATGGCGCCGAGGAACCACACATTCGAGGAGCTGTTTGAAGGCGTGAAAGAAGGCTACTTCTTCAAGAGCTTCAGAGGCGGCCAAGCGAACCTTGACGGCACATTCCAAGTAGGCATCCAAGAAGCCTACGAAATAGTCAACGGCGAATTGGGCGAGCCCATCCGCGACGCATCCATAAGCGGCAACACACTAGAAACCCTCCTCAAAGTCGACGCAGTCGGCAAAGACTTCGAGCTCGACTCAGGTCGATGCGGGAAAGGGCAAACCGCGTTTATAGGCGACGGGGGTCCACACATCAGAGTTAGCGAGGTGACTGTCGGTGGCAGCGCTTAACAAACAAACCATGCTTGCCTTGGCGGAGAACGCCGTCAAAGTAGCCCTGCATAAAGGTGCAGCAGAAGCAGAAGCTTTTGCATACGATGGCAAGGCGACAAACGTGGGCATCGAGCGGGGGCAAATCATGAAAACCGCCCGAATCCTAGACCGCGGCATAGGCATTCGTGTGCAAGTTAACAAAGCCATTGGATTCGCTTACACAAACATCGTAGATAACCCCACCACCGTTGAAGACGCAATCGTAAAGGCTTTGGCGGCAGCACGTGCAAGCAAACCCGACAAGGACTGGAAGGGTCTACCGGAAAAGAAAACCTACGCTCCAGCACCTGAAGGGACCTTTGACGACAAAATCTTGGCGCTCCACGCCGAAGACTTAGTCAATCTTTCAACACGCATGCTGGACGCTGCAACGGAAGCGGACAAACGGGCTTTCCCCATTGAAGGCGGCGCTGGAGCAGGATACGGCTCCAACGCGGTAGCTAACTCCAACGCCGTGTCTGTTTTTGAAGCTGGAACAATGGTAGAGTGCAGTTTAGCTGCATTAGCTAGAGAGGGAAACAAGGTGACTCCTGTCTGCTTTGAGTTCGCCGCAGAAAGAACCCTCAACGTCGACCCCGAGCGGGTGGGCAAAGAAGCCACGCGACTGGCCCTTTCATCGTTGAAAACCAAGTCAGTGGAAACAAAAAACTACAAACTCCTATTCACACAATTCGCACTGCAAGAACTGCTCTACTACACGCTCATCAACGCAGTGAAAGCCGATTCAGTAGAGAGAAACCAATCGCCCTTCAAGGAGAAACTGAACACAAAAGTAGGGTCCGACGCGATCACAATAATCGACGACGGCTTACTCCCCGGCGGACTCCGTACAGGTATCTTCGACGGGGAAGGAGTACCTCACCAGAAAACTCCAGTTATCGAAAAAGGTGTCCTCAAAAATTTCCTCTATGACAACTACACCGCAAAGAAGCAGGGCAGGGAAAGCACAGGCAATGCTTCCCGCGCAGGTTACCTTTCGACACCAAGCATTGAAACGACAAACTTCCATATCTTGCCCGGAACAAAATCAGCCGACCAAATGCTAAGCGAAGTCGACGACGGCTTGATGGTATCTTACTTGCAGGGAGCACATAGCAGCAACCCAGTCAGCGGCGAATTCTCAGTGGTAGCAACGCCTGCTTGGAGAATACGAAACGGCAAAATCGAAAACGCCACCCGCGGCGTCATGCTCGCAGGCAACATCTTTGAATTGCTCAAAAACGTCAGCCTGGTAGGCAGCAACGAACGGAAGATGGGGCAGCTGGTTGCGCCATGGCTGATAGTTGAAAACGTGCGAGTAATCGGAAAGTAAAGAAGGATTCAACTAGCCAGACGCTAGGTTCCATACTTTTATTGCGACGATTTCGACCCACAACAAGAAAGAACCCGTTGTTATGCGTTCGAATAGGCCGCGCAGGTCAGAATTTACCAAAGCAACCGTAAGTAACCCGAAGACTAGGGTTACCACGAATATCCCTAGAGAAAACTTGCTGTATAACCGCCAACGGTCGTTTCTTCTGGTAGCTCGCCAAGACGCAAGTTCAATCGCAAATACTATGGGAACAACTAAAGCGCCGACCGCAAGGTGAAGCATTCCAGTTAAGGTCACTGACTTGCCGCCTTCGTCAAGAGGGAAAAAGAGGGTCCACGCAACACCTAAAACGCTATTTATGACTAGGGCAATCAAAATTACGCCTCTAGCGCGCCCTTTGCCAAGACTTGCGTAAAGTCCGAATGCGAAGGGAATTAACAAAATATTGTAAACCACAAACATCGCATTTAGCAGGTCTCGGTTTGGAGCGCCTCTTTGTATTAGTTCGCTCACTGTTTTTCCAATCTGTGAGTAAGAGGGGTCTAGAACGTTCCCAACGACGAGTGTAGCCACGTAGAGAAGTGGCGCTAAGATGCCGCAGATGGCAAGGATTTTAGTTTTGGAAGAGTCCATGACCGAATCGACCGATTTTGTATGCTAATGAATTGGGCGTTAATAAGATGACTGTCCCAATTTCCTCAATATTGCTGAGCATGATTATTTCAGAATGACCAAATTGATCTGTGGAAGAACAGTTGTCGTGCCGCGGAAAAGACAGCATTTTCTACACGCAGAAAAGGGAAACTTAGTTTATGCCCAGAAGCTTTTGCTGTACTCGCCCAGTATAGCCTCGTACATGCCCCGCGTTTGTTGTGCAATCTTGTCCCAATCGTACTTTTCCAAGATGACTTTGTAGGCTTTTTCCTTGATGCTACGAGCGAATCCATCGTCGGTGAGGATTTTTTGGATGCCCCAAGCCAGTGAATCTGTATTGTTGGGGTAAACCTTCACACCTGTCACGTCATGTTCCACAATCTCGCCCAACCCACCAGTGTCTGAGACAACAACTGGACTCTTCGCTGCCATGGCTTCAAGTGCCACGATGCCAAACGGTTCAAATAGCGACGGAACAACCGAGACATTGGCAACTTTCTGCAGCTTCAAAAGACTCGGCTCATCCACAAAGCCCGTGAACAAAACCTTGTGTTCGAGCCCCATGCTTTTGACGATGTTGCTTAGTTGCTCCTGCATGTAGCCGCTGCCGACTATTATAAATTTGGAGTCGGTTTTTGCTAGCACTTTTGGAATGGCGTTAATGAGTATGTGAATGCCTTTCTCATAGACAAGGCGCCCAACGTAGAGTACGATTTTTTCATGTGGCAACGCGTATCTAAGTCGGAAACTTCGCAGATCATGTTTCTCTAAACCATCATAGTCGTGTGGGTTGACGCCGTTTGGAACCATGCTGAGCTTGTCAGGGGGCAAACCAAACGCCCATTTAACGTGTTGAACCATGTATTGGCTGCAGCAGATAACCCTCCACGCCTCGTATGTTAGCCAAGCTTCGGTTTCGTGAATCATCCGTTCAGTCGTGGTATGCAGCCCGTCTCTTCGCCCAATTTCCGTGCTATGCATTGTAACCAAGAGGGGTTTACGGAAAACATGTTTCAACCCAATTCCGGTTGTTGCTACCAGCCAGTCGTGTGCATGAAACACATCGATGGGTTCAGGCAATTTCGCCGCTATGGCTGCAGCCTCTTTCTGCATGTTCAGGTTCATGAGATAAACCCACGTAGCAAAGTCTGGCGACGGATTCTTGTAACTGTCAATGCGGTAAACTTCCACCCCGCCAATGTTTTCGTGATCGGGAGCGCCCGGGAAGTCACAAGTTACCACGTGAACCTTTACATTATTTTTTGCGAGGCTCTTTGAGAGGAAATAGACGTGGGGACTGATGCCGCCTATTACTCTTGGCGGAAATTCCCAACTGAACATCATCACGTTTAGCGGGCGATTCATGGTTTTGCGGCACCTCCTTTGGCTAAAGAGTATACGCCGATTATGTCTTTTACCCACGAATCCGAACTTGGTGAGACCACTGTGATTCTCTCTTTGGGGACTTTGTAAATTCGGACGATTTCGTTCTTCATCCAGTCGGTCTTTGCTGTAACAGCGGCTGCCTCGTAGAGGCCAAGCCATTCTATGCCCCGTATAGCCATGTTGAAGGGGGCGTTGGATGCGGGAGACCTGTGGTCTTCCAAGCTGTCAACGGAGTAGACAAACGGGATGCCCAACGCGTTTTTTATTGTGACAGCGGCGGGAATGAAATGCCAGTCGTAAACATCTATGACGTCGATTTGACGCTGGGCTTTGTAGTAAATGTTTGCGGCTGCCCGCTCCACTTCCTGATTAAGTGTTAAATCCCAAGTGATCAGGCTAACATGCGAATGGATAGGGTTGGTTACGCGCGTGACTTTTGCCCCGTTAGGTTCTCCTACAGCACCCGTCAAGGAGTCGTGGTAGGTGACTACGTAAGTCTCCACTTTGTTCTTGACCAAGTCGGTTGCGAGAGTGCGGACATACTCTGCTAGTTTCCCCACTATTCTTGGCGGGTACTCCCAGGAGAAAATCACGGCGCGCATTAAGAGGTAGCCTCCTCACGTGAAAAGTGAACAAACCTTGATTATACCTTTCCCCGTCAGGTAGTAGCGTTTCTTTCCTTCATTGTCGTAAAAACTTTCTGCGAACCCCCGGTTCTTGTAATCATCAAGTATGTGTTCGATTTCCGCAGGATCCTTTTGTAGAATCCGGGCCACCTCGTCGCCTCTTTTCGCTAAGTCCGCGGCCGTTGCGCAGAGGTTGTGAAGCGTCTGCAAGACTTTATCGGGGAACGGTAGTTCGTCTCTCATTTTTTTTCGCCTATCAATACTCCGTTTGTTTTCCTAATAAACTCATGCACAAACAATTCCGGCTAGAACAATTTGGTGTCCTCTTGGATTTGCGTGTTGGCTTCGGCGAATCGTTTCTCCGCCTCATCAACTAGTCTTTTTCGGAGCGCTTCGCCCTTCAATTTCAATTTTGAGATTGCTTGCAACTGATTCTTTAAATCTGCATCCTGAAGAGAATGTTCTGCCCAACTCGCAAAGTCCCCGCGCCGATTATGGAACTCCAATACTCCAGCATCAACGGTTTTGAGCGCTTGCAGGAAGCCCTTAAGGCTCCAAGTCATTGTCCCTGTGAAGTTTTCGTCGCCCGCGGCAGTGCAGAATAGGAAGGGCTCATTTGCAGTCAACGTTGCCATCCGTAGTCGCGCCTCAAAATCCAAGATGCCCGTCTGCGCTGCGACATAGGCGTTCACGGGGGATTCGAAGGGACTGAAGTAACTGTGCACTTCGCCGGGTCCCCCGCCTTTGGTGAACATGTAGTAGAGGTGGTCACTGGTCTGGAAGTTCCGCCACAACCGCAGCCACTCTGCATCAGCTGCTTCATGCACGAGTGGCTCTAGCCGCTGTAGGCTCGTGTAGTACGCCCACTGCATCGTGTTGCCCAGCCAGCCGCTGCTATCCCGTTCCAGATCTGCCCAAGAGACTGTGCCGTGCGATTCAGGAACGTCCAATTCGCCCTGAGGCTCGTAGCTATTGATAACATCAATTGGTGTGGACATTTTCAAGTTGCCCCACTTCAAAATTTCTTCTGGCACATGCCGAAGGAAGTCGTGTATGCCTGTTTCGGGCCAGTGATGTTCGCCGAACGTTTCATAATCGGGGAATATGTTAATGCATTGACCGGTTGTTTGAGCGAGCCACTTAGCATACTTGTCCGCTGTTAAGGGCCACTCAGTCCACCAACGTGCGCTAAAACGGAAGCCTACATCGTCAGTTAGTTTGTAGTTGCGAAGGAGAACGCGGATGTTTTTGCTGTCTTTGGGCGTGTAAAGGTAGTTGGAAGATTTTTCACCCAGAATTTTCTCGATGCCCTCTGTGTAAATGCCCTTGTAGCCCAAAGAGTCAACGGTTTTAGCTATACCATTATTGTAGAGAAGCTCAGTGTTTTCGAAGACTTTAGCGTCATATCCAAGTAGACTCTTCACGATGTCATGGTGCATCTTGACTTGCTTGATGAATTCGCCTTTTTCAGGGTACAAACCCGAAATAGAATGATAATACGTTTGGTTGAGAAACTCCACACGCCCCGTCGCCGCCAACTGCTTAAAGCTCTCCAGCAAATCGGGGCAAAACATCTCACACTGCTCCAGAAAAACTCCTGAAGCGCTAAAAGAAAACTTTGCGGGTCGCTTTTCTTTGCGGTGGGCATCGATTTGGTCGAGGAGAATCTGGTTGGACGGAAAATAACATTTCTTTGCAACGCGTAAAAAGATTTCCTTGTCAACTTCATTGTCAAAGTAGTAGTCGAACAATTCATCTTTCTTTGTCCGTTTGAAAAGCTTGTTTTCCCAGTGCAAATTCCTCCTTAGCCTGTGCGGCTGATGAACCTCGAACACAAACACAATATCGGTCATGCCAGTTAGCCTCAACACACAGTATGTGGTATACAGGAATATTTCTAACTTGCCATATGACAATGAGCAATAAGAAAAAGAGCGCCTGTTTTTCAAACCGAAAGACAATTCTAACTTTTGATTTGCCTAATTCCGCCTGAATTAACCAGAGCTGCCCCGTTTTCCTGCCCTTTTAGTTCGCGGAAAAAATCCAAATCAGTAGCAAAGGCAATCAATTATTCACTCGTATACAAAAGCATCAACCAAACAACAGAAAAAGAAAGAAGGGAAAGAAAGGAACTAAATTTTCTTTTTCGCCACAGCATTTTCTAGTGCGACAACGCCTGGAAGCTTTTTGCCCATCAAAAACTCGATGAGCGCTCCGCCTGCCGTGCTGATGTAGCCCATCCTCTTCTGCAGTCCGTATTCCTCGATAGCTGAGATGGTGTTTCCGCCTCCTGCCAAACTGAACGCTTTGCTGTTGGCGATGGCTTCTAGGACTGCTTTGGTGCCGTAATTGAATTCCTTGTTTTCGTAGACTCCCATTGGGCCGCTGACAACTATGGATTTAGCATCTGCGATTATTTTTGCGTATTCTTCGACGGTCTTTGTGCCTATGTCCATTATTGAGTTTTCAGTCGGGAGTTTGTTGACTGGGATTTCTTTGCGTTGTCCCTTAACGTCGATAGCAAAGTCCAGTGGAACAGCAACTTTTTCGCCAAACTGGTCTTGGAGCGCTTTTATGCCCGGAATCAAACCTGTTAACTCTTTCTTGGCTAGATAGCCCATGTTTCCCTTGCCTAAATCAACGCCTTTAGCTGCAAGGAACAATTGGCCAGTTATCCCACCAGTGAGAACGTAGTCTGCAATGCCGTTTCCGAGGACGTATTTGCTTATTTCAAGGCTGTCGTCCGCTTTTGCACCGCCCATAACGTAAACGCAGGGGTGTTCGGGTTTTTCCAGCGCTTTGGAGAGGGACTTTAGTTCGCGTTCCATTATTCTGCCAGCCGCAGACGGAAGCACAGCAGTGAACCCAACCATCGAAGCGTGTCCACGGTGAGCTGCCGCAAATGCATCGTTCACGAACAAGTCAGCCAGCGGTGCGAGGTTCTGAACTAATTCGGTTTTGGCAGCTTCTTCAACGGTTTTGGTTTTGGTTTCTCCATCCCAACTTCGCACGTTCTCTAACACGAGAATTTCGCCGCCTTTAAGCGATTTTATGGCTTCTTTGGCTTTGTCGCCGAAAACGTCATCCACATACTGGACTGGGCACTTGAGGAGCTTTCCTAAAATCTCCGCATGCTGCTTCAGAGGAGTGTAGTCTGGGTCGCCTTTCCTACCTTGATGTGCCAGAATGACAGTTTTTGCGCCTTTTTCTGCGAGTTCTTTGATTGTGGTTAGCGCGTGTGCCCTTATGCGCACGTCACTGGTAACTTTCTTTGTTTCCGGGTCAATTTCGCTGTTGAAATCCACTCTAGCTAGTACAACTTTGTCTTTAACGTTGAAATCGTCAAGAGTCTTGTATTTCACCATAAACTTTCCACACTTCCGTTTAACTGTGACCTGAAAAAAGAAAAAGAGATTGGATTTTTAAGGGTTTACTTGCACGCGTTTAGAAGCCGGCTTTTTTGCCGACCATTTCGATGAAGTCAACCATGCGGTTGCTAAAGCCCCATTCGTTGTCGTACCATGCGAAGACTTTAACGAAGTTGCTTTTCTCTCCCATTACCATGGTTAACTTGGAGTCGAACACTGCGCTGGAAGTATTGTGCAAAACGTCTGTTGATACGATTTCGTCTTCGGTGTATTCTAAGATGCCTTTCAGTGAGCCTTCTGCTGCTTTCTTCATGGCTGCGTTTATGTCTTCTTTGGTGACTTCTTTGTTAAGAATTGCAGTTAAGTCAACGATAGATACGTCTGGGGTAGGTACACGTAGCGAGTAGCCGTTCATTTTGCCTGCGCACGGGGGTAGTACTGCGCCGATGGCTTTTGCTGCGCCTGTGCTTGTTGGGATTATGTTGATTGGTGCTGCGCGTGCTCTGCGGAGGTCTT
>Ga0182021_10005943_pt1 | contig 14492 bp, 17 predicted proteins | sample 612E3MmetaG_FD_120493 | JGI IMG/M metagenome (GOLD analysis project Ga0182021, IMG submission 120493) | Permafrost microbial communities from Stordalen Mire, Sweden - 612E3M metaG (Illumina Assembly) | ecosystem: Environmental > Terrestrial > Soil > Wetlands > Permafrost | place: Sweden... | reverse complement strand
TTGGATTCAGTTGCTGGGCAGGTTAACTTAACTAAGAATGGAAACGATGTCACATTCGCCATAAAAAGATACCATTTGAAGACATCTGAAAAGTACATGTCCGCCAAATACCAAAAAACTTTTGTTGAGGATCATGAACAATCAGAAGCCAAAAAGTATCTAGAGAGGTTGCAACAGACCGATAACTCCAAGAAAAAACCACGTTTCAGAGATAACAAAATCTATTTTTAACTATTGTAAAGTTGACTTGAGAGTAAGAAACAATAAGAACAGAACCTAGGAAAGGGTCTGTTAACTTCGGAGGCGATGCCTTAACCGGTTAATTTTCGGGTGATAGAACAGGGTTGTTTTTGCCATGTTAACAGTCGGGTGATGCCACCGTCGTTGTTGGACTAAAAGTTTATTCCTTGTTACATTTCGGTTGACAAATGAAACTCAGTTAATTGAGCCTTATCACATGTTAAGCCTATTCAAACGGGTCTAAGAAGAAGTCATTTGTTTCCCTTTCTACAATAAGGTCATCAAACATCTGACAGAACGTTAAGAACGATTTAAACGGAATACTTACCATGTTTCCAAATCTCCATTTCCCATTTTGCTTTTTAAACACTTTTTGTATTTTTATCGAATGATAGAACGGCTCATCTGTATCATTGTCATATATGATAACTTCAACAATTCTAATACGAGTCCTGTCATCTATCTCTTTGACTTTCAAAATATATTCTTCACGCCAACAATCATCAAAATCTCTATATCGAAAATCGTTGTGGTCAAGCATACCATTACCACCTAACCAATCATAAATTTAGGTTAGAACTTTTAGTATTTGAATTTTTAACCATTATGAGATAAGGCACAGACGAAAGAATGGTAAAGTCAAGCAATGCATAACTTTTAAGGCTAACGATAACCTTATAAAAAAACCACAACATAACGAGTCCAATCAACTGGTAAAAGGAGAGAGTTATGGAAATCAATCAGTTGATTGAAGAATTGAAAACATCACACCTTTTTGCTGAATGCCCTTGCGGAGAAGAATTTGCAATATCAGACACCTTTCTCTTTGACGGAACAAAACCCTTCCCTAAAGAAGCCATAGAGATACAAACTGAACTTCAGAAAGATTTGGATGAACAAAAAAAACTGCTAGCTAAACAAATCAAGCAAATTACTGAAAAGACAGCAAAAACAACCGCGGCGGTTAACATAGGCAAAAGCCTAGAAAAAATCTTGCCAATAGCTAAAGACTTCAAATGGGTTGTACCCGACACAAAAGTCTTAGGCGACCCCATAGACCTGCTAATCTTCAATGGCTTGTCAACTGGAAAAGTTGACTCATTAAGCTTCGTTGAAGTCAAAAGCGGAGCAGCAAGGCTAAACGGACATCAAAAATCAATCCGCGACGCAATAGCCGATCATAAAGTATCATATGGAGTGTTCGAGTAATGATCCTCTTTGAAGAATATCAAACATTCCGAAAAATCCTTGCCGTATGCCCCTGTGGAAAACTACACCGCGTCTCCGATTTGCAACTAAAATCCAAAGCTGAATTTAAAGAAAAAACATGGCTTGATGAATTTGATGCTGAAAATAGTAAATTCTCCGCTGAACAACAAGCCTTTGAAGAGCAAAAAGAAAAACTGAGACAAACAGAAATAGAAAAAGGCAGAAAAGAAGCCGAAAAAGCATTTTACAAAGCAGTCTGTCCATCGCTACGCAAACTGAAACTTAACCCATTCGACATCAAGCCAATACTACACCCCATCGACTTCGTAGTCTTCAATGGCATGGCGAACGAAGAAGAAATCAGCGACATCCAATTACTCACCAGAGAGCAATGCGCTGTTCTAGACGCAACCAGAAAACAAATCAAGAAAGCCGTGGAAGCAAAGAAATACAATTGGCAGGTAGCACGGATAGATGACTTAGGCAGCATCAGCATAGAATAATACTGAATGGTAAATCATTCAGTCAATCTTTTTTTGTGACCAACTCTAAGTTTCATGGCATTACAATCTATCGGCTTGCATTCTGAATCAAACGTAACTATTGAGAGTTATTTGATAACTTTTCTCTATGCCAAATCTTTTAAACAAAACACATAATACTAATCACATATATGTCGCTAGTGACTTTTACCTGCCCTTACTGCTATGCCGAAAACCAAATGCGGATTAATTCGGTCACCATAACGGACACTGTTACTTTTAAGGCGATAGAGCATGAAAGATCGGTACTTTCCCAAATTCCAATTTATCAAGTAAGATGTAGAGGCTGTTTTAAGGAGTATGAACCGATTAAGTTTTCTGATTACGGGATATTAAAAAAGAATTTTCAACCTAAAATAGAAATGTTAGAAAGCTTCAATATCAAATTTCCTAACGAAAAGAATCTAGATAGAATGTTGAATAATATAGTAGCGATTGCTCGACCTAAAGGAAGTTTAACGGATATAGTGTTCAGAAAGAAGCATCTTCACATGTTTTTTTCTCTTGATGAGGTACGAGCGTATGTTGATTGTGAACAAGTCACTAACAGGACCAAAACTATTTTGAGAGGGTTAAGTATTGGAGAGGTTTGAACAACAAATGGCGAGTAACGAGGGTATAACTGAGAAATTCGATGATGATACAGTAACGTATAGTTTGGAAGCTGTACAAAAAGTTTTAGAAGGTCTAAAACCCAAAAAGTTTACTCTGTCTGATGCAACTCTAATTCTGTTGTATGCCCAATCAGAGAATCCCATTTTTGGTCGTATTATGCTGACTAAAGAAATGTTCCTTTTACTAAATGAGGTTCTCGAAAAGAATGATGTTCAAGAGTCAAAATTCGTTGCATATCACTTCGGACCGTACAGTTTTGTGCTTGGAAACGTTCTCTCTAATTTAGAATCTGCTGGCTTCGTGGATAGAACGGGGAAAAAGAACTCTAAGGTAGAACACTTTAAGCTAACAAGTAAGGGAAAGGAAAGAGCGTCTACTCTTTGGAATAAGCTGTCTATTAATATAAAGGATGAACTTCCAGCAAAAAGAAAGGGTTGGGATCAGCTAGGCGTGGATGGTATTCTAAGGTTGGTGTATTGCAAATACCCTGATTTCTCGAAAAATTCCTACATAAAAGGACGATACAAGAATATTTCGTCAGGTAGGGGTATCGGATGAATACAGTAGACGTTAGAGTAATAAATACGGATGATAATGAAAAATATCTCTACCCTAGCAGAAGTGTGGAAATTAGAGTTTCGTCTAGCAACCGAATAATAACGCCAACTAGAGCAGTAACGGATTATGAGTTTAATCAAAAAGCTCTCATACCTACAGAAATGCCGATAGAAAATCAAGTCTACATCTCAGTGGCAGACTTGAATTGGGGTGAGTTCCAGAAATTTATGCATGTTAATGGCTACTATGCAAAAGTAATTTCTACAATGGAACTAAAATCCCGTCTATCCCAATATTCCAATTTACGGTTATTCCTGTTAAAGCCTACTATAACTGATACGGTCGATGAGGAAACAGGTAAGATTAACTATGCACCAATGAAGCTACTTGAGCAGAATCCAGCTTTACTTGAACGTTTCATAAGAGTCATTATCCAAATGCAAAATGAGGTTGGAGTTAATCCAGTAACGATACCTTTCTTAGAATTACCACTTGAACAGTATAAAGAAATTATACGGGATGTTTACCTCAGCTTAGGAAAAATAGGTAAGCAACCAGTCTTCTTTATTGATATGCGTTATCAGCATTTCCAACCAATTGTTGATTTATTAACCAAAGAATATCAGTCAAACTTAATCGGGCTTTATTTCAGAAAATATCGAGAAGCAAACTTGAATTATGATTACTTGCGAGATTATGCTAAGAAAGATGTGGCCTTTTTAGCAACTTTAGTTGATAGAAGCAGTCTGTATGATATATCAACAATGCATTATCTTCCATTTTTAGGAAACGATATTTATGCAGTAAAAAGAACGCCTGGTTTTGCCAAATATGTTAAGGATGAGAACGGTTATGTGAGAGATGAAACTGGTAAGAAGATTGTGGCACCTGTTGAGTATACTGCTAAAAATATTGCATTTTTCGATAAGGAAAACCTATGCATAGAAAATATTAACAAAAATCCAAAACTAGTTCAGCTTTTCTTAGCTGAATATCGAAATGACGACTTCATTACTGCATTACTTAAAAACCGTAATAATGTCGAGGGTAAAAAACGGGATTGCGACGCCCTGAAAGCTTTTTCAAAGGTAAGCGAGCTAATCTCTAGCCAATCTGAGTTCATTAGTTTTCAGGATTATGTAAAACAAGATTCGTCAGCAGATTATATCGACGACAGAGCAGTGCTTAAGCAGACGCTCAGTGAAATAGCTAAACTTTAGCTTTCTTTACTGGATTGCCTATAACTTACCAAAATCTTTTTCGTCATGTGACAAATTTCTTTTTGTTTGGTATAAGGTATTCTATTCCTAAATTATCATTTGGGTATTTGGCAAAAGACGAATTGAAAGAAACTAAAGAAATCATAACGCTCAGAGTTAAACCGATAACAATCCATAATTTATTTTTCTATTAGGGATAATTCTTGGTAAAAAGTCAACTTTCGGAAGAAGATAGCACGTGCTCGCAAACGCTTTATATTTTTAGTAACCTATAGTTGGTGGTGTTACATTGTCTTATTCACGGTTTCTTATTGCTAATATCACATGGAATAATTCTGGTTGGAAGAACATTTACGTGAATCCTAAAGCGGGTCATTTTTATGCAAAGAGTCTTCCTGGGCACGAATCGCTTAATTTCAAATTTGACAAGAAGGAAATTGATACCTTAGACAAAGTATATGGATATGTTCAATGGGTCGGCGCCCCGACTAGGTTGGACAAGAAGGCAGTTATCTTCTTCTACACAAAAAACCTCACAAGTTGGACAAATGAAATCGTTGGAGTTTATGGCAATGCCGAAGTTATAAAGCCTGAACTGGAAACCACCTGGCGAGGATTCGAGAATGACAAACTTTTTTCAAACATAGTGGCTGACAAGAATCTATCATTACTCTTTCCGGTGTCGCTAGACGCAGATAAGTATTCGAGTGGCAAAAGGCTTGTTCCAGAAGCTGGATTTAGGTATGTGACCTTGGATCTTGCTCGACAAATAATCTCCGATGAAATCAAAGAAGCAACATTATCAGGGATAACAAAGGATTATTTCGATAAGCTAGTCGATATATTCGAATTCATCACTGGTGTACCTTATGAAGAGAGCTATCCTCCCGATAAATCAGTCACGCAGCAAATTGAACTTGAGAAAGAAATTCAGAGGGACCTCACAGACGAGAAAAGAAAGAAGTTGATCGAGGAGTTGAAGGCGCTAACTCCGTCAATGCCTCAGCAGGTTGTAATAAATGGAAAGATATACGATAGGGACAACAAAACTATCGCAACCCTCAAGGTTCTGCGCGACTTCAAATGCCAAATATGTGGGAACTCAATTTTGAAAAAGAACGGCGAGCGTTACATCGAAGCCGCACATATCAACAGAAAGAGCGAGAAGGGTCCAGAGACTCCTGACAACATTCTCATTTTATGCCCAAACCATCATAAAGAGTTCGACTTGGGTGACAGGAACTTAATCAATCACTCTGCCGAAAGAATTGTCTTTGAACTAAATGGTAACAAATATGACATTGACCTTTCTCTCAGATGAAATTAGCCAACTTGCATCAGTAAGTTGAATTGGTGCGCTTGCCACTGTTCAAAACTTTTAGCAATAGGAGCCTTCAAGCATTCATCAACATGCCTAACAGTAGAGCTTCCTATTGTGAATGCGTTTTGCCTTCCTAATATTATTATTTCCGTAGCCGTTACCATTGTTTCATCGTCTAAGCCTCGCATACTTTTGTTTCTCTGTTTGATTGTGCCTTGTAATCGTTCAACCATGTTGTTGTTTGATTTGTCTAAGAGTTAACAAAATCCTATAATTTGTTTTTCTATTAGGGATAACGCTTGGTAAAAAGTCAGCCTTCGGAAGAAGAGGAAAGCAAAATCCGCAAACTTTTGCCTTTTTGGGCTAGGGAACTACTTGCGATGAAGGATGCGACTGAGAAGCATACAGTTTATTGACCTTCCGAGATAGAAGGTTCCTAACTTCGTCGTCTTTCATCAACAAATCCATGAGGCGGTCTGCTTTCATTCTTTCTTCCTCAAGTCCTATTGCGGCTTTTGGGTCTAAGACCATTCCGCATGCTGGACAGAACTGCACGTCTGAACTAAGGTCTTTGCCACAGCGGGAGCATTTAGTTAAGGTTATTGCTACCCTTAGTTTTGGCTCTTGATCTATTGTTATTCCGTGGGCTTTCAGTAGTGCTCCATCGACGTCTCTTCCTGAGAGATGAACGTAAGTTGACGGCATATCCGATCCTGGTACCCATCCTAAGTGCTCTTTCATTTGAGCTTCCGTTAAGATTTTCGCCAATTCCGTCGCCCTAGAATGCCTCATCAAGTGTGTGTAGATCCGTTTTTTCAAACCCGTTTTCTTGGCGAGTCTCCGAAGTATAGCTCGGGCGCCCTCGTAACTTAAAGGCTGATTTCTGCCGACCGTGCCCACCCCTATCCAAAGTGGAGCGTTGGGCTCGTTCCTTAAGGGATGTATACTTAGCCATGAAGCAAGTGCAGGGGTGGCAATTGTGAGTCTGACTCTTCTCGGTCCTGTTTTGCCATCTACTCTTACCACGGCGCTGTACTTGTCGAATTCCACGTTCATTACCTTCATGGATAAGGTTTCGCCTATTCTGAAGCCTCCGTCGTAATGTGTAAGTATGAAAGCCCGGTCACGGGGGTTTTCAGCAGCCTCAATAAGCTTTGTCAGTTCCTCCGGGGTGATTAGTGCTTCGGGTACTAGTCTTTTCTTTTTGAATGTGGGTTTTATCCACCTTACTTCCTCAGGATATTCTTGCTCTTCTTCGTCGCATTTCCTTAGCCACTGGAAATATTTTTTCAAGATAATCTTGTAATCGTGTTTGGTATTATCAGTGTAGTTTGCAGTATTGATTTGGCTGACCAATGACTCCACGCCTTTTCTGTCAAGTTTTTCCAAGGCGCATCCAGCGGTTCGGGCAAGCACTATTAGGTGGTTAACGTATTTGACGGCCCTTTGTTTGCTGATGCCCTTCACGAGCAAGTGTTCAACCAGATCTGTGATGCATGCTTTGTCTTGTTCAGAAATGTCGGTGGCTGACTGAAGGCGCCGCATTGCTTGTTCAAAAATCTTTTCGTACTGGTAGGTTCCTGTTCGTTTAGTCGTGTTTCCACCTATAAGAAAAATGGTGGAAGGAACTGAACTGGAAGGTTGGTGCTCCGGCCGGGATTTGGACCCGGGTCGCCGACTCGAAAGGCCAGTATACTTGACCGGACTATACTACCGGAGCGCTTTGCTTAAAAGCATCAAGCAGAATGCTTTTTCCTTCGAATAAACCTTACCCTTCAAAATCAAGCTTTTAGATAGCTTGGGCTTTTTTGCCCTGACTTTTTGGTTTAAATAAAAATCCGGTTATTTGATCAACAAGTTTCCCCTGTTTCTCTGAGGTCTCTTCCAGTTTTTCAATTCTTTTTTGCAGGTCATTTGATATTATTTTCCCTTCAATTCTATTTGCTGAACGGAACATAAGCAACATTTTGAACACTTCTGAAATTGCTTTTTCATGCTCGTCAGTGGAGACTTGTTTTATTCCAGCAATTATCGACAGCAAGTCCACGTAATGTTCTTTAATTTTCAATTCTGCATTAACTGATGGATCAGTTGGAAATGCAATGCTCAGCGGAGTCTTTTTGGCTAGTTCGGCTGCTGTTGGAAAACGAATTATTATATCCCCTCTTATCCACGAAGAGACAAATTCAGTGACGAATTTTCGAATATCTTTTTCGTTAAAAAGTAAATTTGGCTCTGGCGTTGGTTCAGTTTTTCTTCTAATTCTTACGTTTATGATTTTCTTTTCAAAGTTATTTTCCATTGGTATTCCTCCGCAGACTTTGAGGTTTTCTACTTTTCTTGTTAAGCGTGACTAGTATTTAAGAAAAATTGTAGGCAATATTTTGTAGTTTTTTTTGTCATCCTTAACAATGCGAATAGCCTATTTCTTGGAACTATTGCATCAGATAGTTCATCAGTAAAATCAACAACCAATTGACTGAATCTTAGTAGACAACAACCTTAGTTGTAGCACCGGGTGTTGTTCTTCTCTTGATGGTAGAAGGAGGACGGTTGGTGGTAGCACCGTGTCCTCCTTCTACCCGTTTCAGAAAGAAGAAGAAACTCGTGGGTGCACTTTTTCTTCTTCAAAAATAAACAGGTATCAACGGAACTTTTTGACATTTGTGGATGAATAATGAATTTTCCAGTTCAAGTAGCTAAAGATTAAAATGAGATTTTTGTGGCAGATGGAATTTTGCCCAAAACTTTAGCTGTTGCCTTCTCCACTTTCTCAAGGTCGGCTGCTTCTGTGTAAACTCGAAGTATATTCATAAAGCCCTTCAGCGTTTCAAAAATCTTTGAAATCTCGCTGAGTCGCTGTAGCATTTTCTCTCCTTGTTGGCTTCTTGTGAATACTGGGATCTCCATAGACTCCATGAGAACTGCGTGATGGTAAGGCACGGAGGGCACTGTTGGCACGTCAATTATCACAGATTCAATACCGACGCCTGCTTCCTTGGCAATCTCCGTCTGCATCTGACGTCGATACGACTCGCCGCCGAAAATCTTTGAAATCACTGCATCTTTCTCATAAAAAGTTCGCTCGTAAGCACATTTTAGCATTCTGCGATGCTCCAGATCGCCGATTATGCCTTTGGACGCGGCACATTTTTTGAGCGCTGACCAAACCGTGTAGTCATCTAACGCCAAATATTCTTCAGGTGTCTTGAACGCTGTTAAACCTAATTCGGGGTTTGCTTTTTCCATGGCGGTCGCCATCATGATCTGGGCTGCCCTGCCGACACGGTGGAAATAGATGCTTTTGAAAGATTCAATACGAGCAATCATAAATGCTTCCAGCGCAGACAAGGCGCCAAGCTCAACCGCCAAGTTTCCGCCTAAAACATCAAGTGCATGGATGAGGCGGTAAACGTCGATGAACCCATATTCAGCGCCCGTATGATATGTGTCCCGGACGATGAAGTCTTGTTTATCAACGTCCACGGCGCTGCTAATTATTTGGTCAAGAAACGCTTTTCCTGGCTTGTGCAGTTTTCCAACCGCAAGTTTCCCAACTTCTTTAGGATTATACCCCATTTTGGATAGTTTATCCGCTACTTCGCTTTTCTCAATAATCCACGAAGTAATGTCTTCATGTGTCTTTTCTAAATCTTTTATGAGTAGATGTTCAAAAACATGGGAGAAAGGTCCGTGTCCGCAGTCGTGAAGTAGCGCTGAAATTCTGCATATGTCAACTTCTTCGTCACTTACACATCGGGATATATTGGGGTTTTCTAAAGCTTGCCCTGCCAAGTACATGACGCCAAGGGAGTGTTCGAATCGTGTGTGGTTGGCGCCTGGATAAACGTATTCGGAGCCTGCAAGCTGCCGAAGCCGCCGTAACCTCTGCATTGGGTAAGTATCAAGAAGGTTCTTTTCGCTTTCAGTAATGTACACATATCCGTGCACTGGATCTTTTATTTCTCCCCAGTAAGCTTTAGGCACAAACGCAGCCTCGTAATTGTAAGTTATATTTATGTATCTCCCTATAATGTCTAACGCTAACCAGTCAGGTTGAAAAACATGCGTAAGAAAGGCGTTTTCATCGTTATCGAAGGCTTAGACGGAAGCGGAAAAACAACTCAGACAAACTTGCTTGCAAAAAAACTTTCAGAAAACCATAAAGTGCTATGTACCGCTGAACCCAGCCAAGGTAAAATTGGTAGTTTCATACGAAATGGCTGTCTTTATGAAGAAAAACGTCTTCCAACCGAAGCGGAAGCGCTACTTTTTGCTGCAGACCGCATTGAACACATGCAAAATGAAATAGCGCCCTCCTTAGCTGAAGGAAAGACAGTAATTTGCGATCGATACATTTACTCGTCTTTAGCTTACCAAGGTAGCGTTGGCCTTAGCTTGGATTGGATTAAAACCATTAATGCTCGCGCGTTGCAGTCTGATTTTACCTTATTTATTGACGTATCTCCGGAGCGAGTTCTCGAGCGTTTGCAAAGAAAGAAATCTGTTATGGAAACCTTAGAAACCCAACAAAAGGTTCGTGAAGTCTACTTGAGGTTTGTTGAGAAGGGCGAACTTACTCTAATAGATGGCGATAAACCAAGGGGTGAAGTGGCTGATGCCCTGTACTCTGCAGTTTTGGGTTTATTTAATAAAATTAATTATTAATAAAGAAAGAAAAGAAGTGGGTTTAGTCTTCTCTCCACTTGAACAGTTTGACTGCTAACGCAAAGATTACGGCTGTTATGACTGCGACTACTGCAAAGTCAATCAATGCGCCTGTGATGTTTCCATAGACCATTACGTTGTTTAACCCTTCGATTATGTAGAATAACGGCAGAACATGAGCAGTGGTCTGTAAATATTGTGGCATGCTGCTTATTGGGAAGAATGTGCCCGAGAGGAACATCATTGGGAATGTTACTATGTTGCCTATTACTCCTGCAGTTTCAGGACTCTTTGTTACTGTGCCAACAAGCATACCGAGCGCTGCGAAAAGCATCGGACCTAAAACGAGGAAGGGTATTAACCCAAGACTTAATGCAACATGTGCGCCGAAAGCGAAGACTCCAACTCCAACCATTAGTAGGAAACCGGCGACTGTTAAAACGATGTACCATAGCACTTTTGATGTTAGCCACTCCATCTTTGTTAACGGTGTAAGGGATAGTTGTTTGAACAGTTTGTTTTTCTTGTATTCTGAGGAGATGTTGACTAATGAAAACATGGGGCTGGTTAGTATTGAAAACCCGATTAAGCCTGGAATTAGAAAATCAATGTATTTTGTCTGTTGAGTGTTAACGGTTGCTGTTTTTATCCCTATGACTGGAGTTGCATTTTGTTTATAATAGTTTAAGTTGAAATAGTTTGCATAGCCATTAACTGTTCCACTTACGATGCCGCTTGAGGCTGAGGATGGATTACCATAAACAGTCACATTCACCTGATGACCTGCCAAATAATTAGCTGAGAAGTTTTCTGGGATTACAATTCCATCGGATACTGAATGTGCTGCTAAATACTTTGAAAAGTCCTCAGTAGCATTTACTGTTATCACCCTTATTGTAGTGGAACTGTTGAGTGCAGTTAGAAATTGTGAAGCAATATTTGCTTGTGGAGGAGCATTAGTGTCTTGGTTTTGCACATAAACATTCAGTGTCCCAGATGATCCGCCTGAAAAGATTGCGCCAAAAATCAAGATCAATATCACTGGGAAAATTAATCCGAAGAATAACCCAAATTTATTTCTTAAGTAGCCTCGGCTGAAAACTTTGAAGTCTGACGCGATTCTTTTTCCACTGACCAATTTTAAGCCCTCCGCTTATTTTTAGACGATTTGCTTTCAGCATTTTCTGACGTGCCAGATGCGACTTCGCCTTTTTCGTTGACAAGCTTAACAAAAACATCATCTAAGCTATCCTGGCGTGTCTGGATTTCTCCCCACTCCATTCCTGACTGTTCAGCCGCCGCCAAAGCCGCTAACGCATCAATTTTCTTTTTAAGCGGTATGAAGATTTCTCCTTTCGCTGAGTCGTAATCAACTTGTAACTCGGTATTTGCTTTGATGTAGTCTGCAAGCTTTTGGCTTCCGCGTATTTCTAGTCTTTCGCCCGAACCATGCGCTTTAATGATTTCTTCAGAAGTTCCCATGGCAGCAATGTGTCCATGATCCATGATGGCTACTCTGTCACATAGCTGCTGGGCTTCATCTAAGTAATGAGTTGTTAAAATGATCGTTTTCCCCTTGGCTTTTAATCCTCGTATGACCTCCCAAATTGCTCTTCGAGCGTTCGGGTCTAACCCAGTGGTTGGCTCATCAAGAAAGAGCAACTCAGGAGAGTTTACAAGGGATAGTGCGAGTCCTGTTTTCTGTTTTTGTCCTCCAGAAAGATTGTCAAAATTGACTTTAGCTGATTCTTCAAGCAAAACTTCCTTTAGAATTTCGTCTGGGTTAACTTTGACGTTGAAGAGATCTGCGTAATAGATTATTGCTTCGCGTGGGGTTGTTTTTTCAAAAAACGTGAATTCTTGAGGTATGACACCAATTTTCTTGTGAACTTCATACCCGTTTTTCCATGGGTCAAAACCTAAAACATTCACGTCGCCTCCGTCCCTTTCCCGCAAGCCTTCTAGAATTTCTATTGTTGTAGTTTTGCCCGCGCCGTTTGGACCTAAAAGACCAAAAACTTCGCCATTATTAACTTGGAATGAGGTGCCATCTACAGCTTTCAAGCTGCCGTAGCACTTTTTGAGATTTGAAACTTCAATTGGAATCAATAATGTTTACTCCTATTTTCTGGATTGGAAATCTGCCTTTGACTATCTTTCTTTTACGGATTATAGTTTGTTAGAAATATAACTTTCGGATATAGAAATTGCTTCTTCTGTTTATTTCAATAAACTAAGGATTTGATTTTTTCAAAACTTTCTTTTTTAATCCTTTGTTTATTTGATCAAAAATAATCAATGTTAAATCTTCAGGTGAAATATACCTTGGGCCTCTTTCATGGAAAACTTGAATTTCAAAACTCCCGTTGCTATATATTGTTCGAAAAAGGTAGTAATCAAACTTTAAAGGTTGTTTACTTTCTCCATTTCCCTTGTAGTAACGAATTACGCAGAAAAAATCAATTGTATGCAAATGCTCTTTCTCTAAAAGATCCGAAGCTTTCTTTACTTCTTCATCATCAATGTAGTTGAAGCCTTCAGCATAAGCCAAACCAAACTCAAAAATCACTTTGCATCCAGGTATTGTTGGATTAGCGACTTCTTCAAAACTCAATTCTTTTCGGTTCATTTCAAAAAAGAGTTGTATCAGCCTTTGTTGAAGTTGCTTGACGGGAAGACTTGACGCGAAACTTTCAACTCTGTGAATTTGAGCGGGAAAATTCTCATATAAACCGAGGTTCAAATTTTTTCTGCTCAGGCTTTCTTCATTTTCTGTATTTTATCGAGGCTGTTTAGCAATTCGGATAACGCACTTGTTAGTTTTTGCAGTTCATCCATGTTTTCGGTTTTTTCAATTTTACCTTGAATGTCTTGAACCTTTAACATTAACGTGGCTTCAAGTTTATCGTAAGATGAGGTGGCAACGGCTTCTTTTGGCGCTTCTTCGCCTTCCTTAACTATTATAACTTTTTTTTCGTCATTTGCACACCATAATGTGCCATCTTTTAACCTGAAAAGTGGGGAAGAGCATGCGGGACACGATAAGTCGGTTAAAGTGGCTCCTTGAATAAGTAAATCTGCCATGCGTTTAATAGGCGTGGTTTGGTTTTTTTCTTGCAATAAGAACCCCAAAGTAAATACGTATCAATACTTATATAACTTGGTTACTTCGAAAATTGCGGTGGGCGTTTATTTATGGTTAGAAAGAAAAAAGCTGAAGAATATGAAGCCAAAATTAAGCAAGCGTTACAGGTTCTTGGAGAGGTTTCCGAAGACAGTACTACGCCAAGAAACATTAGACGTTCGGCAAAAGATGCTATGAACACCTTGCAAAGCGGCGAATATACCGTTGCAGTCCGCGCTTCAAACGCTGTTTCACTTCTTGACGAGATTTTGCAAGATCCAAACATGCCTGCCTACACAAGAGTTAAACTTTGGAATGTGATGAGTTTCATCGAAGCAATAAAAGATTAGTACAGAGTATAGACTGCCTTCTTTTCTTGAAGAGTTTTGCGCCGTTTAAATCGGTAACGTATTGAAAGCCTATTTCTAGCAGTTTGCAAGCAAACTTGTTTAGGTAAGTTAGTCTAGTCAAATATTTCTCTGACAGTTATAAAGGAACATAGAGATAAACGGCAGCCGTTTGAAAAAGTGCTCTTTACTCTTGACATGGAAAGATAAGTTTTTTCCAGGTGGGTCTTCTATCAAATTCCCATCTTCATGAAAAAAATAGATTCGCATCTTAAATCATTCCTTCTTCTTTTTCCCATCAAAAACAGTTGGGTAACGACGTGAAGTTTTGTTCAGGTCTTCTCATGCCGTAGGTAAATTTTGCTGATGGAACTTTTCTATGGAGTGGATTTTCCTGAATATGAATTTATCTGATATTCTTGACTTACCAATATTATCGAATGCCCCAAATGTTATATAGTTTTTGTTATAACTTGTACTGGTCCTTTTGAAAATGGAAGGAAATGAAAAAAATGACTATGAATTTAGGAATAAATAAAAGTAAAATTAAAGGAAACAAAAAAGCAATTCTTTCGTTTTCGTTGATTCTGATGTTAGCTTTGACTCTTATGATGGCTTTTGCTCAACCAAGTTTGGCTCAAGTTGGTG
>Ga0182021_10005942_pt1 | contig 14493 bp, 7 predicted proteins | sample 612E3MmetaG_FD_120493 | JGI IMG/M metagenome (GOLD analysis project Ga0182021, IMG submission 120493) | Permafrost microbial communities from Stordalen Mire, Sweden - 612E3M metaG (Illumina Assembly) | ecosystem: Environmental > Terrestrial > Soil > Wetlands > Permafrost | place: Sweden... | reverse complement strand
TGTTTTCCGCAATTTCTTCCGTGCACTCAAGTCTGGCGGAACACTGCTCATCAACACACCGTCAAATCTCGGTGGGTCAGACGCACATTCCGATGAAGAAGAAAGTTTCATCGGCGAGCATGCACGCAACGGATACGGCGCGGAGGAAATTCAGAAGAAGCTGGAATTGGCGGGTCTCAGAGTGGAATCAATTCGTTACACATACGGTCCCTGGGGCGATCGATATTGGAAAATTGGCATCAAGTATCCGATGCAAATGCTCAATGTCTCCAAGATTTTCTTTGTCATACTTCCATTCTACTATATACTTGCATTGCCGCTCATACTGCCGATGATGTGGCTAGACTACAGTGCCGAGAATAAAACGGGAACAGGTTTGAATGTGCTGGCGCGGAAGGTATAAATACTAGTAGTTTATTTATCATCATTAACCGACAAGTAAATCGTCACTACAGAGAGAAACACTATGAAGAAATCAATACTGATTTTATCTGGTCTACTCGTTATCGGGACATCATTCGCGCATGGGCAAAGACCAATGATGAGTAATGCCCAGGCAGCATATGTAAAAGCCGATAAAAAATTGAATGAAGTATACAAACAACTTCATACAAGGCATAAATCGGATGCTGTTTTCATAAAGAATCTCAAAAATGCTCAACGGTCATGGATAAAGTTTCGCAACGCAGAATTTAAAATGAACTTTCCCGGAAACAACAGTCAGTATGAAATAAGCACACTGACAAATACCCAGGCTGAATATCTCACGAATCTTACCGAAGAAAGAACAAAAAAATTACGGGTCATGCTTGATCCGACATTAGATGGCTTGGTTGCATATTACCCTTTTCATGGGAATGCGAATGATGTTAGTGGCAATAGGAACAATGGAATTAATCATAGTGCAATTTTGACGAACGATCGATTCGGACATAAAAAGAGTGCATATCAGTTCACTGGGTATTCTTCCATTACAATTCCGGAACTGTTTTCCGCAGACTGCCGTGCATTCACATTTGTTGCCTGGGTAAAAAAGAGAGCCCCCGATCAAGCGAATCACATGGTTATCTATAAAGGAACGATACAAGGGGAAGCGACAATGAACATAACGAATGGAAGAATGGGATGTGGTGTGAACCTTCACGAACCGGGAACTCTTATCAGCACACAGAATTGGTATTCAGCCGTAACGACGGATACCCTGCGACCTAATATTGATTATTTCTTAGTGGGGAGATACACCAAAGGCCAGAAGTTAGAGTTATTCATCAATGGTATTCTCTCTGCGTCCATAAATGTACCAGAATTAGATATGGTGGCCGATCCATCAGGTGTTTATTCTACCATAGGAACTCATGGCCACCCATCCATAGCTCCAGAGTATTATTGGGATGGCGACATTGATGATGTTCGTATTTACACTAAAGCCATACCAGATAGCATTGTACAGATTTTATATCATGAAGGCGGTTGGACCGGGAAATAACTTTGCGTGTTTTTGGAATATCTTGAAGCCGTCTCATTCTCTCAGGAGTAGCTGATGGGTTGCTTTCTATCAGTGGTGATGTCAAGTTTTGTTAGTGAAACTTGAAATATTTTTTTGTAGCTTTATTAATGTGACGAATAGCGTATAAATCATAATTTTTCAAGGATCGATACCATGCTCTTAAAGTTCTATAAAACCATAATAGCCAAATATCAGAAATATCGTATGAAAGATATTTCAAATGAATACGTTAACTGGTTATCCTTTGCGAATGCGGGAATGTTGAATCGCGGAAATTTGTATTGCTTGGAATATGCAGTTAGTAATTTGCCCAGTAGTTCTCCTATTATTGAAATTGGTTCTTTCTGCGGTCTTTCGACAAATTTAATAACTTATTACAAAGAAAAGAATAATGTTAAAAATCGTTTAATTACATGTGATAAGTGGGAATTTGAAAATGCTGAGAATAAAACTCGAGTCGGAGATAGTGCTTCGATTACTCACGCTGATTATCGGGATTTTGTAAAGAATTCTTATATCCAAAATATCAAAATGTTCAGCAGATCTGATCTGCCGTATACAATCGAATTATTCTCCAATGAATTTTTTGCGGCATGGAGAGACAACCATGAAATGAGTGATGTTCTTAGTAGAAAAATCCAGCTCGGGGGCCCCATAAGCTTTGCTTATATTGATGGAAACCATTCTTATGATTTCGCAAAAAAAGATTTTTTGAATTGTGATGAATTTTTAGAACCTGGTGGGTTTATTTTATTCGATGATTCTGCAGATTATACTGGATGGGAGGTTTGTAAAGTGGTAAAGGAAGTGCAACGTTCCGGCAAATATGAACTTGTTATAAAAAATCCTAATTACTTCTTCAGGAAAAAATAAATACTTATTCGAATATTTTTCCATAGCCTATAATTGTTTTCTTGGTTGTATATTCGCCTGAAAAATTTTAGTTACGGAATAAAAAAGAATTTATAGTCGCTTGATGCGACGCTAGTATTCTTAAAGATATTCTTTGTCATGCTAAAGCGAGATAACATCATTTCCTTACCTCGTATGTCAGAACGAGTTCATTCATCGATATTTCCAATAAGAAAAGCGGTGTAAGTTCGAATGTCTCAGTCATTAAAATATTAATCACTTATTTGACATTCTGATAGTTTCTTTTTAGTTTTTGCTGTCCTAACTACAAACGATCAAAATTTAATTAGATCAGATATCAGCAGATAAGCATTTTCTAATTCTCATCTTTTAGTAAGGAGGCTTACCATGAGAAAGTTGCTTGTTGGATTGATTTTTGCCGCCATTCTCACATTCCCGACAGTTTCCATTGCGCAAACAAACGTGTTCTCAGCATCTCCACAAATTGGTATTACAATTACTGGTACAAAAAGTACAGAAACAAACTCATCCTTGCCTTCGCAAGGGCTTGTAGCATGGTATCCTTTTTATGGTAGTACACAGGACGTTAGCGGGAACGGGAACAACGCAGTGAATTATGGTGCTGCACTTACAACAGATCGGTTTCTGAATACAAATAGTGCCTACCTGTTTAATGGCGCCGCTTATATGGCTATGCCGGATGTGTTTTCAGATACAGTTTCAGGCTTTACCTTTTCCGTCTGGATCACGCGGAGTGTAAAGGATAGTAATAACCATATTATTCTTTATAAAGGCACAAAAAAAGGCGAGGCTGCACTCAATATTTCAAATGGTCAGGTTGGTTTTGGAGTTAATCTGTTTGTCCCAGGCACATCCTTTTCAACACAAAATTGGTATTCAACCAATATTACCGACACCTTGAGAACAAATGTCTATTATCATTTGGTAGGCCGCTATACAAAGGGACAGAAAGTAGAATTGTTTATTAATGGAAGTCTTGCATCCTTTGTAGTAGTCCCTACATTAAACCTCCTAGCAGATCCCAATGGCGTCATTTCGGCGATTGGAGCGCATGGGCATCCTTCGATCCGTCCCACCACGTACTGGAATGGTATTATTGACGACATTCGTATTTATTCCCGGACACTATCTGATGCAGAGATTGCTCTTCTTTATCAGGAGCCGAATAATACCAGTCCGTCGGCTCCTCAAAACCTCATCGCAGTTGCCGGCAACGCTCAAGTCGCACTTAAATGGAGCAAGAATACGGAAGCAGATTTCTTGAAATACCTGATATATATGGGACTCGATTCAACGAATCTTTCACTCAAAGACTCCACGTCGGCTTCCGTCACAGACACGACAAGGATTATTGCCAGATTGACCATCGGAACAACATATTACTTCCGTGTCTCTGCGCTGGATTTTGCACGAATGGAAAGTCCAAAAAGCTTTGCAGCCTCTGGTCTTACCATTGCTGTACCTCCTCAAAACCTCGCCGCAACAGTCGGCAACACTCAAGTTACGCTCAAATGGTGTAAGAGTACAGATGCTAATATTCTGAAATACCGGATATACATGGGAACCGATTCAACAAATCTTTCGCTCAAAGACTCCACGTCGGCCTCCATCACAGACACGACAAAGATTATTACCGGTTTGACAAATGGAATAATATATTACTTCCGCGTCTCAACACTGAATACGGTACGCGGGGAAAGTCCCAAAAGTTTTGCGGTCTCTGGAAACCCCAGCGCAGTGCCTCCTCAAAACCTCGTTGCAACTGTCGGGAACGCTCAAGTTATACTTAAATGGAATAAGAGTACAGATGTTAATTTTCTGAAATATCTGATATACATGGGAACCGATTCGACAAATCTTTCGCTCAAAGACTCCACGTCGGCTTCCAGCATGGATACAACAAAGATTATTATCGGTTTAACAAATGGTGCAAATTATTATTTTCGCGTCTCAATACTGTATACGGTACGAGTGGAAAGTCCCAAAAGTTTTGCGGTCTCTGGAATTCCCAACGCAGTGCCTCCTCAAAATCTCACTATAACGGCGGGGAACGGTCAAGTTGCGCTTAAATGGAGTAAGTGCACAGACGCTAACATTCTGAAATATCTTTTATATCTGGGAACCGATTCAACAAATCTTTCACTCAAAGATTCTACGTCGGCTTCCATCACAGACACGATAAAGGTTATTACAGGCCTGACGAATGCTACAAAATATTACTTCCGCGTTTCAACACTGAATACGGTACGAGGGGAAAGTCCAAAAAGTTTTTCGGTCTTTGTCACCCCCAGTGCAAGTATCGGTTTGCCAATACCGCAAGGGCTTGGTGCGTTGTATTCATTTAACGGTAATGCGCAGGACATCAGCGGAAACGGAAACGATGGGACAAATTTTGGTGCGACACCTACAGTGGATCGGTTTCAAAACGCAAATAGTGCCTACCTGTTTAACGGTGCTGCTTACATTGCCATACCGGACGTATTTTCCAGTACCATTTCAGCCTTTACGTTTTCCGTGTGGATCAATCGAAGTGTAAAGGATAATAATAACCATGTTATTCTTTATAAAGGTACTAAAAATGGTGAGGCAGCAATCAGTATAACGAGTGGACAGCTTGGCTTTGGGGTTAATCTATACGTCCCGGGCACATCCCCTTCTACACAAAATTGGTATTCAGCCAACATTACCGATACCCTGCGGACAAATGTCTATTATCATCTGGTTGGCCGCTATACAAAGGGACAGAAAGTAGAATTGTATATTAACGGAACACTGGTGTCCTCGGTCGTAGCCGCCAATTTAAACTTGGTGGCAGATCCCAATGGTGTCATTTCATCGATTGGTGCACATGGACATCCCACAATTCGTACCACTACGTACTGGAATGGCATTATCGACGACATTCGTATTTATTCCCGGGCACTTTCCGACGCAGAAATAGCTGTTCTCACTCAGGAAAATGGATGGAATATTGCTCCGTTGGCTCCTCAAAACCTCGCAACAAGTGTCGGAAACGGTCAGGTTACACTCAAATGGAGCAAGAATATGGAAGCTGATTTCTTGAAATATCGGATCTATATGGGTACCGATTCATTAAACCTTTTACTCAAAGACTCAACATCAGCTTTCATCACCGACACATCAAAGGTCATTACTGGTTTAACCAATGGAATAAAATATTACTTCCGCGTCTCAGCATTGGATAGCGCGCGGTTGGAGAGTCCGAAAAGCTTTGCGGTTTCTGGAATCCCCAATGCGATCGTTATAAAAATGGATACCGCTTATGTCTCGACCACCGGTGCAAATATCACAGTATTCCTCACAGTCCAGAATTTTGCGAACATCGGTTCAATTACTTTAAAGATTGGTTATAGCAATACCACTCTTACATATGTAGGGTTAGACACGCCGCCTACAGGAACATTGGACAATACAACCCAAGGCAATATTCTTATTGGATGGCAGAATATTTTACTCCTATCGAAGAATAATGGAGATCGCCTATTAGGATTGAAATTTACATATAATGGAGGCCTGGGAATCGGGGTAGTCAGTTCATTATCATTTGTGGTATCATCATGTGAAATCACTGATGCGTTGGGTGCTTCATTAAGTGTCTCGTACATTGACGGTGGAGTGAAATTTATTACAGGAGTGAAGTTGTCCGGTATTGTGCAATACTATGGTGCAAATAAGACGCCCATTTCCAATGCAGTGGTGACACTCACTCCAATTTCTGGCGTAGGACGATCCAAGGTATCAGGGGCCGATGGTACGTATAGCTTCGATAGCCTCAACACTGGTCAGTATACACTCACAGTATCAAAGACCGGTACTTGGGGCGGTGTGACTGGTGGTGATGCCTTACTCGTAGCGAGACATGCTGCTGGCCTTTCATTGCTTACAGATACGCCACTCCTTGCTGCAGATGCAAATGCTAGTGGATCAATTACGGGTGGAGATGCATTATTGATCCTCCGTCGCGCTGTAGGACTGGATCAGACATTCGCAGCCGGTGATTGGGTGTTTTCACCACAAACAGCAACAGTTTCTGGTACTAACGTAACAGCAAATATATCCGGATTGGCTATGGGTGATGTGAACGCTTCCTATGTACCGTCTTCCGGAACGGTATTTGCAAAAAGCAATGGTTTTATCAGTTTAAATCCAGACGGTATAAAGAATGTCGCTCCTGTTGGTACTTTTGAGATTCCCATTCACGGAACGTCAGACATGTCGCTCGGTGCAGTAAGCTTGAGAATCAACTTCCCATCAGAGATTGTAGACTTTAAGGGTGCTACTTCTCAGCTTCCCGGGTTTGTATGTTATGCGGATGAACGGTCTATCACAATTGGATGGATTGATTTGAGTGGAAAAACCCCATTCCAGTTTATACTCAATGAACCTTTAGTGTCGCTAAAGTTTTCACCGAAAGTGAATAGTAGTACAGTTGCAATAGCAATTGATTCCTGGAGTGAACTTGCAGACGCTCAAGGCGGATTGATTCCCAATGCGAAACTTACAGCTCCAACGGTTGAGATATCAGATCACCCAACAACATTTGCATTAGGGCAAAACTATCCGAATCCATTTAATCCTTCAACCATAATCGCATATGAATTACCGAAAGATATGAAGGTTTCCATCAAAGTGTTCAATGCCTTGGGTCAACAAGTGATGACTCTGGTCGATGGATTGCAAACTGCGGGACACCATGAAGTGACCTGTGAAATAAAAATTTTCCCCAGCGGAATTTATTTTTATCAGATGACTGCTGAATCTTTTAGCCAAACAAAAAAGATGATTGTTATGAAATAGTATCAGGTGATACTCACCTTAGATAATTCGTTATAAAAACGGAGTATTAACGAATTTTAAAATACGGCTTTCTTTAAGAGAGCCGTATTTTTTGTTTTTTCTACTCCTCTTCACGATATCACCTCCCGATAGTGTGATTTTATTGAATGTGAGGCCATTTCTCATTATTATAGTTTTCATGAAATCCGTTATCTGCTGACGGACAGGCCTTTTTGTAAAGTTCTTAGGAAAAGAAACTCACTATGGCAAAGAATGTAAGAGAACAACCCCGCACTCCAAAATCTGCACGCGTCGAACATCCTCTCATCCCGCCGAAGTATAAGCACTTTGCTGCAATTGTTCTTATTTATATCAGCTTGCTGGTCTTTTTTCATTCCATTATTTTTGACGGCAAAACGTACCAGTCTGCCGATACCATAGCATCGCACAGTTGGGAAACTCTTTATAAAGATGCAAAAGCTGAGGGCATTTTCCCGCTGTGGAATCCCTATATATTCTGCGGCATGCCTGGATATGCGAGTGTGACATTTGCCGTGCAGCGAACATTCGATATCACCACGTTCATTTGGGAACAAATCGTCCGCAAGGTTCTTACATATTTCTTTTTTGATGATGGCAGTCAATCAGGTACCTGGTTGTTGTACTATTTAGTGTATGGTATTGGAATCTATTTATTCGCCTATCAGAAACTGAAAAATAAATCTGTCGCAGTCATTGTGTCGTTGATGGCTTTGTACGCAACATACGTTGCACTTCTTATTATGATGGGGCACATGACAAAGCTTGCGGTCCTGGCATGGTTTCCTTATGTGTTTTTAATTGTAGATAAACTGCGTGAAAAATTTTCTCTTCTCTGGGCACTTATACTTATCCTTGTCATACGGCTCTTAATAGAGCCTGTGCATGTGCAATTTATTTACTATAGCTATTTGGCATTGGGAATGTATCTGCTGTTTTTCTTTATTCGCGCATTATTCAAAAAAGAGAACTGGCGAAATGTTCTTATCAGCGGAGCAACGCTAGTGGTTGCGTCCCTTTTTGCATTTCTCATGGGCGCAGACCAGTATTTCTCAACTCTTGAATACAATCCCTATTCGATACGAGGCGCCAATCCGATTGTTCAAACATCTGCAGCACATCAAACGAAAACCATAGAAGGCGGTCTCGACTACGATTATGCGACAAGCTATTCATTCAGTCCCGGCGAACTCATGACATTCTTCGTACCGTCATGGTACGGCTTCGGACCACTTTCTTATCAAGGTCCGTTGACGGGGAATCAACCTCAACGATTATATTTCTATTTGGGACAACAGCCAATTGTGGACGGCCCGCAGTACATGGGCATCATTGTTATTATTCTTGCCATGGTAGGTGTATATCGTTTTCGGAAAGACCCATTTGTTCAGTTCTTGGGTGGGTTGATTGTTTTTGCACTTTTTGTTGCATTTGGCAGAGAATTACCGTTCGTTTATGATTTGATGTATCGGTTTGTACCAATGTTCAACAAATTCCGCGCACCGGTTCTCATACTTATGCTCGTACAATTCTGCACACCGATGCTTGCAGGTTATGGAATAACATCGTTCTTAACGGAACGCAATAAAACGATGAGTCCGGCTCAAGAAAAGAAATGGAAATATATTCTTGGGGGACTCGGTCTCGGTGTTGTGGTGTCACTTGTAGGGTCAAACCTCATTAAGGATTTCCATTCTTCATTCTTCCCTCTTCAAGATATCGGAAAAACATTATCACGTTCTTATGGTCAATTAAATCCGACTGTTCTTGGAATGTTCTATGATTTTATTAGTTCATCTGTCCTTTCAGATATACTTGTTGGATTCGTTCTCTTGCTCTTCATGTTTGGAACTTTCTATTATTATCAAAAAGGAAAATTAAAGCTTCCCACCTTGTATGGTTTGCTCGTTGTTGTCGTTCTTTTTGATCTCTGGCGTATTGGATGGAAAACTTCAGATCCAAAAAGTCAGCAGGAAACCATGCAATTAACAGCGACACCTGATTTTGTAAAAGTATTGGAACAGGACACAACACAGTTTCGCGTATTGAAAATGATCGATGGTCAGCCTGTTTATGATAATTCGTTCGCCTACTGGCGTTTACAGAACGCCTACGGTTATCAGGGGGCAAAGATGCGCGCGTATCAGGACATGGTTGATATTGCCGGACTTGGCAATCCGCTTGTGTGGCAAATGATGAATATCAAATACCTCATTACGAATAAGGACGAATCAAACCCCGGATTATTGCAAGTATACAATAGCCGGGGAACGAAGGTCTACGCCTTCCGATCATGGCTGCCGAGAGTATTCTTTGTGAATCGATGTGAAGTCAGCGACAGTTTGAGCACTCTCAATAAAATAGCTGCGATGTCATTCAATCCGCGTGATATTGCTTATCTTTCAAAAACAATGAGCGCGAAAATCGATTCTCCATTACAAGGGGCAGAAGCAACCTTCATCCATAGTGGAATACAAGATATCGAAGTTCGTGCGATAGCAACGGGCAACAACCTCTTATTCCTCAGTGAGACATACTATCCAAAAGGATGGAAAGCATATATCGACGGACATGAAACAGAAATTTACAGACTCAATTATTTATTCCGCGGCATCATCATCCCGCAAGGCACACACACATTGGTGATGAAATTTGAGCCTGCGTCATTTACAACGGGTAAAACGGTAAGCTTGGGAATAAATTTATTGGTACTCTGCGGTTTCCTTACATTTGCAATTCGGTGGGTTGTTCAAAAAAAGAAACGAACTATTGTCCCAGATACCAAGGGATAAAATATTGATTCAGAGAAAAATACACGCTGAAATTATTGTTGCCGCTTTGATGCCGGCAGTATTATGGCATTGACGTTCTTGACAAATATTCAAATTCCCTTCATTGCAAAGCTTTTTTCCGGCCACGACCGTTCAGTCCGGACGAAGAAGCATATCGGGGCAATGGTAGTTTTAAAGGGAATGAGTATAGCAACGGGATTCCTGTTGGTTCCACTCACTCTCCATTATCTGAATGCCACCAATTATGGGATCTGGCTGACCTTGAGCTCCATTCTTGGCTGGTTTTCTTTCTTTGACATCGGACTAGGGAATGGGTTGCGGAATAAATTCGCAGAAGCAATGGCACACCAGGATATTACTTTAGCAAAAGTGTATGTCAGTACGACATATTTCATTCTCTCGCTCATTGTGGGTATCCTTTTCGTTCTCTTTATTTCGCTCAATACATTTCTCGATTGGGCCCGGATATTGAACGCACGAGGTTCATCTTCCGAAAACTTGAATCTGATCGTTTTTATTACATTTACTTTTTTTTGTCTCCGTTTCATTTTAGGATTGATCGGTACCATTCTTATTGCCGATCAAAAACCAGCGATGAACAGCCTGTTGGATGTTTCCGGAAATCTCCTTTCCCTGATTATTATTTTCCTGCTTGTCAACTATACATCCGGATCATTGGTCTACCTGAGCTTTGCACTGGGAATTTCGACAACTCTTGTTCTCCTGATAGCATCGCTATGGCTTTTTTTCGGATATTATAAACATATACGTCCTTCATGGACGCATCTAAACATATCATATGCGAGAGGTCTAATGACGCTTGGCCTTCGATTTTTTATTATTCAAATCGGTGCTATTTTTATTTTCTCGATATCTAATATTCTCATTACGCAGTTATTCACACCTGCCGACGTTGTCCCTTACAATATTGCATTTAAATATTACAACCTAATTTCAATGTTATTCGCAGTCATTCTCACTCCATTTTGGTCTGCATATACAGAAGCGTATGCTAAAGGAGATGTCACCTGGATTCGAAACACCCTTGCAGTATTAAAGAAAGCATGGCTGGTTGCAGCAGTTGCCGTAATTCTCATGTCATGGTTTGCTGATACATTTTATCACTTATGGATAGGAACCAGCGTAACAATACCGCTGGGGATTTCTCTTTCCATGGGCGCGTATGTTCTAATTTCTACATGGTGTAATATCTTCGTCAATCTCATCAACGGAACCGGCAAAATACAACTGCAAGTCTGGACTACTATCATTCTCGGTATCCTGAACATTCCTGTGGCGATCATTTTCGCAAAATACTGCCATTTAGGAGTTCCTGGTGTTATTCTTGCCCCTTGCGCATGCTTAGCGCCCTTGTGTATCCTCTGGCCTGTTCAGGTGGAAAAAATATTGTCCGGTCAAGCAAGTGGAATTTGGGCTAAGTAAGGTTTTATAATTTTTTCATCTTTCAACACCCTTATGAATGACAAGTGTATTATGACAGTGTTCGAAGAGTACATGCACCTTGTACCTCGGATAGGGCAGTGGTAACAGGCTATGAATATTCTTTATGATCATCAGGCTTTTTCCTCGTTCGCATACGGCGGTGTGTCTCGTATCTATTTCGAACTGATGAACGCATATTCGAAAGATCCAGAGGTGCAATTCACTCTATCTCTACAATATTCGGACAACGAATATCTGAAGGGTGCGACATGGAATCCCGGCGTTCGCCCTTACGTGAAAAGAATTTCCGATCGGGACGAAATTGTATTTCCTGTTCACCTGGCAAGGAACTTTTTCGTCAAAAGGTTGAATAACCACCGGAAAGATGTAAATCGCACGTATTCCGAAAAAATGATTTCAGCAGGAGCATACGATATTTTCCATCCCACATATTACGATCCGTATTTCCTGGATGTGCTTCCTGATAAGCCCTTCGTCCTTACAGTGTACGATATGATCTATGAACTGTTTCCGGAATATTTTCCGGGATCTATAAAATTCCTGGAAGGCAAATCGTTCTTAATCGCCAAAGCAGCAAAAATCATTACAATTTCGGAGAGTGCAAAAAGGGATTTACTACAACTCTATCATCTTCCAAGCGACAAAATCGAAGTAGTCTACCTAGCAAATTCACTGCAACCCATACCTGCGGTGCAGAAGAGAGAGATCGAGTCACTCCAGATTCCGGAACGATTTGTCCTCTACGTTGGTAAGCGGGTGCTGTATAAAAACTTTTTCTTCTTCGTGGAATCTATAGTGCCGCTATTGCAGCGGGACCCCAGCCTAACGCTTGTGTGTGCAGGAGGACAGGATTTTACAAGTGCCGAAAAAAAATTTTTCCGGACAAGAGGAATAGAAAACAAACTCCGTTATGTTCCTGGTAATGATGCGTTTCTTTCTTCTTTGTACGGGCGTGCAGCGGCTTTTGTGTTCCCTTCTTTGTATGAAGGTTTTGGTATTCCAGTTCTTGAAGCCTTTGCGTGCAATTGCCCAGTACTGATCAGTAATACCAGCTCCTTACCGGAAATAGCAGGAGATGCATGTGTGCAGTTTGATCCGCGGAACAAAGCGTCTATTTATAATGCTGTGCAGCGGGTACTCTCAAGTACAACGCTCCAAACGGAATTGCGGGAAAAGGGCAGAGAACGCGTGCAGCTTTTTTCTTGGGAACGCACCGCGAATGAAACGAAACAGATATATAAAAACATAATCCAGCATTGAAGATGTGTAGTGCCCTTAATATTTCCATGGGGTGCGAAAATAACTTTAATAAGAACTAGTTTGAACAAACTCTATATCATATTGCCAGTACACAACCGACAGGAAATCACCCGACGGTTTATTGACTGCTTACGCCAACAGACATTTCAAGATTATCATTTAATTCTTGTTGATGATGGTTCCACCGACGGAACCGCAGAGATGGTCCAAGAGTGTATTCCATCATTGACGATCATCAAAGGACGAGGAGATTGGTGGTGGGGCGGTTCATTGCACCAAGGGTATCTATGGCTGAAATCACAAAATGTTCCAGCGTCATCTTTTGTCTTATTGATAAACGATGATGCCGTATTCGATGCAAATTATCTTCAGACCGCACTGTCCATTCTTACCGGACGGCAGAATATTTTGTTGGTTTCAAATGCCTATGGAGAAGTGAGCCGGCAGCTTTTTGACGGCGGCATTCATGCTGATTGGAAAAGATTAAAATTTTCACTTGAAACGAATCCGGATAAAATCAATTGTGCATCCACACGCGGATTATTTTTGTACGTATCGGATTTCTTGAACATTGGCGGATTTTATCCGCATCTCCTTCCCCATTATGCATCCGACTATGAATTCACTGTCCGTGCGTATAACAAGGGATATACATTGATGGTGGATGAACGTCTCAAGCTGTACGCTAATGAATCTGCAACGGGCATTTATAATTTTAAGAATGAAAAAAACTACAGTGATTTTCTAAAACATTTATTTTCAAAAAAGTACACTCTTCACCCTGTGTACTATTCTCATTTTATAATGCTTGCATGTCCATGGCCGTGGAAAATATTTCATGTGCTGATCATTTGGTCAAGCTCTTTATGGAAAATTATAAAATATTTTTTCCTCCTTGTATTCCTTAAACATCGATACTAGTATGACAAACAAGCCATTCACCACACCCATTCTCTTCCTCATCTTCAATCGTCCGGATACAACCAATAAAGTGTTTGAGAAAATTCGTGAGATTAAACCTCGTCAACTTTTTATTTCAGCGGATGGACCGCGACCCGACAAAAAAAATGAAAAACAACAATGTGAAGAGGCTCGAAAAGTCATTGAAAGAATCGATTGGAAATGCGATCTTAAGACAAATTATTCGGAAAAGAATTTAGGATGCCGTGTCGGCGTGAGTTCCGGCATTCATTGGTTCTTCACTCATGTCTCCGAGGGCATTATTCTTGAAGATGATTGTGTCCCGGATATGTCCTTTTTTCATTTCTGTAAAGTGTTGCTCGAATATTATAGAGATGATGAACGCATTATGCATATAGGCGGTTCCAATTTTCAGGACGGCAGAACACGCGGTACTGGTTCCTATTATTTTTCGAAAATCAATCATATATGGGGCTGGGCAACCTGGAAAAGAGCCTGGGATAAATATGACGTGAATGTTTCTACATACCCGCAATTGCTTGAACAGAAACTGTTTCCGGCAGTATTTACTCATCCGGACACAAGAAGGTATTGGCAGAAAAATATCGAACTTGTGTACAACAAAACAAAGGATACTTGGGATATACAGTGGCAGTATACAGTGTCTGTCAACAACGGATTAGCAATTATTCCCAACGTTAATCTTGTTTCGAATATTGGTTTTGATGTACATGCAACGCATACTATTGATAATTTCAATACGCTTGCCAACCGCCCAACTTCACATATCGATACGATGAGTCATCCGATATTTGTTGT
>Ga0182021_10005941_pt1 | contig 14494 bp, 8 predicted proteins | sample 612E3MmetaG_FD_120493 | JGI IMG/M metagenome (GOLD analysis project Ga0182021, IMG submission 120493) | Permafrost microbial communities from Stordalen Mire, Sweden - 612E3M metaG (Illumina Assembly) | ecosystem: Environmental > Terrestrial > Soil > Wetlands > Permafrost | place: Sweden... | reverse complement strand
CCTGGTTCAACTTTTTTTTCCCAGCTAATCGGTTTGAAACCTTCCTCAAGTAAATCTGGCTTTAGAAGGATTGCACGGTGCATGTCATCTTCACTGGCGTGTAAAAGAAAATCTCCAGAATCATCTAGGCTCAACGCTGACGCCAAAAGCACATTTTTAAAGATAACTTTGACGCTTTCACGTGGCTTCTGCTTAACCCCGTGAACTTCCAGCGCATCATCTTTGATTTGAACATGGAAGATGCTGCCGGCGGGTTGCCAGTTTACTGGTTCGTAGCCCACTGGTCGGTGAACAAGCAAAGAGCCGTCAGATTTGATCATTAAAATGCGTTCGCCAAGTTCAAGAACTGAGCTTGCTCTACCCACGTAGCTGACATGGCATGAGCCAGCCACAATGAGTGTTTTTCTTTGGGCGAAGGCTTTCTCAATCAGTTTAGCCGCTTCCAAAAGCGTCGGTTGAGTTAACACGGAAACTTTTTTTGCTTGTTGCAATTGTTTTTCAGCCAACCATTTAAGTCAGAGTTTAGGTAAATAAGATTTCTTGAAGGACTGAGCATTGACCGGTTGGAAAGATAAGAGCAAAATTATGCAGCGTTATGATTTGACATCTGAAATGTACGACGAGCGCTATTCTGAAGAGCAGAAAGCCAAGTACGATGCAGCATTGGTAAAAGTTAATGTTACCGGTAGTAGGGTTTTGGATGTTGGCTGCGGAAGCGGCTTGTTCTTCAAAGAGATCGCATCGCTGGCTGACATGGTTGTTGGCGTGGACATTTCACGTAAACTATTGTTTAAGTCCCAGAATCACGTGAAAGTTTTTCGGAACGTTTTTGTTGTGCAAGCGGATGCTGATCATTTGCCTCTAGTCAAAGGATTTTTTGATGCTGTTTTTGCATTTACTGTTCTTCAGAATATGCCGAAACCATCTGAAACTCTAAATGAACTAAAAATAGTAGTTAAGCCCGAAGGCAAGGTTATTGTAACCGCCTTAAAAAAGGCGTTTGCACTGCCCACGTTTATGGATTTGCTTGAAGCAGCTGGTTTTAAGGTGGTCGGCTTTGTGGATGATGAAGCGTTGAAGTGTTATGTTTCTGAACTAGAGATTAACATGTTTGCGTCTGAAACTTGACCTGTATCCGCATAGATACCAATGCCAACTTCATTGTAGCCACTTGGGTAAATCGCAGTTAACTTCAGCTCAACGAAGTAATATGGGATCAAAGCTACTGAGTTGCCTCTTGTGTGCGGAACCATCTGTGTCGACAATGGGTCACCTGAAACGACTTTGAATCCTGAATATGTTTGGCCTTGAATTTGATAAGACATAGTTTTAACGTAGTTCTTGGCGATGCTTATTGCTTGGTCTTGAGAAATGGCGAGGCTTGTGCTGCCTATGGTAAAGAGGAAGTAGCCGTCAGTCATTACAGTTAAGAGATTGTTTTGGAAAGTCATCATTAACCCTTTGCTTTGGAAGTAAATTCCTTCTTGATAATACATCCAGTAGAACGTGACTGTGCCAGCGGAATTGGTTATTTGCAACGCCATGTTTCCGTCGATGTATGTGTGTGTTGAAGTGTTTGTTACGGTTGAAAGCAGATTAATCATCGGCGTTACGTATGCGTCGCCTGAGTATGTCTTATAGTTTCTAAGAGTAAGGTTGACGTTTTGCAGGAGGTCACTTGGCACGTTCGAAATAAGGATAGGAGTGCTTTCGCCAAGGATGAGGTCGTAACGTGAGAAATGGTTATTTCTAAAACGCAGATTCACGTCCATGCTGGTTTGGGGAGTTACAACGGTTGCAAGAGTGTATTTTATTGTTTCTTCGGCAACATTGAAGTCGGAACGATAATTTATAACATCAGAATCCAACGTCACAGTGTAGTTTCTAACGTCAGTCGCAGTCATGTACTCTAGAAAATTGTAAACTTTGTCAGGTCCAGTACCGGTGGAAAGCAACTGCTTGTTTTGTAAAGAAAGCGCACTCTTGCTCTCAGACAAGCTGTTTATGTTTGTGTATTGAGTGGTTGCCATGCCAGCCAAAAGTATAACGGCAATCAAAAGAGCACCGAAAGCGGCTTTCCACTTTAACTCTAATTTCCAACGGCGCTTCTGCTCAATTTGGGGAGCCTCTTCTACACCATTCATGGCGCTCACGGTGGCTACACCGAAGGTAGAGAGCTTATACGTGCCATCATCCTGTTTAGAAACCAATTCACCAAGGCTTTCAAGGTGATATGTTAAATGGGAAGTGGAAACTCCAAGCTGTTCAACCATCACCATAAAAGGCATTGGTTTATTAGCGAGCATTCGGAGAATTTTACGGCGGACCGGATGCTTAAGTGAGGTGAACATTATTGAGTAGATTTCTTCTTCTGAGATAGGCATGCCAAACCCTGCAGTAGATATACATGGATTAAGCTATAAAAGTTACATTAAAAACAGCATAAACTTAATTTTAATTTTCTGTGCAGATTGTAACATTTGTTTTGTTTAGTCAAGAAAGTTTGACTAAAAATTATATGATTACTGCGTTTTTTAGTCAAGAATTCTTGACGACAAAACTTTTACGATAAAAAAAGCAAAGGGCGTCAGGAGGAAAAAAGCTTGGGCAAACTGGAAATTGCTTGTTTAGTTTTAACTTTTCTGTTTGCTTCATTTATTGCTGCTTCCCGCGTCAACGAGGTCTTAGCTGGGCAAGTTATAGCTGCTTCGGCTTCAATTAGCGTTGCAGCAGTCGGTTTTTGGTTTTATTTTAAGAAAACGAAAGATTAAAGAAGAAACTTTGTATAACTTTGCTTTGAGTCAGCAGGTCGATAAAAGCAGATTAAACGTTTGAGCGCTAACAAAAAGCAAGCGTTGTTTTGCATTAACAAAAAATTCATTCATGCAAGTTCGAGCAGCTATTCGACATAAGGATGTCAAATTGTTTTAATAAGACGGTTTTCCATTAGTTACGAACGCTCAATTTAGAGGCAAGAAATCTTAATGTTAATTCAAGAAGTTATACTTGAAAATTTCATGAGTTACGAGTACGCTAGGGTCCCGTTTAAGCAGGGCGTAAACGTAATTGGTGGACCTAACGGAGCAGGAAAATCTTCACTTCTCCTTGCAATCTCAGTTGCTCTAGGTCAGTCATATACAGAACGCTCAAGAAAACTCAGCGATTTAATCCGCTGGGGAAAAGACCAAGCACGCGTCACACTTATTTTAGATAACAGTAAACAAGGAAACAGACGTCCAGTACAAAAATATCAAAAAGACCAGCTATTTTTGACCCGTGATTTGCGTCGAGATGGAAAATACGGTTTTGAACTTGAAAACCGAGCTGTTGGAAAACAGGACGTTGAAAGACTATTGGCAAAATTTGGCGTAGACCCAGATAACATGTTAATCATCATGCATCAAAACATGGTTGAACAGTTTACCGTTCTTAGCAACAATGAGAAACTGCGCATGGTTGAAGAGGCAGTTGGCTTAGAACCCTTCCGAGAAAACGTAATCCAAGCAAAAACAAAACTAATGCGCATCCTCACCCAAGAAGAATCCGTAAGCAAACTCCTCGAGCAAGCTCAACAAACACTCAACTATTGGCGTGAACAATACGAAAAATACCAGCAGAAAAAACAACTTCAACTAAAACGTCGATTCCTAGAAAGAGAATTAACATGGGCAGAAGTGGAAAAACGCGAAGTTACTGTTAAAAATTTTCAGTCAAACATCAACAAAAATCAAGAAACACTAAAAAAAATTGAAAATCAACAACAAACCCTAACGAACCAGCTAAACACTCAGCAACAAGATCAGCAAACACTCAAAAAACAAGCCGCCACAGCCTTTGATGAAAGAATAAGCCTCGAACATCAAATTGCACAAAACCAATCCACGCAAGCACTCATAAACCAACTAATTGAAGAGGCAAAAGTGCTAGAACAAGCAATCAAAGGCAACAAAAACCAGCTAAAACTGCTCCGAGCCGAAAACCTCCAAGATATGCTCAAAAACTCGAAGCAGCAAATCAACAAAGCTAATGGCCAAGTGAAAGAAAACCAGGTCAAAATCGTTAATTTAGAAGAATCCTCTGTCAAAGTTACGGATGAAGTATTGAATAAACGGGTAAACCTTGCCTTGCTTGAGTATAAACGGGCAAATTCAATCGTTAACATCAAAGACATTGAGAAGTCACTGAAGGAAGCCCAAGAAAACCTTAATGTAACGATTCAAAAAGCCGAGTTGTCGGGTGAACGGATAGCAGTAATAAAAAACGCTTCTGAAATTCAAGATGAAATCAATTTAACAGATGGACACTTAGCTGCACTGGCAGATGTTTCAGAGGACATAGAAAGGCAATATGAATCCTACTCAAAACTTTATTTGGAACTCAAAGAGAAAACGCAGCTTGTAGCTGAAAACCGAGAAAAAACGCTTGAAGAAGTTAATGCTCGTATGCAATCATGGAAAACAGTCATGGAGAACCTGCTTGAACGAGTAAACATTGAATATAAACGGATCATGAGCCAAACTTTAGCGACTGGCGAAGTCCAATTATCAAATGCACAAGATATTGAGACGGCAGGGCTAGAAATCCTCGTTGGGTTCAAAGGCGGAAAACCCGTTGCCCTTGACGCTTACACGCAGAGTGGCGGCGAACGAACCACAGCAACCATGAGTTTTCTCTTAGCCCTGCAGCAACATGTTCGATCGCCATTTCGGGCAGTAGACGAATACGACATTCACATGGATCCTAAAAACCGAGAAATGATCGCAAAAATCCTTCTCTCCATGATTAAAGACGCAAACGCCCAATACGTGGTAATTACTCCGAGCCAAATCACTTTTGCACAGCAAGATGCAAACGTCATTACAGTGCAGAATATTGAAGGAAAATCAGTCGTGCGTGAGGTAGTTACCTAATGCAGGCAACAAAATCTCATAAATCGCTTGGCAGAGAAAGACTTGAACGCATTATTGAAATGTGCTTAGCCATCGAAAACGGCAGCGTGGAACCTTTCACATTAAACGTAGACGAAATAATCAGTGTAGTAAAAGAATATTTTCCACAGTGGCAAGATCCTGAAGAACTCAAACTTGACGCTGAAGTCCTGCATCACTTGGCTTCAGTTATCAAAATACAGAGCGAATGGGTAAAACAACGATCAACTTTACTCTACACAGACCCATTTCTTCTGGAAGAAAAAATACTTCAGGCTGATAAGCAACAGATGGTTAACGTTTTTTTGCAAGCTTGGAATCCACTTATCGAGTTCGAACAAATCAGCCTCAACGCGATAGCTCAGGGTTTGCTGTACTGGGAAGCGTTGGCACCGATTAGCGAAAGATGGAAAGAAGTTGAACCTGCTGAAGTTTCAAATGCCTTCGCAAGCAGAGATGAATTAATCAAACAAAGAGTTTTAAGTGATAAAGAATTTTCTGAGGAACTAATTCAGTTCTGGCACGAACTTAAAAACTGCGTTGCCAATAAAGGCAACGGTGGAAAAATTAATTATTGGGATTTTATCGGTGCTGATACTTACGAGGAAACTGTTCAAAGAGCCTTCGTGACAAGTTTCTTAGTTACTTATGGCTATGCAACCTTGGAGATTGACAGGTTAGAAGAAACCGTTTTCATTGAACCCTTCGAGAAGGCTAGAACAGAGCCCTTGACGGTGCAGTCAACTTCAGTTCCCATAGCCGTTTCAAATGAAGATTGGCAGAAATGGAAAAGGGGCGAACTAAATTGAGCAAGAAAAAAGGAGTTTACGGCAGCAAAATTAAGAAAGCAACACAGATGCTTTTCTACAAACGTCACCAGAGACCAGGCGTAAAAGGTTGGGAACTGCATAAATCATTGGGTTCAGACTACCCCAAAGTCTTAGATCTTCTTGACGACTACTTGAAACCGTTGGATTTACAGGTTAAAACAATTTTTGAAGAAGAAAAAACACCTGAGAAACCAACTTTAGAAGAACTTGACAAAGCCAGATTCTACGTTGCTTTACGCGGGGACTTAGCTACAAAAGACAAGCTGATGGGTTGGCGCATTGACGATTTAGCAGGCTTAGCCATAACAATCTCATACATAATCAGCAAAAAAGGGCAAACATCAAGAAAAGACGTTGAAAAACTACTCTGCGAAAAAATGCCCAACTGGAAAATCGGCTTAAACCTTGAAAGATACATCCGCTTTGGATATTTGGGACAAGACGACAATGGACAAATATTTTTAGATTGGCGAACACGTGCTGAAGTGGATCAAAAATCATTAATCAAGATGCTGCTGTCAAGTGAAGCACCAAAAGCAGAAATCGCTGAGCCACAGGAAGAAGAAGGAATAAAAGAAGAACAAGAAAGCGAAGAGTAAGTTAAGAATTCGGAAATATCAAAGACTTTTGATAAATCGATCTAACCGCTCAAAATTTAGTTAACAATATGCGAGTCAGCGACGTTTTCATCGCCTAATAGCCAGTTATTGACTGCCTAGGTGATGCTTACGTTCTGAATATCGAAATACCGTTTTGCTAAAAATCTTAGACGTTCAGCGTTTTTGCCGTTTTTACCTATTGCGACGCCCTTATCTTTAGGGTTAACAGTTATGACTGCCATTTTTTTGCCATCAGTTCTCTCTGTAACGCGTATTTCTCTGACTGCTGCTGGTTTCAGGGCGTTTTTCATGAATGTTGCTGGGTCTTCGCTGTATTCGATGATTTCGTGTTTTTTGCCTGTCATTCGCTCAAGTGTGTGAATGTTTCTGCCGCCTTTGCCTATTGCAACGCCAACTTGGCCTTGGTTCACGACGAATATTGCTCGTTGCTCTACTTCGTCTACTATGCAGTCTTTCACGCTGGCGCCGCTTATGCTTTCAAACAATGCGATGTAACGCATTTCGTCGCAGGTGATTTTTATGCCGGTTGTCAATTTTTTTTCCTCCATTTTTTTATTCTTCTTCTTGTTTAGGTTCCTCGGTTATTTTGAGAATATCTGAGTCCCCAGTTTCGCGGATGCTTAAAGCTGAAATAATAAAGAGTTTCTTGCAGACTTCCGCTAAATCCATTGATCCACCTTTATAATTTATCACGGGGACGTTAGAGATTTCTCCATAGTATTCTATCTGTTCTTTTATGTCTTTTGGACAGTTAGAGGCTAAAACAATCATCTTAGCCTTTCCGGTTTTAGCATTCTGCAATGCAACATTGGATCCAAAAGAAACCTTACCTGTTTTCACTGCCGTCGCTAATGCCTTATCCATATCTATCATGCTTCTGTCTTTCCTCCTTGTTTTGCCTGTTTGTCAAATGTTGACATGTACAATTCAACTAAGCCTGTGCCGATTGGTATTGATTGCCCAACTATAACGTTTTCTGTTACACCGGCTAAAGGATCACTCTCACCTTTCACTGCTGCTTCAACAATGTTTGGTACTGTAATTTCGAATGCCGCGCGCGCTAAGACGCTCGCTTTCTTGCCGCTGATGCCGTGTCTGCCAATCTGCTGTACATCGCCTGTTGTGGTCATCATGTCTGCCACGAGCATTACGTGGCGTACGTCAACGTCTAAGCCTTGGTCTTCCAAGACACCTTTCGCTTCATTGACCAACGAGTTTCTTGATGCTTCTACTCCGAGAGTTTTGGCAATTTCGTGAATGTTGTTTGTTGAAGTTCGTGATGTATCTACACCAATGACTTCTAAGACTTTTGAGAGGTTTGAGCCGTCAGTGCGTATTACCCATTCTCCGTTTTCTTCAGTGACTAGTACACGTTTAATGTCTGGAACACCTTTAACTTGGAAGCCTGGGACCTTGCCTAACATTCGCTTGAGTTGCTCGGCTTTTTTGGGTTTAATTTGCACGGTATTATCGGTTATGGTGATTGTTGCATTTTGAAGTTCTAATTTTTCTTTGAGTTCATCCATTGTTATGGCTCTGTCATCCATCATTGACTTGTTTAGTTCAATAACGATTTCTTCGCGTACTGGGTCTTCATAGATTGCTGAAGCCACATCAACTACTGAAGTGTAAATTATGTTCCTTGCAACTTCAACAGCGCCTTCTTTAGTTTTCGCATGTTCGCCTTTCAAGTAGATAGTCATAATTGGAGTTGAGGGGATTCTGCGTGCATCCACAATTTCGATGAGTCTTGGTAAGCCTAAGGTGACGTTTTGTTCTTTGACACCTGCGTAGTGGAAGGTTCTAAGAGTCATCTGTGTGCCTGGTTCACCGATTGATTGTGCTGCAACGATGCCTACGGCCTCGCCTGGCTCCATTAAGGCGCGTTTGTATTGTTCCGCTGTCTGTGTTGCCGCTTTGGTTACGCTTTTGGCTGTTAGTTTGTTCTTTGCGAAGTTGGTTTTTAACTGGTTTAGCAGGATGGGTGTTATCTGGTTTTCAACGTTTTTAAGTTGCTTCTTGATGTGATCTGCAGATGCCATTTCGCCTTTTTCTTCGCCGATTTTTATTTGGTCGATTAGTCTGCTAACGTTTACTGCTTTACCGTGGTCGCTTTTTGCTGGGTCTACACCATCTTCGCCATAGCGGAACTGGATAATGTCGCCTGATGAATCTCGAACTGTACTGTCATATTCTAATCTGACGTGTTCTAAAGCGTTAATCAAACGTCTTTGCATGTAGCCGCTCTGTTGTGTGCGAACGGCTGTGTCGACAAGACCTTCTCTGCCACCCATAGCGTGGAAGAAGAATTCAATTGCGTCTAAACCTGATTGGTAAGAGTTATAGACAAAGCCTCGTGCTCGAGGGCTTGGGTCGCCATCGACAAAGTGCGGCAATGCTCTTCCTGAGTAACCTCGGAGGACACGTTTGCCTCGGACTGATTGTTGTCCAACGCAAGCAGCCATTTGACCAATGTTTAAGCTTGAGCCTCTTGCACCTGATCGAGTCATAACGATGCCGGCGTTTTCCAATGTAAAGTCTTCGTCTGCTATTTTACCTGATTCGTCTCGGGCTACTGCAAGTTCATGCATGACGTAGATTTCGAAGGATTCTTCCAATGTTTGTCCTGGCAAGCGTGGGAGGGTTCCGTTGTGGAAGTTTTCAATGTGTTCATCGATTTTCTTTTGGATACGCTCCATAGTTTTTGCCATGCGACTACGGGCTCGAGGTGAAAGAACTAGTTGCTCGTAAGTGTAGCTGAAACCTCGCATTGAAATGTATAGTTTTAGCAAATGAGTTATTTTGTTTAAGAATTCTCGTCCGGCTTGGGTACCGTAGTCTTTGATTATTCGGTGAAGAAGACTTTCAGATTGTTCTGCGCCGATGGATTTTCTGTCGATGATGCCTGAGACTAACTGGCCGTTTCTGACAACTACGTAAGCGTCGTGTTTGCATTCTTCTTCGAGGCATTTGGTGCATCCTTGGCAGATGTTGGCTTTAAGAACGTAATTCAACGTTTTTGGTAGGAATAAGCTGAAGATTTGTTTGCCTGACCACATGGGTTGGGGCTCTTTTATTTCTGGTACTGGTAGCTCTCCCTCGTACTGTGTCGTGGTCAGCAGCCTGTTTACTTGGGCTCTGGTCAAGTAGTTTCCTCTTTTGGTAAAGTAATATGCGCTTGTGACGAAGTCTCTGATGGCGCCGATGATGGGTCCGCCGAATCTGGGTGAGAGGATTTGGTCTTGAACTTGCATTAGCAATAAAGCTTCTGTTCGTGCTTCTTCGCTTTGTGGAACGTGAAGGTTCATTTCGTCGCCGTCAAAGTCTGCGTTGTATGGTGGGCAGACGCATAAGTGAAGCCGGAAGGTTTTGTATGGTAAAACCTTTACGTAATGTGCCATGATGGACATGCGGTGAAGTGAAGGCTGCCGATTGAAGATTGCTATGTCACCGTTCTTTAGGTGGCGTTCAACTATGAAGCCCAGTTCTACTGCTTCTGCAATTTTTGTTCGGTCAACAACGAATTCTAGTCGGATACGTTTGCCATCTGGTCTAATAATGTATAATGCGCCAGGATAGTTTTCTGGACCGTTAATTACAAGCTTCTTCATATCCTCAATGTTCCACGCCGTGATTTTTTCTGGAACAGATAAGCGCATGGCAACATCAACTGGAACACCTACCTCGTTAATGTCAAGGTTAGGGTCTGGAGAAATTACTGTGCGCGCGGAAAAGTCAACTCGTTTGCCTGAAAGGTTGCTTCTGAAACGTCCTTCTTTGCCTTTGAGTCTTTGCGAGAGGGTCTTTAATGCCCTGCCACTACGGTGTCTTGCCGGCGGAATACCTGAGGCTTCATTATTAAAGTAAGTTGTAACGTGGTACTGCAAGAGTTCGGAGAGGTCTTGAATGATAAGTGTAGGCGCACCTGCATCCATGTTTTCTTTCAAACGTTGGTTAATGCGGATGATGTCTACGAGTTTGTGAGTTAAATCGTCTTCAGAGCGAATACCTGATTCAAGAGTGATGGATGGGCGAACGTAAACTGGTGGAACAGGCAAAACCTGTAGAACCATCCATTCTGGTCGTGCAACCTTGGGGTTGAAGCCTAAGATTTCAAGGTCTTCATCTGAGACACGTTCAAGTCTTTCACGAATCATGCTAGGCGTAAGTGGCTCAGAGCCTAATTCAGTCTGCTCAATAAACTTTGTTGGTTTCTCAAAAGTAATCTTGTATTGGGCAGATGCGCAGTAAGGACATTGTTTGGCTTTGATTTCAGTCATTATTTCTTTGTAAACTTCATCTGGGATTGTTCCTAAAAGCTCGTTGAAACGACCAATTCTTGCATGTGCTTTTTTAACGGTCATTCTTCCGTCGAGGCTTGTGTCTTTTGGGCTGTCAGAACCTTCGGGTAAGAGTATGCGTCCACAACTGCGGCAGGTGGCTTTTAAGAGGTCAAAAATAATTTTGGTAAATTCTATATGTACTATTGGTACTGCGAGCTCGATGTGTCCAAAGTGTCCTGGGCAGCGAATGGCGGTGTTGCCGCAAGTTTTGCAGCGTTGTCTTGGCTCAAGAGTGCCTAGTCTGCCATCCATTAGGCCAGCAGTGATTGGTGCACCGTCTTCATCGTAAGTGTCTGGGGTTTGGATTTCAACGACTGATTGTTTACGGAGATCTTTAGGTGAAATTAAACCGAATGAAATTTCATCAACTATTTTGTGTATTAGTTCTTCCTGTGTCATGGTTATGCCTTCTCCTTAAGTCTTAATTTTGGTGTGATGCAAAGGCTTTGAAGCTCTTGCAACAGAAGCTTGAAAGCGTAAGATACGATTACTGGCGAAATCTTTGCCTTTTCGTCACATATTCTGCAAACATAGCGCCTTTGCTTCATGTCAAAGTAAGCGATTTGACCGCAGTTCTCGCAAATGTAGAGTGTATATTTGTCCGATTCTTCCAGAAGTCGATCTCTTAGAAGCATAGCAGCGCCGTGTCCAATTAAGCAGTCTCGCTCCATTTCTCCGAATCTAAGACCACCACCACGGGCTCTACCTTCAGTTGGTTGCCTTGTTAACATTTGAACTTGTCCTCTGGCTCTGGCATGTATTTTGTCAGCGACCATGTGGTGAAGTTTCTGGTAATAGACTACACCTACGAATACGTCTGCGACGAATTTCTCGCCCGTTGTGCCGCTGTAGAATACCTCTCCTCCAGTGTGACTGAAGCCAAGTTTTACTAGGCTCTTGCGTAATTCGTCTGGTCCTTCGTTTGAGAATGGTGTGCCGTCTGCTGGTTTGCCTCTTGCGGAAGCTGCTTTTCCAGCGAGCGATTCGATGAATTGTCCAATAGTCATTCTTGAGGGAATAGCATGTGGATTAATTATTAGGTCTGGTACGGTTCCATCGTCTGAGAACGGAAGGTCTTCTTGCGGTACAATTAAGCCGATGACTCCTTTTTGTCCGTGTCGTGATGCGAATTTGTCTCCAAGTTCGGGGACTCTTTGGTCACGAACGCGTACCTTTACAAGTTGGCTGCCTTCTCCTGACATTGTTATGAATATTCCGTCTACGGTTCCTGTTTCGGAAGGACGCATGTCAACTGATGTGTCACGCATTGACGGGCCTTTAACTTCGAATTCTTTGTATTCTTCAAGGAATCTGGGTGGGCTGATTCTTCCGATTAAGACATCTCCGCCGACAACTTGTGATTCTAAACTGATTATGCCATCGGGTTCTAAGAGACGGTAGTATTGTTCTCCGCGGTAGCCTCTTGTTCCTGGTTCTGGAACAGTAAATTTGTCTTTTAATCCACCAAGGTATTGACGGCATTCTGCTTCGTAAATGCGGTAGAATGTGGATCGGGCTAAGCCTCTATCGATTGATGCTTTGTTAAAGATGAGGGCGTCTTCCATGTTGTAGCCTTCGAAGCTAAGCACGGCGACGATGCAGTTTTGTCCTGTTGGACGCTGTTTGTAACCCATGACTTCCATTAGTTCTGTTTCAACCATTGGAACTTGTGGGTAATGTAGTATGTGTGATCTTGAATCTACGCGGTGGTGGAAGTTGGTGCCGTAAACGCCTAGGGCTTGTTTAGCCATGGCTGCTTGATAAGAGTTTCTTGGTGACTGGTTGTGTTCTGGATAAGGGATTGTTGAAGCGCAGATGCCTAGAATTGTGTAGGTTGCTATTTCAACATGGGTGTTTTGTTTGTTAATGTTGTCAAAGGTCAAGGCGATGTAAGCGTTTTCTTCTTCTTCAGCATCTAAATATTCGATTAATCCGTTTTTAATTACGTCTTCCCATGTCCATTCGCCTAAACCGATTTTTTCGAAGTGCTTTGATTGAAGTTTTGGAGCGCCGTTCTCAACTATGATAAGTGGACGTCTGACTCTGCCCTCGTCACAGTTAGCGTGTACTTCTTCGGTTTCGGTTTGTTGTTTTGAGAAGTATGTTACGTTTACTTCGGTTGAGATTTCTCCGGCACGTCTTTTTTCTCTAAAAGACTTCACTATGTCGGTTGGGTTATTGCAGTATCCGATTATGTTTCCGTCAACGAAAACTTTGGCGCCTGAAATGCGTAATTCGCGTGAGGCTTCTCCGGCTGGAACGGTGCCCATCTCAAAGAGTAACTGTTTGATTCTGTCTGGGTTTACGCCAACTGCGATTGAGGCTGATAATGCTAAGTTTTTGACAAGACCGCAGTTAGAGCCTTCGGGTGTTTCGTTTGGACAGAGGCGTCCCCAATGGGTTGGGTGTAAGTCTCTGGCTTCGAAGTTAGGTTGACTTCTGCTCAAAGGTGACTGTAGTCTGCGTAGGTGGCTTAGCGTTGATATGTAGTTTGTTCTGTCTAAGAGTTGAGTGATGCCGACTCTTCCTCTTCCCCAGTTGCCAGTTGCCAACGCATGTTGGAAACGTTCAGTTATTATGCCTGGGCGAACAGCTGCTGAAACAGTGATTATTGGTCCTTTTACGCCTATGCGTTCAAGCTGATACTTTATGTCTCGTGTTAAGTTTCTAAATGATACACGGAAAAGGTCTGCTAGTAGTGGGCCACCGAGTCGCAGACGTTTATTCTTGAAGTGGTCTTTGTCGTCTGGTTGCCTTCTTCCAGTTTTCAACTGTAAAACTCGATATGCCATTTCGCCTAGGAAAATTGCTTTTTCCTTTCGGTTCTTTTCAGTTCTGCCAAGATGTGGTAAAAAGTTTTTGTCAAGAGCAGTTTCGGCTTTTTGGAGTCGGTATTCTTCGACTTGTCCGTGGGCGACACGGTTTCCGATGAATAGGATTGCGTCTGAAGGTGTATCTACACCGATGGCTTTCTCAAATGAGGCAGCTAGGTGGCTTTGCATTTCGCTATCAAGTGAAACTGATTCTGCAATATCTTTGTCTTTTTCCAAATTCAACGCGCGCATGATGACGACGAATGGGATTTCTGTAGGGACACCGGGCATTGTGACGTAGATTGCGTCGTCAGATTTGAGTTTAAGTTCAATTCTAGCTCTGAAGCCAACTGTGGTTGAGAAAATTTTTGCTTGAAAAACTGGCGCGGTTCCTTTTTCGTCTATGTCTACTATTACGCGGTTAGGTGCTAAGTCTTCCATTGCGACGATTACGCGTTCGGAGCCGTTAACGACAAAGTATCCGCCTTGGTCGTCTGGGTCTTCTCCAGCCGCGATTAATTCTTCTTTTGAAAGTTGGGATAAGAAACAGAGTTTTGATTTGAGCATGACTGGAATGTTGCCAATGTAGACAAGTTCTGTGTCCTGCTCTCTTCCGTCAATGACGGGAGTCATTTCAAGTGCAATGGGCGCCGAATATGCTAAGTTTCTTAGTCGGGCTTCCATTGGGTAAATTTCATGTTTTGTTCCATCTACTTCGGTGACGTATGGACCGGTGATTCTTGATTGTGGGTCGATTACCCAGATTTGCCCAAGTTTCACTTTGTAGGGGCTTTCTGGGACTTCAATGGGAATCTCGGCTACTTCGTCAACAACTTCTTGTAATCCGTGGTCGATGAATTCGTTATAGCTGTCAAGATGTTGCCTGACGAGGCCTTTTTCTTGGAAAAATGTCTTCAATAAATCATGGATGTCTTCTTTTTGGATAAGGGTGGTCAATTT
>Ga0182021_10005940_pt1 | contig 14494 bp, 11 predicted proteins | sample 612E3MmetaG_FD_120493 | JGI IMG/M metagenome (GOLD analysis project Ga0182021, IMG submission 120493) | Permafrost microbial communities from Stordalen Mire, Sweden - 612E3M metaG (Illumina Assembly) | ecosystem: Environmental > Terrestrial > Soil > Wetlands > Permafrost | place: Sweden... | reverse complement strand
TTTGGGCTGGGATACTCATATTGTAGACGGTCATAATGTTAAATTAATAGCAGAAACCATATCAAAATTAAATCTTAAGAAAGATAAGCCTCATGTAATAATAGCTAAAACCATTTTTGGCAAAGGCGTGTCTTTCATGCAGAATGAAATTAAGTGGCATTACTGGCCAATGTCTGATGAAGAATATAAATTAGCTCTGAAGGAAATTAAGCAAGGATGAGAACGTCTTTTATTCAGGAATTAGTTAAGCTTGCGGCAAAAGACAAAAGGATCATGTTGTTGACGGCGGATTTGGGGTTTACTGTGGTCGAATCGTTTGCTCAAAAATTTCCTGATAGATTTATAAATACCGGTGTCGCCGAGCAGAATATGGTGGGAATGGCAACAGGTTTGGCTGCGTCCGGTTTTATTCCGTTTTTATACGCTACGGTAACTTTTGCTTCTCTTCGCGCCTACGAGTTTATTCGTAACGGCCCCATACTGCATAAATTGCCTGTCAGAATAATTGGAGTCGGTGAAGGCTTTGATTACGGTTATGCCGGTATTACTCATTATGGATTGGAAGATATCGGGCTAATGAGAATACAAGAGGGAATGACGGTTGTTGTCCCGGCAGATAAAGCTCAAGCAAAAAATGCTCTTAAAAAAACATGGGATATATCCGGGCCTGTTTATTACCGGATAGGAAAAACAGATAAAGGAGAAATCAACAATTTGAACGGTCGGTTTAAATTGGGAAACGTTGAAAATACAGCGGATGATAATGATTGTCTTTTCGTTTCCATTGGCAGTATTACCAAAGAAGTGGAAATTGCGGCACAAAAATTAGAAACAATAGGAATCAAAAGCAAAATAGTAATCGTATCAAGTTTTAATCCTTCTCCGGAGAAGGAACTAACCACTATATTAAAAGATTTCCCCTTCGTTATTACTGTTGAAGAACATTTTGTAACCGGAGGTCTGGGATCATTCGTCGCTGAAATCATCGCCGAAAATAAGGTTCCCTGCAGATTGATTCGCTGCGGAATTTCGGATTTTAACAACGACAAGATAGGCGACAAGATATTTATGAATAAAAAATATAAATTAAACGCTGATGATTTTGTAAAAACGGCTGTCCATGCAATAAAGAATATAAAAAATGGATAATAATCTGATTTCCATCATTATGCCCGTTCATAATCAGGCCGGCCATATTGAAAGAATAATCGAGCGATACATTAATAAATTAAAAAAACTGCCCCTGCCGTATGAAATGATTCTTGTAGTCAATGGATGTACTGATGATAGTCTTGATCTCAGCAATAAGTTAAAAGAAAGATATGAAAATGTAAAAGTGATCAATATCGAGAAAAGCGGATGGGGTAGAGCGGTTATTGCCGGATTAAAATCAAGCGAAGGCGGTTTACTGTGCTTCACAAATTCGGCACGGACCTCCGATGGTGATTTGCTGCAATCTCTGCTCTATGCGACTGCTAACGCTGATGTTGTTGTTAAGGCTAATCGTAAAATCAGAGACAGCTGGGTACGCAGCGCAGGATCTATATTATATAACATCGAATGCCGCACATTATTTGATTTGTCCTGCTGGGATATTAACGGTACGCCTAAGATATTCCCCCGCAGGTTTGAAAGATTATTTAGCCTGACCGAGAATGGCAACTTGCTTGATTTGGAATTCAATATTATTTGTAAGGAAGAGGGTTATCCGATGATCGAAATTCCAATATTCTCATCATACAGGCACAGCGGAAGTTCAACAACCGGTCTCCGGTCCGCTTTTAAAATGTTTTGGAAAGCATTTTTAATATCACGTGAAAGAAATCAAAAATGAAAGCTAGACTTCATAATTGGAAATTAGAAGAAAAAGCCGATCATAAATGGCGGGACCCGCTTCAACTAATTAATTTCGAGGGATGTTTCAATAGAATCAGTCCGCAATTATTGAAATACAAAGTTTATGGAGATTGGTGGGAAATAATCAATCGGTTAAATATCAGGCTTTTAGTGTCAAGAGAACATGAACATATACTGATGTGTTTAGGTTGCGAATCGGATTCTCCTGAAATATCTTTTCTTGCTCTGCCGCATCCGTCCGGTATTGCTGTTGATCAGGATAAAAGAGTTATCTACGTAGCGAGCACACGCAATCCGAATATGATATACCAATTTAATCCGATTCAGGGATTCATAGAACGAAAGGACAAAAACAAATTCAGAGAAATATCCACGGCAGTAAAAAATACTCTGGTTCCCGGCAAAGTATTCTTTTTACCCGGGAGCCTGTATATTCATGATATGATTTTTATGAATAGGAAATTGTATGCCAATGCCGTCGGGCATAACAGCATTATTCAAATATCAGAAGACGGCGGGTATAAGTATGTCTGGTGGCCCAAATGTATTGAAAAAGAAAATAAGCCGGATATAAGTGATAATTATCTTCAGTTGAATTCAATTGCGGCAGGCAAGACGATCAATAATTCCTACTTTACTTCTTCAACCGAAAAAATATTGTCAACCCGGCCGGGTGATATTAATTTCCCTGTGAATAAAAAAGGCGTTCTTTTCTATGGAAAAACCAAAGAAGTTGTCTGCCGGGGATTGACCAGGCCGCACTCGGCGAGGATGAATGAGGGAAAAGTCTGGTTGAATAACAGCGGTTACGGAGAAATCGGTTTTGTTGAAAAAAACAAATTTAATAGTTTCTTGAAATTGCCTGGTTGGACAAGGGGCTTATATTTTAAAGACGATATTGCCTTTGTGGGGACATCAAGAGTAAATACGCGCTTTTCCAATTATGCTCCAGGTGTTGATTTGAAATCGGACATCTGCGCTATTCATGCGATTGATATAAAAAAGTGTAAGATAATAGGTTCAATTGATTGGCCGTTCGGGAGTCAGATATTTGCTGTCGAAGGTATTGATAAAAATTATTTTGGCGGGTTGCCGATGAATTTATTGCAGAGAAAAACTCCGGAAAACTTGAACCATTTATTTTACGCATTCAAAAATAATCGTGTGTGAATTTATTATTTTAATTAATAAGTTGTTTTGTTCGGTTTTAAAAAGGGGAATATTATGCCGGAAAATTTTAGGTTACTGATGATTGGTGCGATGTATGAAAACGGTGGAAATATGACTCACCGGTTTTTGGATGGTCATCCGGGCATGTACGTTTATCCTTTTGAATCTCAATTGGGGACCAAACTGATTAATGATAATTTGACGTCGTTGTTTCCTGTTAAGTATCGTTGGCCGGTTTTCCCGCTTAACGGCACGGCTTCTGAAGATTACAAATTGATCATTGACGAAGAGGTTAAAGTGAGAGCCCGTACACCGCAGGTCAGCAAGTTCCAAAAAGTTGATTTCAGATTTTCCGATGAAGTACGATATGAAATTTATGACAAGTATGTAAAAAAAGAAGGCCGTTCGCGCGCCAATAATATCAAAGCTTTTTTGAGAAGCACTTTCGATGCCTGGAAAAATTACCAAAAAAGTGGCCATGAAAAATATTATGTTGGATACAATCCTGTTTCGGTCGTTGATGCCGAAAAAATATTAGCCGATTTTCCCCGTGCGCATTTTTTACATGTCGTGCGCAATCCGTGGTCGGCATACGCAGATACAAAAAAAAGACCGGTGCCTTTAACTTTAGAATCCTACACGCTTGGCTGGAATATAAATCAATACTTCGCTCTTTTGTATAAGCAAAAGTACCCCCGGCGGATGCATATTTTACGATTGGAGGACATTCTTGACGATTCCTATAAAATATTGGGAGATTTGTGTAAGAGAATGGAATTAAAACCGGACAATAGTTTAAGAAAAATATCATGGAATAAAGAAGAACTGGATCAGGTTTGCCCTTGGGGTGTGATTAAAAAAGCGACAGTTGAAGATAACATCAGGACCGCGACTGAACTGTCCAAAGAGGAAAGAAAAGAAATTGAGATAAGGACTCGTCAATATATTTTGGAATTTGAATATGAAAATATATTTAAGAGATAATCAATGAAGAAAATCGTTGTAACAGGCGCGACTGGTTTTATCGGATCAAATTTGATCCGCAAATTAATTAAAGACGGACATGATGTGCATTTATTTGTCCGGCCAATGTTTAAACAATGGCGAATTGCAGATGCCCTGTCCCGGGTGAAAATTCATGTTCTTGATCTAGAATCGAAAGAAAGTTTGGAGAAAGCTCTAAAGAGAATAAAACCACAATGGTTGTTTCATCTGGCGACTTACGGAGGATATCCATCACAAAAAGATTTAAACAAGATAATCGCAACTAATATTATTGGTACTGTTAATTTCATGGAAGCCGCCGTTGTTACCGGTTTTGAATCCTTTATTAACATCGGATCGTCTTCGGAATATGGTTTTAAAGATCATCCGGTAAAAGAAAATGAACCACTGGAGCCAAACAGTCATTACGCTTTGAGCAAGGCATATATGACAATGTTTGCGCGCGATCTTGCCGTCAGGAATAAATTAAATATTATTACTCTAAGGCCTTATTCTGTTTATGGGGCGTATGAAGAACCTGGTCGATTTATACCGACGATTATCATCAAAGGATTAAACGGAGAGTGGCCTCCTTTAGTTCGTCCTGAAATCGCTCGTGATTATATTCATGTTGATGATTTTATAAAAGCCTGCATTCTGGCTGCAAAATATAAGGGTAAAGACAGGGGATTAATATTCAATGCCGGTTGCGGAAAACAAATTACGATAAAAGAAGTGGTTGAGTTAGCCGCTGAAAGGTTTGATATAAAGATAAAACCCAAATGGCGAACAATGCCTGATAGAATCTGGGATACTGAGATTTGGGTCGGCAACAACAATCTTATTAAAGATAAACTGCATTGGCAGTGCAAAACAAGTTTTAAGAATGGTTTCGTTAAAACACTCGAGTGGTTTAGAAACAATCCGGATATTCGTAGATTTTATGAAAAAGAAATAAGGTAAATATATTAATTTAATATTATCTTGGTTTGAACTGGATGATATAACGTCTGATGCCATCTTTAAAATAGTAAGGCAGAAGACTTAATGTTTTAAAATATCCTCCGTTGTGAGACGAATTGATTATTTTAAGATACGATAAGGGTTCAAGTATCAATGCTGTCTTGAACTTTGCCATGGCCAGGCGTAGCTTGAAACTCAAAGAATCGGGATTGTGCTTATACTGATTAATTAGGTTATGTATTTGTTTTTTACTGAGAAACGTTGCGACCCTTGTAATTTCATTTAAAATATTTTTTTTGTAAGAAAAGTAATTTTTTTCTGTCGAATTTTCGATCTTATAAGGATTTTCTCTTGAAACTCGTTCGAATAAATCCGTGCCTAAATAAAAGGTAAGAGAGAAAAGTTGAGTATAAAATGGTTTTGGCGTTTCAATCAGTGTATTGATGGTTTCCAATTGATCTTCCTCTGTTTCCCAGGGATTATCCAGAATAACGTCATAGATAGCGGCGATATGGTAATCTTTTATGATTTGGGCAGCATTGAGAAAATCCGATTTTAACGATTTTCGTTTATATATGTCCCGACATGTTCGATCGCTTCCGCTTTGCAGTCCTACACTAATCCATCCTATACCCGCTGTTTTTAATACCTGCATTTTTTCTCTATTGATGAAAATCGGAAGGCTGCGAATTATGAAAGGTTTGTTGATTTTTTGCTTGTACTGTAGACAGAATTCCTGCAAATATTCTTCGCTGTTTGATAAAAAGCAGTCGTCCCAAAAATTGATGTATTCAATATATGGATTGTCCTGTATAGTTTGCTCGATTTCGCTTATAACATTAGCGACACTTCGATGCCGGACTTTTTTCGAATCGTAAAGACGATGGATAGTATTGTTACAACAATAAGTGCAGGAAAAAGGACACCCTCTCGAGCTCATAATACTATAATTAGTTCCTGAGTGTCTCGCATATTTTCTGAAAATCATTTGTGTTAATGGTATAATTTTTTTTGCTGATTGAATATAGCTGTGCTGTGGAAGATGGTCCCCAATGGGAAGTGCATCTAAATCTTCAATTAACGGATATAAAGCGTTGCGTTTTATATGATCGGATTCTTTGTAACAAAGATTGTTGATGTGCTTTAAGTCAACACTGCCAACGGCTACTTCTCCTGCAATATCTAAAATGGTTTGTTCTCCTTCGCCAATGCAGACATAATCCGCATGTTGCAGGCACTCTTCGGGTGCAATGGTCGGGTGGATGCCTCCCCAGATAATGGGTATTTGCGGGAAATTGTTTTTTAAAATTTTGGTTAGATGACATGCCCTGGAATATTCATTGGACATCAGGCTCAAGCCAATAATGGATGGCGGGTTCTGGCGAACAAACGAGGTTATGTGTTCCAATGAATTGTCTTCTTCTTGTATATCCGGCAGGAAAAGCAACAGGGAATTATACGAATTTTGGAGTAAAGAATAATGTAGAGATTTCAATCCCGTTATATCTATATCTTTTTGAAGAGAGATTAATAAAATATCCGTTTTCATAAATCTATATTCTTTGATTCTGCTATTAAAGTCACTAAAGGCTATACGGTAGCAATAGTTGATTTGTTTGATACATTAATCCATGAGCTTTATTTAATAGCTCTAAAGAAAATATTATACAAGAATTAAAAATAATCATTAATCAATTGATTTCGTTCGTTTTTCGTTTTTTTCTTATTACGGCTGATTCCTGTGTTGTTTCCTGCGCATTTTATTTTGAAAAATATTTTTTAAAAAGAGTAATGTTATTTTAAATGCCGCCTTAGTGTACGTTAGAAATTCCGAAAAAGTGCGTATGGAAAATATATGCCGGAGAATAAAAGCAGGGCGCAGGTAAACATCGCGGTAGCTTTTATAATAGTATTGTTCGACCATATCACCGGATACCGTGTCCAATTTCAGCACCGGATGCGCCCGGTCATATAAATCCCAGTTCTGATGCAGGAGAGAATTTTTTCGGAGAAATTCTTTATACAATATTGTTCCCGGATAAGGGGTGGTAATATTGAAAACGGCAAATTTAATTCCGGTATTCTTGGCATAACTAATTGTTTTTTCCATGCTGTGCTCTGTTTCACCGGGATTACCCAGCATAAAAGCTCCGCGGATATTAATTTTTGCAGCCCTCGTCCAAGTAATAGCGTTTTGAAACTCGCTGAAGTTTATTCGCTTATTAATTATTTTTAATATTTTTTCATCCGAAGATTCAAAGCCGAACATTATTTGATGGCATCCGGCTTTTTTCATTAATAGCAACAATTCCGGAGTTACGGTATCTGCCCGGGCAAAACACGACCAGCTAAGCTTGATTTTTTTAGCAAGAATTAAATGACACAATTCAGCAATGTTTTTATTGCTGGCGGTAAAGGTGTCATCATAGAAAGATATTTCCCTGATGCCGTAGTTTTGCTGTAAATGTTCAATATGGTCGATGATTCTGACCGGAGACATAAATCTTATTTGTGAGCCGAACATTGCAGAGAAACAAAATGTGCATTTTCCGGGACAACCTCTGGAAGTTATCATTCCAATGGAGGGTTGCTTCCTTGCCGCGCCCAATGCGGAATGATATAAATGCATAGGAAGTTTATCATAGGCGGGAAAAGGTAAACTATCCAAATCCACATGTTTTGCGGAATCAGGATTTATGACGACCTCGTTCTGTGAATTTCGCCAGGTAAGATTGGGGATGAGATTTAAGGGTGTGCCTTTGGCCAATTCAGTAATCGGGATTTCGCCTTCATTTCTAACAACCATATCGCAAATATTATCCCGGACAAGTTTTTCATGGAACACGGTAGGATGAACGCCACCCATGATTATTTTTGTATCAGGCAATTTTTCGCGCACCAGTCGAGCAATCTTTATGGCGCTCGTAATGTCAGGAGTAGTCGCCGTAACGCCGACAAAATCTGCACTGGAATTTATTCCGGCGATAATTTCCGGAATGCTTAACTGCAAAACCGCTGCATCTATTATTTGCGATGTGTGCCCTTGTCTGTCCCATATTGCCGCAAGCAGTGCTAACCCCAAAGGAGGAATCTCGGAATTGATGATGCTCCATACATTGTTGCTTTTTACTGCATGCGGCGGATTAATAAAAACAAAGTTCATCGCGTCTGCTATATTTATTTAATAGGGTACTTAAGATTTAATCTTCTTCAGCAAGCATTCAGGCAATCGAATATCTTTAGAAAACCGGTTTATAAAAAACTTTAGAAAAAAAGGTTGCAATAGTTACTTAAAAAATAAATAATCTTACCGGTTTTTTTACAAAATACTGTCGGAGCATTTTTGTCAAGTTTAAAGTACGTGGTTGTGAATCTAAATTTTCCGGATAGGATCATTTAAACATTATAAATTCCTTTTATTCAAAAGAATTACAAGATACACATTGTTCAGAAATAAAAAGGATAAATATTTTTATGAATTCACCGGAAGTTTTGATCGGTGACAAAGAATCGTCAAAATTCGCATACCCTGAAATGATTCGACGCTTCTTTATCAAATTTGATCTATTTCATTTGCTGGTAATACTTGTTTGTCTGGCAAGTTTTGTTTGCAGCTGGATCGAATCCATTGTTAATTATGACAATGCTCACTGGGGTTGGGCCTACCTTGCCGCGCTGGATTTGAAAAGGGGAGCGATACCGCATTCCGAAGTACTTATCTTCTATGGATATATCTATACATGGATTCAAAGTATCTCATTAATATTGTTCGGCGAGAGATTAATAAGCGTGGGAATTATTACCGGGCTGTTTTATTCTCTGACATTATTTTTGTCTTACCGTGTTTTTCTCAAATTCCTGTCCCCATATCTTGCCTTCCTTGCCGTCCTGCTTATTTTTTTAATTCATCCCTACATTATTTATCCTGCGCCTAATTACTTCGCTTATACTTTTCAACTTCTGGCATTTATTTTTTTTCTGAGATATTCAGAGCATCGTTACAACGGTTTTCTGGCCGGTTTTTTTATGAGCATGTCGGTGCTTTCCCGTTATTCGTCGGTTATAGCCATTCTTCCACCATTCATAATCCTGCTGTGTTGGGACTTCTTTACCGTCCAAGGGGCGAGAAAAAAAGTTATAGAAAAAATCGCGACAGTGAGCTGCGGCTTTTTTATTCCTCTGGTATTGTTCTTTTCTTATCTCTTCCTGAATTCCGCGCTTGACGATTTCTTTTATCAAAACAAAATGTTGATTAACATAATGGGAAGAGTAACCGATATAGACACATGGCTTGGTTTTTTAGCTTGTATCTTTCAAATCGATCCGAGTCTGGCATCTGATTTCCGGGGAAAACTTTTTACGGTAATATTGATAGTCTCTCTGTTTGTTTTGGCTCGGGAAGGTATCAGAAAAGTATCAGACAGCGCTGTAAAATCCGCGTATGCCCGATACGATATCATGGCGGTGTGTCTCGTTATTATTTTCGGATATTTGAATTCCATACACGTTTATGAAACGTTCCGGCTGGTTAACGGCGCGTCTTTAGGTGTTGGTTTGTGTGTGTTCGTTTTATATAATTCCTTCATTAATTCCGGGAAGCCGTTAAAATATTCCATAGTATTTATCAGTATCATGATATTTCTGTTTTTGTCGTCGAGTGTTTTTTTTAAAAGAACCACGTCATCTTATTATCCATGGAATAAAGACGTGATGCTTCACAGCGGAGTAACCAATCAAACTATCGGAATATTTAAAGGGAAAATTCTAAGTAAAGAACAAAATGATTTCTATCAGGAAGCGTATGATGCCATCGCTCCTTTTAAAAATACATGTTACATTCTTAATTACACGCAGGATTGCTTTGTTCTGGCGATGAATGACCTTCCTCGCATACAAATTGCGCCCGTCAATTTCCCCTGGCTGGATGATATTTCCAAACAGGCAAAATTAGTAGATGCGCATAAAGCTGTTATATTGTCTTACAAACCATTGGACTTGCCCGGTTACGATAAAATTTTTAAAAGGAATTGGCCGGACGAAATACCGTGGTTAGGCGGCGGGTGTTTATTTATCTATGCGCCAACACAATATGCAGGTGAAGAATAAATACTATCCTGATAATGCGGATAATCAGCAGCACAGATGAATTTTTCAATTTGATAAATATTTCTTTGACACATCAGTTCATTCTTTATATGCTTTTTCCATGAAAAGTGGAGTTCTTGTTCAAGAAAAACAAGAAGGTAATCAAATGGAAAAACACGGCCGTCTTGTGTTTTTTTTAGTGCTTATCATTACCGCTCTTGTATTTTCCGGCAGTCTGAAGCTGGACTGGACCAACTGGGATGATGATTTGTTGGTATACGAGAATTCCTTTGTAAAAGAGGCGAAATTCAAGGATATTTTTACTAAATCAGCGGAATATAACACATATAATCCTCTGGCAATTTCCTCGTTTGCTCTGGAATGGAAGATGGTTAAGAACAGGCCTCTTCTTTATCACCTTAACAATTTTTTGTTGCATCTTTTATGTACGGCGCTGGTCTGGTTTTTTTTTCGTAGATTGGGTCTCACCATATGGTGGAGTAGTTTTGCCGCATTGCTTTTCGGCATTCATCCCGTACAGGTAGAGTCCGTAGCATGGATTGCCGAACGCAAAGCTGTGCTCTTCGGATTCTTTTACATCTCTGCATTACTTGCGTATATTCGTTACATTGCTTCAGGAAAGAACGCTTATCTGCTGGTTACCTTTGTCTTGTTTATATTTTCACTTCTTTCCAAGGGCCAAGCCGTGGCGATGCCTTTCACTCTAATTTTACTGGACTGGTATTTTAAAAGAAAAATTAATCCGAAAATCGTATTGGAAAAAGTAATTTTTTTTGCGACGTCTCTAATTATTGGCTTTTGGACAGTGACTTATTTCGTAAAAAATATTTATGCTGCTGCCGATAAAAAAACCATTATCTATGTCTTTGGTTTTTTTGAACAGATTGTACTGGGAGCTTATACTTATGCAGTATATATTCTTAAATCCATTGTTCCTTATGCTAATTCTCCTTTATATCCATTGCCTGCGTCGCTCCAGGCGGAGCATTGGATCGGCGCAGTAGCGGCGGTTATTATTTTTATGAGTGCGCTGGTCTTGCGGCGCAAATACAGATTCTTCACTTTCGGTCTGCTTTTTTTTACCTTTAATATTATTTTTCTTCTCATGCCGTTTCTGATGCATGAAGCTGCTTTTCTTTATGATCATTACTCTTATGTAGCCTGTATAGGACTGTTCTATGTGATGGCCATGAGTATGCAGCAGTTATCGGAGAGATTTCCCTCGATCCATTTGTTCGTTGCGGCTATGGCGGTTGCCTTTCTTGTCGCTTTAAGTACTTTGACGATAAAATACATTCCCGTCTGGAAAAACAGCGAAACTCTTTGGACGTACGCCATTGAAAAATATCCGCGCAAATTAGCTCTGGCTCATCTCAACAGAGGGCACTACCGGTATCATAACGATCAGCCGGACAAAGCTCTGGAAGACTTCAGTACGGCTATCGAGATTAATCCGGAATTCCCCCGTGCCTACATAAATAGAAGCTTTATATATATGGAACGCAACGATACTCAAAAAGCTCTTCAGGATTACAATAGCTATCTTAAATTAATGAGTCCTTATGATATCAGCGGGAACATTCTTAATCCACCTGTGTCGGACGCGTTAGGCAACAGAGGTCTTATTTATTCCAAAACGGGCCGGTATGAAAAGGCGCTCATTGATTTTGATCTGGCCATAAAACTTAATCCGCAAAATCTTAACAACTATTTGAACAGGGCCTTTGCGTATTATAAACTGGGTCGCATCGCGGAAGCGAGGCAGGATGCGCTCATCATGGAGAGAATGGGTGTTGTCATTGATCCCGCATTCAGGAAGTTACTGCAACTGCGCTGATGTAAGGATAGTCATGGACAAACTTTATATTGTGATGCCGGCCTATAATGAAGAAGGCGCGATAGCGAAGATTGTGGATGAATGGCACTCTGTCATTGAATCTATCGGCAATGGCAGCAAGCTGGTTATATTCAACGACGGCAGCACGGACAGTACCCGGGGTGTTTTGGAAAAAATAAAAAGTAAATATCCGAACCTGATCGTGGTCAATAAAGAAAATGACGGACACGGGCCGACGTGTATCCTTGCCTATAAGTACGCTGTCGCCGAAGGCGCAGATTGGATTTTTCAGACCGATTCCGACGGACAGACAAAATCAAGCGACTTCCGGCATTTCTGGGAAAAACGAAATAGTTATGATTTTATTATCGGTTGGCGCGCGAAGCGCGGCGACGGTCTGCCCAGGCGGTTTATATCGCAAATACTGAAATGGGCGCTTTTTTTAATATTCCAGGTTAGTGTGAAAGACGCCAATACACCTTTTCGTCTGATGAAGATTGATTGTCTGCGTCAATATTTGCCGGCAATTCCCGATGATTATTTTCTTCCCAACGCTTTATTGTCAGTGATGATCACAAAGAACAAAGAGCGTATTGCATGGCAGGAAATTACTTTTGCTCCGCGAGCCTCCGGCATTACATCTATTCCTCTGGCAAAATTCGGCAAACTGGGAATAAAACTGATAGCGCAATTATATAAAATGAGAAATATAAAACTATCGAAATGAAGATTGCATTAGTAAGGCCAAATTACAACAGCCATATCATAACGCCGCATTTGGGGCTGGGTTATCTGTCTTCATATTTGAAAAAATACGGGACAGACACGGTAATTATTGACGGATTAAAAGAAAATCTGGATTTCCGCCGGATGATCAATAGAATTCTGGATTTAAAGCCCGATGCCGTCGCCATCACCTGCCTTACGGCTTTTTATAACCAAGCGGTTTCCTTGTCCCGGGAATTAAAGAAAAATAAAATCACAACAATTATCGGCGGAGCGCATCCTACTTTTTTGCCTTATCAGACGCTGGTCGAATCGCAGGCCGATTACGTCGTGTGCGGCGAGGGAGAAATTCCGCTCCGGGAATTGATCAGGAATAATTTTCGCAATGACAACATTCCGGGCGTTTACTCTCTGGAAAATTTAAAAGACGAACGGCCGGAAATAATAAAAGCGCAGGTAGTGGAAAATCTGGACGAACTGCCTTTTCCCGATTGGGTACAAATGAATCCGCAGGATTATCCTAAAGCACCACACGGCGCTGTTATCAAGGGATTTCCTGTGGGCGTGATCATTACCAGCCGGGGTTGTCCCTATGAATGTACGTTTTGCGCAGCTCCGAAATTCTGCGACCGGAAAATACGATTCAGAACCCCGGAAAACGTGGTGGAGGAAATCGAGTATCTGATAAAAAATTATCAAGTCAAAGAAATACATTTCGAAGACGACAATTTTACTATCAGCGCGGATAATGTAAAAAGGTTGTGCCGTTTATTGATGGAGAAAAAGATTAAAATTAACTGGGCGTGTCCGAACGGCATACGGGCGGATAATGTCAGCCCGGAACTTATTCGATTAATGAAAGAAAGCGGATGTTATTATTTTGCCTACGGCATCGAATCCGCCAATCCACGGATTCTGAAAAACATTAAAAAAAGAGAATCCATCGACACCATGGAAAGAGCAATTAAGATGGCCGATGAGGCAGGCATATCCACGCAGGGATTTTTTATTTTCGGTTTGCCGGGAGAGACAGCCTCCACGATTGAAGAAAATGTCAATTTTGCTTTGAGGTCGGGCTTGTCACGGGCGCAATTCATCATTCTGGATGTTCTGCCCGGTTCCGAATTATGGGACACTCTCCAAGGAAAATTTATTCCGAACTGGGAAAAAGAAAGCTACCGCGAGCCGGAGTGGCTGCCGGAGGGCATCACCAGAGAACAATTGCTGACAGCGCAATCCAGAGCATTCAGAAAATTTTATTTAAGACCGAAAATATTTTTCAAATTATTGAAATTAATCGACCACCAACAGATTTATTATTTGATAAAAAGATTAAAAGCTTATAGATTGCTGAAAAATTAACATCATGGGCGCTTTTTATGTAAGCAGTCAGAAGTCAGAAAAGTATCCTTTTGTTGATGCAAAAAATGCTTCATGTCGCGCACATTGGCATATCGTCTTAAAAGCAAGGAGGAGATGATGAAAAGTAAAATCATTTTTCTGTGTTTAATTATTTTGGCGGTATCGAGTGGCACAACTTACGCGGCGTCGCGGGAGGACGGCATATCGTCATTATTTTCTCCTCCATTAACGAAAGGTGAAATAGCCGAATATAAGAAAATAAGCGGCGATAAAAACAAAGTCCAAAGCTTTATCGAGACGCGCCAGTTCACGCGTAAGATGACGGAATTTGTTGCCGAAATTCCGAAAGGCATCGAGTATGAAAGTGTAAAGCACGGCGCACCCCGGCCCACGGCGGGAGTTGACATTACATATGCTCTAACCTTCGATGAACAACTTAAAATCTTTGATGTCTGTCTGCTCTGCGGCGGCTGCGGCGGCGCGGCGGCC
>Ga0182021_10005938_pt1 | contig 14503 bp, 6 predicted proteins | sample 612E3MmetaG_FD_120493 | JGI IMG/M metagenome (GOLD analysis project Ga0182021, IMG submission 120493) | Permafrost microbial communities from Stordalen Mire, Sweden - 612E3M metaG (Illumina Assembly) | ecosystem: Environmental > Terrestrial > Soil > Wetlands > Permafrost | place: Sweden... | reverse complement strand
GGGATCCGTCTGTGGAGGTCACCGTTGCCGTTGCCACCGACCTGGCAATGTCGTTGCCGGCGCTGCCAACGAAGGTGCGGTAAGTAACGGCGCTTCCGGCAGTATTGATCTTCATGGCGAAAGCATCCATCAGCGTGGCCGCCTTGCTGCCGGCTACGCCTTGGGGGAAGCTGATGGAGGTCGTGTCGCCGACCACGTATTCAGCCGTGCCGCCAGCAAAGGTAACGGCCCGAATGTTATCGGTTCCCGTGCCGCCCAGGTAGGTGGAGAAGACCAGCGTCGGGTCGATAACCAGATCGCGGCTGTGGTCGTACTTGGAAACGTCAAAAGCGATTTCGCCATTTTCCAAGGTGCGGAATCCGCCCGCGACCGACTGCCGCTTGCCATTGACGGCTTGGTAAATCAACGGCTTCTCGTGGACCAACGGGCCGCCCGCCGTGTTGAGCAACAGCTCGCCCTGCCGATTCACCTGGCTGCCGGTGATGCCGTCGAAGGCGAGACGGATGGCGTTCGGGTCGGCACCAGGCTTGACCACGAAGTCATAGCGGAATCGCAGGCCGTTGCCCTGAAAGACGGCATCGACGCCCGGATACAGGTCGGTGTAACGCACCGATCCGTAATTGGGAATCTGGGTGAGTTGCTGGTGCGCGGTCAGGTTCACGTAGTTCGTGATACCCTGCTGGCGGTCCTGCCCAACGGCGCTCCGCGGCGTCTGGGCGCCGGCGAATCGCATGCGGACCACGGAATCCGTGTCCCCTTTGTGCAGACGCATGACCGCTTCCTGGTCGGTCAGGAAGAGCGCGTAACCGCTGCCGCGAGCCACGAATTTGACGCTCGGGTCAGTTTGCCCGGCGTTAGGCTCGAACGCCATGGGAAGCCGAGCAAGTTGAGTGCGGACTTGCTGCGTATTAGCCGCCTGACTCTGAATGCGCGCCGGCCTGGCCGTGCTCAGCCACCCCGCTATGGCCACGAGCGCAATTATAATGGCAACCACAGCCGTGGCCTGCCGTCCTGAAAATCTTCGCTTGCATTCCGAAACGCTGGTCATGCTCTGAATTCTCCTTGACGATCTGAAGTCTGAAATTCGCTTTTCCGCCTTGGTCGGCTTTTTTCTGAAGCTAAACATTATACCCCTACGTATTGCTCAAATTCACTTGGCCCGAAACCGTTGGGCGCGCGGCTGGCGGAATCACCGTCGGCGCAGTAAAAATCGGGCTGGTCTTGCAACAACCGTAAGATGCGCTCCGGCACGGAGGACGAAGTCCCAAAAACACTTAAACCCGTCTCCGCCTGATTCTTGCCCATAATCTTACGCTCTGAAATCATATCGTAGGCATTCGCGCGAGCCCTGTCAAGCACTTTCGGGTATTTTTTTGCCACTCGCCACCGCCCGACCCACTCACATGACGCTCGCAGACGACTTTTCAGCCCCCAGCATTCCACACCGCCAAGGACCGCCGCTTCCAGCCGCCGGCGCGGACTCTTCCCTCGAAAAGCCCCCGATATACTGCGACACACTGGACCAAGCCAGTTGATTATACCCCCCCAAAGGTGTTTTGGCAATGGTTTTCTTGCGGGTTTCTTGCGGGCGCTTTCCTGCCGGTCCATTGCGGCTTCGAGAAGATGGCCGTTTCAGGACGCTGGTCCGAGGATGGCGCGGTCCGGAAACCGGCGGACCACGCCGGGCGCTTGCGGCGGACGCCAACCGGGGAAACTCCCGCTTTCACGACATATTTGTTCACGCTGGCGCAGTGACCGCCTGATTTGTTCCTCAACGGTTCGGGCCGGGCATGCCCGGCCCCTACACAGCGCCCTTGACGCCTCGCCCTCGTGCCGCTTGCTCACTCGCGGCAAGGGAAGTGCGGCCGAAGTTCTGCCTGTTTTGTGGGGCGGGCAATCCTGCCCGCAGCCGCCTTTTTAGGCGGCCGGAGTCGCCGGCTGAAAGCCGGCTGCAGCCACGATTGGCTGCCCCACAGCCAAGGCCTGCCGCAGACCACCACCAACGCCGGGGAGGCGACTACGGCCCTGGGGTGTGGTATGGTGGCTAGTTGGCTCAGTAACCCATCTGGAGAACTGCTGCACGCTATGGCTAAAGCACATCGACCGGGAAAGGAGCATTCCGTCCCCCAATCCGCCAGTCTGTTCGACGCCGAATACTTCCGGAGCCCTCGGTTTGGTCCGGACCCCTATGAACCTGGGAATGCACACTGGCTGGAATTCTTCGGTGCGATCGCCAGTGGAATCATACGGTCGCTAAAGCCCCGCAACGTCTTCGACGCCGGTTGTGCCTTGGGGTTTCTGGTGGAGGCATTCTGGGACCGGGGAGTGGAGGCGTGGGGAGTGGACATTTCCGAATATGCCATTGCCCATCTTCGGCCGGATATGCAACCCTATTGCCGGGTTGGCTCGCTGGCGGACCCGATCGACCGGCAATACGACCTGATCACCTGCATCGAAGTGCTGGAGCATATGCCGGCCAACGAGGTGGATGGAGCGATCGCCAATCTGTGCCGGGCGACCGACCGCATCCTTTTCTCCTCGACTCCGCTGGATTTCGACGAACCCACGCATGTGAGCGTGCGTCCGGTGATGGGGTGGCTGCGGGCGTTTCAAGCGCATGGTTTTGTGCCCGACCTTCTGTACGATGCATCTTTCATTGCCCCCCACGCGTTCTTGCTGCGCCGGCAGACGGAACCAATGCCGGAAGCGACGCTGGCGCTGTTCCAGGAAAAAGTGCAGTGCCGGGTGGAAGTGGTGGACAAGCTCCAGCGGCTGATCCAGGCCGCGAAGGACATCCACGAACTCCGAACGAGGAGTGAGGAAGCGGAGCGCGGCCGCGACGAATGGAAGCACCAGGCGGAAGAGCGCGGCTACACGATCGAAGAGTGGATAGCGCACGACGCCGACCTGCGGCGCGAGATGCGGCGCGCGGAAGACGAAGCCACCCGGCGGTTGCACGAGGCCTCCGAACAACTCGATACGACATTACGGGAAGCGTCCGATCAGTCGCGCGAGTTTTCCAGCCGCCTGGTGGCTGTGGCAGCGGAAATGCGCGAGCTCACCAGCCGCCTGGACGCAGCCAATGCTCAGAAGGACCAGTACGCCAGCCGCCTGGAGACTGCGTCGGAGGAAATGCGCGAGCTCACCAGCCGCCTGGACGCAGCCAATGCTCAGAAGGACGAGTACGCCAGCCGCCTGGTGGCCGCGGCGGAGGAAATGCGCGACCTCACCAGCCGCCTGGATGAAGCCAATACCCAGAAGGACGAGTACAACAGCCGCCTGGTGGCCGCGGCGGAGGAAATGCGCGACCTCACCAGCCGCCTGGATGCAGCCAATACCCAGAAGGACGAGTACGACAGCCGCCTGGTGGCCGCGGCGGAGGAAATGCGCGAGCTCACCAGCCGCCTGGATGCAGCCAATATCCAGAAGGACGAGTACGCCAGCCGGCTGATGGCCGCGGCGGAGGAAATGCGCGACCTCACCAGCCGCCTGGATGTAGTACATGCGGAGAAGGACGAGTACGACAGCCGCCTGGTGGCCGCGGCGGAGGAAATGCGCGACCTCACCAACCTCCTGGATTCAGCCAATACCCAGAAGGACGAGTTTGCCCGCCGCCTGGTGGCTGCGGCAGAGGACATACGCGAGCTTGCCGGCCGCCTGGATGCGGTACATGCCGAGAAGGACGAGTACGTCAGCCGCCTGGAGACTGCGTCGGTGGACATACGCGATCTGGTCAGCCGCCTGGATGCGGTATATGCCGAGAAGAACGTAGCCCTGAGCCAAGGGTATGAACTTTCCGGCCGGCTCAGCGCTTTACAAGTGGAGAAGGACGAGACGGCCGGCCGGCTGATGGATCTCATGGTGCGGCACGAAGAGGTCGAGCAGTTGGCCCGGCACATCAATGCGGAGTATGCCAGCCCCGCATGGAAGCTCATCAAGCGATACCGCAATGCGATGAACCATGCGCGCAGCCGGCATCCGCTGGTCCGGAAGGTAGTGGAACCGGCGGTAGTGAGAGTCTTGCGCGCCATGGGCGCCGCGCCCAAAGCCGTCCCGGCGCCGGCGGCTCCGGAAGCTCCGGAAGCTCCAATTTCCGGCCCCTCTACGGCGCCGGAGCCGGAGGTGGCAGCCGCGCCCACAGCCGCCACGGCCCCAGTAGCCGCGCCGGCCCCGGCGGCTGGGGAAGCTCCGGTTTCCGGCCCCTCTCCGGCGCCGGAGCCGGACGAGGCAGCCGCACCCACAGCCGCGCCGGCCCCGGCGGCTGGGGAAGCTCCGGTTTCCGGCCTCTCTACGGCGCCGGAGCCGGACGTGGCAGCCGCGCCGGCCCCAGTAGCCGTGCCCGCGCCGGCCCCCGCAACCACCCCGGCAGGGGTGCTGTATGCGGAGTGGATTCGGGAAAACGAGCCCGACGCCGCCGGCCTGGCGGACCAGGCCAGGATCGCAGCCGAACTTGCCTATCGTCCCAAGATCAGCATCGTCACGCCGGTATTCAAAGTGCCCCTGTATGTGGTGCGGGAGGCGATCCTGTCGGTGCAGGCGCAGACCTACGACAACTGGGAGTTGTGCCTCACACACGCGTATCCCGACGCGGCGGACGTGCGGCGGTACCTGGAGAGCGCAGCTCAATCGGATCCGCGGATCAAAGTGGAGCTGCTTGCCGGGAATTTGGGAATCTCGGGGAATTCCAATGCCGCGCTGGCCATGGCCAGCGGGGAATTTATCGCCTTGCTCGATCACGACGATACGCTGGCGCCGTTTGCACTGTTCGAAGTGGTGAAGGCGCTCAACGACGATCCCTCCATCGATTTCCTCTACTCCGACAAAGATCAGCTCACGGTGAGCGCGGCCGGCGCCCGCCGGGTCGACCCGCTCTTCAAACCGCGCTGGTCGCCGGATATCATGCTTTCCGCCAATTATCTTACGCACCTGACGGTGATGCGGAGCGAACACGTGCGGGCGATCGGCGGCTTCCGGAAGGAAACTGACGGCGCGCAGGATTGGGATATCTTCTTTCGCGTGATCGCGCGCAGCCGGCACATCCGGCACATTCCTAAGGTGCTGTATCACTGGCGGCGAATCGTCACCTCGGTAGCCGCGCGGGGATTCGACGCCAAGCCCTATGCGGCCCGCGCTCAGTTTGTCACGTTGCGGGATCACTGCCAGGCGCAGGGCTGGAACGTGGAGGTTCAGGAGCCCGACGCCCAAGGCGCCATCCGCCTGAAATGGAAGACCAGCGAGAAGGTCAGTATCATATTTATTCCGGCTTCGGGGGCAGCGGAAGCGATTGCCCGGGCAGAGGCCCTGTTAGCCACAGTGGGCAACCTGGCGGTGGAAATCCTGATCCCGCTGGAGGGCGACGCAGCATCCAATAATAATAAGGATGCACGCGTGAAGCTGGTGAAAGTTGCCTCGAATGCCACGCAGGCGGAACGGATCACGCAGGCGGTGAACCAGTCGGAAGGCCCCCTTTTGGTGTTTTTCGATCAATCCGTGACTCCAGCCAGCCCCGAATGGCTGCAGGAACTGACCGGACTGCTGCAGGATTCGGGCGTGGGAGTGGCAGGCGCTAAACTGCTGGACGCTCGCAACGATGCCATCCGGCATGCGGGGATCGTGTTCCGGCAGGATGGACGGCCGCAGTACATTTTCTCGGGAGAACCGGAACACTATTACGAAGCATTCGGCGGACCCGGGTGGTTTCGCAATTGGACGGCGGTGAGCGGCGCGTGCATGGCGATGCGCCGCGAGGTGTGGGACCAAACCGGCGGTTTCTCGGGAGACATCCGATACCCGCGGCTGGATATCGAACTGTGCTTGCGGGTCCAACTGCAGCTTGGCCTTCGGGTAGTCTATAACCCGTATGCACGGCTGTTCCAGAGCGCCCCGTCCGGCATGGAAGCCTGGTTGAATGTGGAGAGGGAGAATGCCGGCACGTCGTACATAAGCGCAACCTTCCCGGACGGCGATCCCTATTTCAATCCCAATCTGAACTGCCAGAAAGGCGTGGTGCGGGTAGGGCGCCCCAGGAAGGATGCGGCCATTCTCGATTACGCCGCGGAGTCGCGCATTCTGGTGACGGCATTCGATTTTACGCGAGCGCAATTGAACCAGTCGCGCCGCAGCGTGCGGGGCGCCGGCAAGGGCCGCCTGAAACAGATCACCTGGTTCCTGCCGGAGTTTGCCAACCCCTTCTATGGCGGGGTGCATACGATTCTGCGGTTCGCCGCTCATTTCGCCGAGCGGCACGCGGTGGGCTCCCGATTCGTGATCCTGGGCCACGCACACCCGCGCGCCATGCTGCAGCGGATTACGGCGGCGTTTCCAGGGTTGGGCAACTCCGATGTGCGGGTGGTGACTTCGGATGCGCAAATCGACGAGATGCCGGCTTCCGACGCGGCCATTGCCACCTTGTGGACTACGGCTTATTCGCTGCTCAAATTCCGCCACACCCGCCGCAAGTTCTATTTCATTCAGGACTGGGAACCGCTGTTCTACCCCGCCGGTTCCACCAGCGCACTGGTAGAGGCGACGTACGATTTCGGTTTCACCGGAATTTGCAATACCATCTCGCTGAAACAGCTTTACGAGGCGCAAGGCGGCAAGGCCGGGTACTTCGACCCGTCGATTGATCCGAGTACCTTCTTTCGGAGCGGCCGGGAGCGCGGTAAGCGCAAACCGTACCTGCTATTCTGCTATGCCCGGCCGGGGAATCCGCGGAACTGCTTCGAATTGCTGATGGAAGCTTTGAAGCGGCTGAAGCAGCGCCTGGGAGACGATATTTCCATCGTCACCGCGGGCGCCGAGTGGAGCCCGGCGGCGTATGGGGTGGAGGGTGTGGTCCGGAATTTAGGCCTGCTCGGGTATCGCGAAACGGGGGCGCTTTACCGCGCCTGCGATGCGGGAGTGGTGGCGATGAAAACGCGCCATCCTTCGTACCTGCCGCTGGAGCTGATGGCTTGCGGCGCGGCCGTAGTGACCAACCGCAACCCCTATACGGGCTGGCTCCTGCGGAATGGGGAAAACTGTGTTCTGGCGGAGACGAGCCCCAGCGCGCTGGCGGAATCCCTCGAGGAGGTGCTCCGCGATACGGCGCTGCGCGCACGCCTGGCTGAAACTTCCGCGGAAGTAGTGGGCCGGTATTCCGACTGGGCCGCTCAGGCGGAGAAGATTTACCAATTCATGGTGGCGGAATGTTAGCGCAGGCTGCCCGGGTTCTGGATAGCGTCGCCTGCGACCTCTGCGGGGCGATTCAAGAGGCGCCGGTCTTCTCGAAAGCCGAAGAAGATTGCACGTACCGGATCGTCCGATGCAGCTCCTGTGGTCTGGTTTATGTCAATCCCCGGAGCTTCGCCGAGGAGCTCACCGGATACTTCAGCGGGCCCTACCTGGCCATGATCGAGGAAAACGGCAAACTGCGAGACACCATCGCGACCCTTTACTCGGAGGTGATGGCGCATCTCGAAGCCTATTTGTATCCGGGCCGCCTTCTCGACGTCGGCTGCGCCATGGGACACTTCATGGATTTCGCCCGGCGGCGGGGATGGGAGGTGACGGGCGTGGAATGCTCCCGCTATGCGGCCGCGTGGGCTCGGGAGCGCTTCCGTCTCCGCATTCATTCCATCTGCAATCTCAGCAAGGTCCAGTATCCCAGCGACTACTGCGACGCGGCGGTGATGATCGAAGTGGTGGAACACCTGCCCAGCCCGCGCCAGGCGCTGGCGGAGGTGCTCCGGGTATTGAAGCCGGGTGGCGTGTTCTGCCTGAGCACTCCGAATTTTGCCAGCTATCGATCGCTGCTGTTGCGGGAAGAGTGGGACCCGGTGATTCCCAGCGGGCATCTTTATTACTTCACCGCGGAAACACTGGGCGCTCTGCTGCGGTCGGTTGGTTTTTCCGGCGTGGTCCAACTCACCAAGCCGGCTTCGTTCGATGAGGATCTGCGATTCGCCAGGCAAAGCGGCAAGCTACGGATGGACGATGCTGCGGTGGAAGAGTTGAAGGCGCGGCTGTCGAGCGAAGATGCGGCCAAAGTTACCAATGGCCGGACGGAGAGCCTCCTGTTGTGCGCACAAAAACCGATGTCGGACGGAGTGCGCGCCTCGCGAAAAGCCGTGGCTTCCATAGCGCCGCTGGAAGGCAAACTGGTCAAGGCTTCTAAACTGATCGGCATGAACGAAGGCACCAGGGTTTTCTACGTAGACCACGGGGTGAAGCATTGGGTGGCATCCTCCGAATGGATCACAACTCGCGGTCTGCGGTTTCCGGAAGACCTGCTCCTGGTTCCTCCGCAAGACCTGGCCGCGATCCCGGAAGGACCGGCGATATAAGATTCCGTTGCCTCAATGACCGTGCTCAAGCCGCGAGATAACAACTGGGCCGTATCCGGCATGATTCCACGGCTATTCGCCGTGCTGGCGATGCTTGGCGGAGCTGCCTATGTCGTCCTGATACCGCCGTTACAGGTTCCCGACGAAACCTTCCACTTCTACCGCGCCTATGCTGTCTCCCGGGGGGAATGGGTGGCGCGGCCGCTCGCCCCGCTGCCAAATCGCATCCGCGAACTGGAATACTGGTTTGAACCCAGGCCCAACATAGATGCTGGCAATGTCGAACAGCTTCGTCCGGAGAAGATACTGCCGCTATTTCACATCCCCTTTAGCGAAACCGACCAAGGATACACCACAAACATCAACCAGAATGTCTATAGTCCCGTTCCCTATTTCGCTACCGGTCTGGCAATGGCCGTTGGGCGGAAGTTCCATCCATCCGCCATAGCCCTCATGTATTTTGGCAGGTTCTGCAACCTGATTGCATTTGTATGTGTCATCTATACGGCATTACGTATTCTGCCGGCATTCCGGGTTGTCTTCTTCGCTCTTGCTCTCATGCCAATGACCCTGGCGCTAGCCTCGTCGTTTTCGGCCGATGCCCAAACCAACTCCCTGGCGTTTCTTCTGTTCGCGTACATCCTCAGGCTCAGCCTGGATGACGGGATTAAGACGCTCCAGCGGCGCCATTACGTTATTCTGGCGGCGCTGATATTCTTAAATGCCCTCTGTAAGGCAGACGCCATTCTGGCGTTGTTGGTTTTGATGATTCCACGAGACAAGATGGCGCTGAAATGGAGCCGGTGGCGGTGGCTGGCGCCAGCCGCCTTCATTGCTCTAGCTGTCGCAGTAGCGGGAGTATGGAATTACCTGAGCCGGGAGAATCACACGGCATATGCGTTGGCGCGCATGCAAGCGGGCATTGACATCGAGGCCAACCTGCGTTTTATATATGCACACCCGGTGTTGTGGTGCCAGGCATTTCTGCGCACCTTACAAACGCAATGGCATTTTTATCTTCAATTGTTTGTCGGGACCCTTGGTTATTATGCGGTGTGGCTGCCCAACTGGCTGGTCTTGGGATACCCGATATTCCTTGCAGCGGCCGCCGCGTCCCAGCCGGCGCCAATCGGTTTGACGCTCTGGCAGAAGACGGTTCTGCTGACCGCGGCGCTGGTGAGCGCGGCCGCGGTCTTTGTGCTGCTGTGGGATCATGAAACCTCGGCGGCTCTTTTACACACCGTCGCGGGAGGGCGCGACATTTTCCCCAGCCTTGCCGGCAGGTATTTCATTCCTTTTGCGCCGGCACTTCTAATCGTCCTGGCGAATCGGCGCGTCCGGATTCCGGCTGCCGCGGTAGTTGTCTTAGCGATTGCATTGGTGTGTGTAAGTAACGTTTTTGGCGCTTTAAGGACCTGGAAGACGTATTATGAGTTATCGCCGGATCGCACAAGCGATCTCACGGTCGCGCACGTTGCATCCCAGGTGGGGACCTTCCGGCAGGGAATCTGGATCCTCGACTCGGATGGGAGCCGCTCGGTCGATTACTCGGGTAACGACGCGATATTCGCTTTCGGGGGCATTCCGGGCGACCTTCCAGTCTTCGGCGATTGGAATGGCGATGGCATTACCGAGATTGGAATCTACCGGAAGGGCGTGTGGTATCTGGATTACAATGGCAACGGCCGTCTTGACGCGGACCTGGCCGGCGAGGACAGCGTATGCCGGCTTGGTGGGATGGACGGAGATATTCCGGTAGTTGGCGACTGGACGGGCGCGGGCAAGAGCCGCATCGGCATCTTCCGACACGGCGTATGGCTGCTGGATGCGACAGGGGAGTGTGTCAATCGGCGCGGCACGGTAGACCAGCCGGTGGTTCGATCCTTCGGAGGCGAAGAGGGCGATATACCGGTAGTGGGCGACTGGGAAGGCAATGGCCGGGCCCACTTGGGAGTGTTTCGCAAGGGCGGGCGATGGATTCTCGATAGCAACGGGAACGGCGCGCTTGACGCAGGCGATCGCTCGTTTGTATTTGGGGGTATCCTGGAGGACATGCCTGTCGTAGGCGATTGGAACGGAGACGGGCGAAGCGATGTGGGCATCTACCGCGGTGGCGTTTGGATACTACATGGAACCGGGTGCGGTGGCGCTTCGAGCGAATGCGCCTTTCCGTTCGGTGGCCTGCCGGGTGATCGGCCGGTCGTTGGCAGGTGGCGCGTTCGGACGCGTACCTTCGAAGGCAAACTGGTACGGCGCCCCGGAAGCACCTTTGAAGACGGAAAGGTCTACCTGGTAAGAGGCGGAAGAAGGCATTGGGTACGCCGTGCCGCGTGGATTAGCAGCCATGGCGATAAATGGCCAGATGACGTGGTCGTCATCCGGCCAGAGGAACTGGAGCGTATTCCTATGGGGGACCCCATTCAATAGATGTTGTGGAACCGTACTTTTTGGCCGGTCGTGGCCTTGGTCGTTGTCACATCAGGCGTGCTAAAAGTAAGTTCGGCGTTGATTGAGACGCAAACCTACGACGAGGGTATTCACCTCGTCACCGGATACTGCCAACTGACACTCGGGCGAGATCTGACCGGAGTATTCGAGCGAGGATGGAGGGAATCCTTACCACAACCGCCGCTGCCGACAGTCATGAGCGCACTACCGCTACTGGCCCTCCGGCCGGAGCTGCCGATCGGGGGGGCGGGGTTTAAGGAGTCCAACGTGGTGAAGTTCGGCCTCGATTTCCTGTACGGGAATCGCGTCGGCGCCGACACCATGTTGTTTGCCGGACGCAGTATGACGATGCTGCTCAGCCTGCTGTTCCTGGTGGCGCTGGCGTGGTGGACACGGCGGCGGTTTGGGGTGCCCGCTGCGTTGCTGGCTGTCGTGATGTGCGCCTTCGACCCGAATCTGATCGCGCACGGACGGTACATCACCGCGGATTTTCCAGTCACGGTCTTTTTCTTTTTTGCCTGCGTACTGTGGGCCGAATACCTGGAAAACGGCGGGGCCCGGCTCCTCTGGCTGGCTGCTTTTGTCTTCGCCCTGGCACAGGTGACGAAATTCAGCGCTGTATCGCTTGGTCCGATTTTTCTGGCGCTGTACGCTGCTAGCTGGGCGCGGCGGCCGGACCAGTTCCCGCTCCGCCGCATCGCTGTAGCGGCGGGCGCCGTGCTTACCGCCACCTGCGTGACCATAACCGTGGTGTATTGGCCCGATACACTCCGGTATCTCACCGCGAAGGTGCCGCCTCTTTCGGATTTCATGGCCCACAACAATCCGATGTCCGAGACGCTCTTCCGCCTGGGACGATGGTTCCACCTTCCAGATCATGCCTATCTGCTCGGCTTAGGCGGGATCGCCGAACAGAATGCCGAGGGCCACAGCAGCTACCTGCTGGGTGTCCGATCGGCCAAAGGTTGGTGGTACTACTTTCCGGTCGTGTTCGCCGTGAAGAGCACCGTCGCGGCTCTGGCGGCGGCGGCCTTGCTGATTGCAGCCGTTGTCTGGATGTTGGCAAGGCGCATGACTCGCGATTTCGTCCGGCGGGTACGCGCGATTCCTCCCATCTGGATCGGTCTACTGTTCCCGCCTCTTTTCCTTTTTGCGGCCTGCATGACTAGCAACATCGATCTCGGGGTAAGATACATCCTGCCGGTCTATCCGTTTCTTTATGTCTCCGTCGCCGCGCTGTTGAGCCGCGCACGCGCTCATCGCGTTGCAGGCTGGGCAATGGTTGTGCTGGGCATGGCGCAGATTGTCGAGGCCGCCAGTATCGCTCCGGATTACCTGGCCTTTTTCAATGTGCTCGCGGGGGGCCCAGGCAATGGACCGAAGTACCTCGTCGACTCCAATATCGATTGGGGACAAGACGTAAAGAAGCTAGCGCGGTGGCTCGACGCGCACGGTACACACCGCGCCTGGGTTTCTTATTTTGGCAATGCGCTGCCCGGTTACTATGGTATAGAAGCTATCCGCGTGCCGGCTCCCGGAGACCGGAAAGGCTGGGATGCGATCGACGGTTACGTGGTAGCCAGCGTCACGTCCTTGCACGGGGTTTACACGGCGTGGGAGGATCTGGCGCCGCTGCGCATGAGGAACCCGATCGCCAAAGTTGGGTGGTCTCTATACGTTTACGATTTTCGCAAACCAAAAACGCTTTCGCCCCGTGAAGGCCAGTTGGTGCGGCGCCCCGGAGAAACGCCGGAGGACGGCAAGATCTACCTGGTGAGAGACGGCATAAAACACTGGGTCCTGGATGCCAAATGGCTCATGCGCCATGGGTATCACTGGCCGGGAGACGTGATCGTGATCCCGGCGGCAGAACTGGACAGTATTCCCTTGGGAGACCCGATCAGGGCGGAGTCGCCGTAAGAGGTTCCCGCCCGCCGACCACAGGGATGTCACCGGGAATTCCGCCTGGGCCATGCCATGCTGCCGCGGGCTGCCACGCTAACACTTACGTTCGCCGTGCACCGGCCTGTTGAGTGTGATATTCTTCCCGAGAGCGATATAACCTACGTTTTGTCCACGAGGACGAGGTGATGGAAATGATCGAGGCTGCGATCCAATTCCTCAATGCGTATCCCGTATGGGCCAGGGTGTGCGTTCTTTCGGGCATCGTCTTTTCGGCCCTCGTGCTTGTCTTCGCACAAAGGGGGCCGACGGCCGCGCAGGACAAGAAGGCCACACTGGCTGCCAATAAGAATGGTCCGATCTTCCTGAAGATAAAGGGCGTGAAACTGTTTCCCGACGATTCGAACGCTGAGGTTCAAGTTCTGGCGATCGTGAACGGCACCACCTTCGTGCACCCAAGTGTTGGTGGTGTCAAATGGATGAAGGTAGGGCCCGACATGAGTCAAAAATCGATCGAGCTACCCGTCGCCCAACGCTATGATATTCGGTTTGAAATGCGGTTACGGAACGGATCAACTTTCTCCGGCAAAGGGTCCAAGCAACTCGAAGCTTCACCAGTCGCCCGGGCTGCAAGTCAGATGATCAGCTCGATCACGCATCTTCCGTATAGCGAGGATTACAAGCTCTATGACATAGTAGGCGAGACTCGCGCGGCTTCAGTGCACGCCGTGGTGTCCTACGAAATCAGCGAGTCACAATAGCCGAAACCTAACCTGCGCTTTGGTACGGAGCGTTCATCCGCTCAAGCCGCCCGATCACCGCCCGGTTCCACCCTGTTCCGCCGTGTCACCGGGTTTGTTAAGTTAAGGCTGGACCAACTGCCCCATCACCCACTCGGTGAATAGCGCCGCGGCCCCGGATGACCGCAACTCGCTCTTGTCCAGCACGGCACTCACGAAATTCTCCACGCACGGGTAGTGCAGGTTCGCAGGCGCGGGGATCTGCTGCGCGCCGGTCAGGCCCGTTGAGCGGCGTGAGGTCCAGCTCGCCTTCCGTGACGAGCCATGCGCGGAAGCCATCGGCGGGATAGAACCAGTCGTGGGACGTGGCTTCGGCGAAGACCGGGCGGCCAATGGCGCCGGATTCCATCAGATCCTTCGCCCGCGCCACCTTGGGGTACATGCGGCGGTAATAGGCCACGCCCAGTGTGCGGCCGGTCTCGACGGCGGCCTGCTGCATCCCGAGGGCTTCCGCGTAGTGGAGCGCCATGGGCTTTTCGCAGAGCACGTGCTTGCCGGCGCGCAGGGCGGCGATGGTCTGCGGCACGTGCGGGAAGACGGGTGCGGCGATGTAAACGGCAGCGGTGATTGCGTACGCGTCGTTCTGGGCGCTGCACCTGACGATGGGGGCGTAGCAAAAAACCGGAAAACGTTCCGTCTGTCCCGGGGTTTTTACACTTCCAGAATTACCGGCATGATGAGCGGGCGGCGCGAGGTTTCCTTCACGATGTAGCGCTTCAGATCGGCGCGAACCTTCTCCTTCATGACGCCCCAATCGGTCTTCTCTTCGCGGTTGGAACTCTCCAGAGTTTTGGTCACGATCTGACGCGCGTTCTCCATGAAGTCCGAGCCGTCTCCGGCCAGGGCGAAGCCGCGGCTGACGATCTCCGGCGGGCTTTCCACGCGGCCGGTCTGGCGGTTGATGCCGATGATGCGCCGCACGATGCCGTCTTCGGAAACGTCGCGGCGGTCGCGAATGACCAGCTCCTCCACCACGGCGTCCACCGAACCGGAATCGATGCAGACATGGCCCACGGGGACATGGTT
>Ga0182021_10005937_pt1 | contig 14505 bp, 9 predicted proteins | sample 612E3MmetaG_FD_120493 | JGI IMG/M metagenome (GOLD analysis project Ga0182021, IMG submission 120493) | Permafrost microbial communities from Stordalen Mire, Sweden - 612E3M metaG (Illumina Assembly) | ecosystem: Environmental > Terrestrial > Soil > Wetlands > Permafrost | place: Sweden... | reverse complement strand
TTGATAGATTCAAGTGCATTTAGTATATTGTCTTGCGCCTTTTTCTGTTCCGTAGCGAGCAAATCAATTCCATCATAATGATAGTTATTGAGCGAACTACGGAAGGAATCATATTTCATATTCGTTAATTCATCCGAAATGCCGAACTTGCTATAACTGGCAGAAGTTTGTTTCCAGTCGTTACCTGCGGAAGAGTTCGCTGCAAGTCGGACAATATTTAATGCTTTTTGAAAACATGAATTTCCAGACATAGGGATATATGTTTCCAAATCATATCCAATAATGATATACGCATAAAAATCAAGAAAACCGGTTAACGGATCGAAAATCATTTCATCATGATGCATCGGTTGGTTGGGCATGTAGGTGAATTCCCAAGTGTTATCAGCTATTCTTAAAACAGGTGTTGTGCGATTTGATATTACATCTTTGATATAGACAGGACGCTGACTAGCGATGACAACTTGTACCTGATAGCGATTATCGCTTGTCCCGCTCTTGAAGAAGATTTCTATATTGCAAGAGATTTTTTCTCCATTGAGATCTTCATTGGTGAAACGTGTGTTGTTCAAGTAGCGTTCAATGTCGGATGTAAAATTGCGCAGATAATCTCGCTGAGAAGATTGAATGCTTTCTATATTGATTGTCACTTTACAGTCGAGCTCTTGTGAGACAAGAAAGGGTGTTATGATGAGCACGAGAGTGAACAAAAAAACAAATATTCGTTTCATAGGAGACTCATTCCATGATTGTGCACAGGAAATATAGCCAATTTCTACTGCCTCAGCAAGGAAAAAGGATAGGTGCCGTATGCCTCATCTGCATGCTGGCTGCCACTTCATATCTTCATTCAATGGAAAATAATGGCCGAGGCACAAAGGCGATTGGGATGGCGAATGCTTTTGTCGCAGTCTCGGATAATCTTTGGGCAATCAATTACAATCCAGCTGGACTTATCCAAGTCACAGGTATTCAATGTTCTGCTTTTATCATTCCCAATCAATTCGGCTTACCTGAATTGCGGACAACAGCTCTTGCAGCGGCTGTGCCATTTTCCTTTGCTACGTTTGCATTGAAAGCGGAGAAATTCGGTTTTGATTTATATAAAGAAACCGAAGTTGGAATGGCCTTCGCCTTAAAGCTTGATCAAAACATTTCAGGAGGATTAAGCCTTAATCTTCATCGTCTCGATATTGCTCGATATGGCAGTACACAAAATATCATACTCAATGGAGGGATCCTTGCATATGCCCTCAAGAGTGTGAAGGTTGGTTTCAATTTCAACAACATAATGGGGGCAACCGTTGGAAGGCTAGGTGAGAAAATTCCACAACTGTTTGCTCTCGGCGCATGCTGGTCTCCGCTTGATGATTTACTGTTATCATTGGAGATGGAAAAAGATATCCGCTTTCCTGCAAGTATGAAATGGGGTATTGAACAAATGGTGTTTGATGTGATTGCATTTCATGCAGGAGTATCGAATAATCCGGAGAAGTATTCAGCAGGGATTGCCGTGAAATATTCTTTTTTTGAATTTGGATATGCAGGTTATAGCCACCTTGATCTTGGCTGGACTCATCAGATCGAAATTTCATTCAAACTCGACGATGAATAAAGCATGCGTTGCTCATTCTTTTATTTCTTGATCTTCGGTGTCCCAGTTGCCCTCAGCGCACAAGAGTTGCAATCAGTGGATACTTCGAAAGTTTCAGAAGATGTTCCATGGGAGAAACTATTTGAGACAGGAACCGAAGACGAAGAAAATTCTTCGGCCGTTGACGAAGCTGCACAACTTGAAGATAATCCACTCAATCTTAACACGGCGCCATTAGAGGAACTCCATCGTATCCCTGCCATGACAAATGTGGTCGCCTCTCGAATTATTGCGAGACGAAAGCTCTCACCATTTACTTCGTTGGATGAACTGATAACCATCGAGGGAATAACACCGGAAATGCTTTCTTTCATTCGGCTGTATGTGAGGATAAGGAAGATGAGGGAAAGATCAAACATGGCAGGAGTGTTCCTTAGCAGAGTGTCGACCGAAATAGAAAAACGAAAAGGATTTATGAATAATGCATATCCAGGCTCGCCAATGAAAATTCTCAATAAATTCCGGTTAGAGGTCGGCGACAAAGAATCTCCGCTGACATCAGCAATATCAGCAATAGAGGTTGGAGCCTTAACGGAAAAAGATCCTGGTGAACGAAGCATCACAGGTTTTTCAAGCGGTTTTGGATGCATATCTGTGCCAGCATTTTCAACACAGTTGATTATTGGTAATTATCAAGTCGAGGCAGCCGAAGGATTAATCTTCTGGCGTGCAGGCGCATTTTCAAAAGGGAGCGACGTCATTGCTCCTACACGCAAAAATGGAAGTGGAATTCATCCATACCTCTCAACTGATGAAAATTCTTTCTATCAGGGAATTGCAGCGTCTCTGGAATTCGGTTTTATGCAGGTTCAGATGTTTTATTCAAATAAATCGGTCAATGCGACGATAGATTCACTCGGTCACATATCCAGTATCGACCAAAGCGGATTGTTCCGAACAGAGAATGAATTACACAAACAGAAATCGACTCGCGAGACCATGATCGGATGTCGCGCAGTTGCACATCTTTGTACGGGATTAAAGCTCGGCGGAACGGCTTATCGTACACATTTTAAAAATCCTTTAATACTGAAAAATGGAACTAGTGAGACGACTTCTCAGCTATGGATGCAAGGAATGGATATTTCGTACACGAACCGAAAGATTGATCTGTTCACAGAACTTGCTGTGGATCGGTCACATGAAATTGCGATGATTAGCGGTATGACCTATGAACCGATGACGTCGCTTTCACTTTCATTGGTAGCAAGAAAATATCCATCCGTATTTCAGAGCATTCACGGAAATGCTTTTGGGGAATCCGCCAGGAATGTTCAGAACGAAAATGGTGTGTACGTTGGAGTAAGGTTACAACCGATTGATTGGGTTTGGATCTCAACGTACTACGATCAATTTGATCATCCTCAACCCACTCAGTTTATCCCCGCTTCATCACACGGCAACGATTTCCTTGCGCTTGCAGAATGTCAAATAACAAATACGTACGAACTTGCGTTTCGCTTCAAGAGGAAAGAATCACCATCGACAATAGATGAGTATGATTTGTACGGCAGAATGATGAAACAAATTATTCCCCGCATTCAGGAAAATTATCGACTGACGAGCGAATTGATCTCGTCATCTTCTGTTCGTCTAGCGAACAGAATAGAGTGGGCAAAAGTAACGTACGCCGGGATGAAGAAATCGGAACAAGGTTTACTGCTTTCACAAACTATTCAATGTACATTGTTACACTCACTGGCACTTCGAGCGAGGGTTGCTATCTTCGAGACGGATTCATATGATTCACGGATGTATGAGTACGAAGACGACCTTCCACGTGCATCATCTAATCCGGCGCTGTATGGCCGCGGTTTACGATGGTATCTTATCCTCCGATATAACATCTTCTTAAGAGTCGATATCGGCGCGAAATATTCTCAGACTATCAAAGATGGTGTTACGTCTATTGGTTCTGGTCTTGATGAAATTGAAGGAAATACTCAATCACTATTGAGTATGCAATTAGATGTTCGATTCTGAAGTATTTCCAAGAGAACGTTTTTTAAGGAGGACTATTGTTGATAATCCTTAAGTAGATTGGTTTGCTTACATTGCAATCTCATCGAAAAAAGGGTATATTTTCACCGAAACTTATGTAATTATCAAGGTAAAAGCATGTTACAATTCCTCAAAAATCTCTTTGGTTCAAAGCACGAACGTGATGTACAAGATCTCTATCCCATGGTTGAGGAGATCAATCAATATATGGCTTCGTTAGAAGCACTTACTGATGAAGAACTTCGTAACAAAACAACAGAATTTCGCCAGAGAATTCAAGAGTACATTAAAACCACTGAAGATGAGATTGCTCAGGCGAAAGAAACACTGAAGCAGTCAGAATCATTTGAAGAACGTGAAGGTCTCTATGCAAAGATAGATGAACTCAACAAGCACCTTGATGGGCAAATTGAGGAAGTGTTGAATGAAATCCTTCCGGAAGCTTTTGCTGTCGTAAAGGATGCCTGCCGTCGATTGGTAGGGCAGTCATGGGATGTTGCCGGTACGAAGATTGTTTGGGACATGGTACCGTTTGACGTTCAATTAATGGGTGGCGTTGTGCTGCATAAAGGCAAGATCGCAGAAATGACCACTGGTGAAGGGAAAACGCTTGTAGCCACGCTGCCTACATATCTCAACGCGCTTACTGGACGAGGTGTACATATCGTTACCGTAAACGATTATCTTGCACTCCGCGATAGTCTGTGGATGGGTAAAGTATTTGAGTTTTTAGGATTGAAAGTCGCTTGTATCTTGCAAAATATGGATCCTCACCAACGGCGGATTCAATATGCCGCTGATATTACCTACGGTACGAACAATGAATTTGGATTTGATTACTTGCGTGACAATATGGTGGTGAGTGCCGACGAAATGGTTCAACGTCCCTACAACTACGCGATTGTGGATGAAGTGGATTCGGTTTTGATTGACGAAGCGCGAACACCTCTCATTATCAGCGGACCGGTGGCAAGTGAAGACCATAAGTTCGATGAAATGAAACCGTATGTTGACCGATTGGTCAAAGCACAGCAAAACTATGTTGCGAAAATTACTTCTGAAGCAGAAACGTACTTAACACAGGGACGGATGGATGAAGCCGGAGTTCAATTACTACGCGCTCAGAGGGGGTTGCCGAAGAATAAGAAGTTGATGAAACTCCTTTCCGAACCATCCAATAAGATACTTATGCAAAAAACAGAGCGTGAGTATATGCAGGATCAAAGTGCGCGAATGCACGAGATCGATGATGAACTCTATTTCAGCACTGATGAAAAATCGCATCTTATCGATCTCACGGAAAAAGGACGTGAATTTCTTGCTCAAGGATATCCAGGAAACAATAAAGATCTGTTTGTCATTCCGGATATTGGTACAGAATTGAGTATGATAGAAGGTGATGCAACTATTTCCATTGATGAGAAACAGAAAAGGAAAGACGAAGCAAATAAACTCTTTGCCGAACGAAATGACCGTATCCATACGATCCATCAACTTCTCAAAGCGTATAGTCTATACGAAAAAGATGTTGAATACGTCGTATCAGAAGATGGCAAGATCATGATTGTGGATGAATTCACAGGTCGTCTCCTCTCGGGAAGGCGTTACTCAGAAGGACTTCACCAAGCTATTGAGGCAAAAGAAGGTGTTAAGGTAGAACGAGATACTCAGACTCTTGCAACGGTCACGCTCCAAAACTATTTTAGAATGTACAAAAAACTTGCTGGCATGACAGGAACTGCGGAAACAGAAGCTGCGGAATTTTATGACATCTACAAACTTGATGTTGTTGTCATTCCAACAAACAAACCGATGGTGCGCGATGATAAGGACGATCAAGTATTCAAGACGAGACGTGAAAAATACAACGCAGTGATAGCTGAAATTGAAAAGATGCGCGCTATTCAAAGGCCTGTACTGGTTGGAACGACAAGTGTAGATGTTTCGGAAACGATTAGTCGGATGCTCAAACGGAAAGGCATACCACATAATGTCTTGAATGCGAAACAACACCAACGAGAAGCAGAGGTTGTAGGGAACGCTGGATTACCGGGCGCCGTCACCATCTCGACGAATATGGCTGGCCGCGGAACAGATATCAAGTTGGGCCCGGGAGTGAGAGACAACGGCGGATTACATATCATTGGAACTGAACGACATGAGGCCCGGCGCATCGATCGACAACTTCGCGGTCGTGCTGGCCGTCAGGGCGACCCAGGATCCTCACTGTTCTATCTTTCTCTCGAAGATGATCTCATGCGTTTATTCGGGAGTGAACGCATTGCAAAGATCATGGATCGGATGGGATTGAAGGAAGGTGAAGTAATTCAGCATCCGATGATTACGCGCTCCGTTGAACGAGCGCAAAAAAAAGTTGAAGAAAATAACTACGGTATCCGTAAACGGCTCTTGGAATATGACAATGTCATGAACCAGCAGCGCGAAGTCATCTATGCGAGACGTCGACACGCATTGCTGGGGGAGCATCTGAGGGATGATATCTTCGATATGATGCGTGATGCCATTGATAAGCTTGCAGAAGTATATTATCCGGAAGGAGATATCGAAGGACTTCGAAATGAAGTAAGGGCGCGTTTTCTTACAGATCTCAGTCTCACACCGGAGCAGTTCCAAACATTAGGTGAAAAGGGTGTCGCGGATGAAATTATCAGGGTGACTCAAGAATTTTATAAACGGAAGGAAGAACAAATAAGTTCAGATCTTATGTCGACACTTGAAAAGATGGCGATGCTGCAAGTGATCGATGTAAAATGGCGCGACCACTTGCGCGAGATGGACGATTTGAAAGAAGGTATTCACCTAAGGGGATATGGACAAAAAGATCCTTTAGTTGAATACAAAGGGGAAGCATTTAAGATGTTTATGGAGTTAATGGATCTGATTGCAACCGATGTACTCAATATGGTACTGAAGCTTTATCCAGAACATCCTGAGCAGCTTCCTACTCAAAGAGCGCGTCGCCCCATGCGGCGAGAAGATATGGTGCTGACACACGATTCTGCAACAGGAGCCGGATTTACTGCAAATAAAGAACCTGTTTCCTCATCAGATGGACCGCAACGAGCACAACAGACGAGTAGTCCGAAGGTTCAACAAATACGTGTCGGTCCGAAGATTGGAAGAAACGATCCTTGTCCATGCGGCAGTGGTAAAAAATATAAAAATTGTCATGGCGGCTAAGCAGCATTATATTTGGAGTAAGGTGTATTGAAGAAGATTGAAGCGATACTCCGACCATTTAAAGTGGATGATTTACGCGAAGCGCTTTCCGAGATTGGTGTAAAAGGTATGACCTTAACGGAGGTAAAAGGATATGGCCGACAAAAGGGGCACACAGAGGTTTATCGCGGCTCAGAATACAATGTAGACTTTTTGCCGAAAGCTAAAATTGAAATTGTAGTAAAAGATGATATGCTGGAAAGAGTGATTGCAACTATCATCAAAGTTGCGAAAACAGGGCAAGTGGGAGATGGAAAAATATTTATCTCACCGATAGAGGACGTCATTCGCATTCGCACAGAAGAATCGGGCGAAGAAGCTGTTTGAGGAATCGGTATCGCTATACGCATAGTGTTAATGACATGGGAAAATTATTCTGGGCGTTCTGTCAGGGAAAGACGGAACGCTTTTTTGTCTTAAGAAATGGAAGAAATTAAAACAAAATATAAAGCCGGGTATGTTGCAATTGTGGGTGAGCCCAACGTTGGAAAATCGACACTTCTCAATACGTTGCTGGATCAAAAGATTTCGATTGTAACGAACAAACCACAGACAACGCGTCAGCGTGTTTTGGGAATTCTCAGTCGAGAAGATGCGCAAATTATTTTTTTAGATACACCCGGACTGCTCAAGCCAAAATATCTTCTGCACAAGGAGATGGTCAAACACGCTGAAAGCGCACTCGTAGATGCAGATATTATTCTTGTGATGACTGATGTAGCGCGAAAGACGAAACTGCCGGATGAAGTGAGTATGCGCGTTCTGCCGCTATGCAAGACCAAACCTGTATTTCTGGTTATCAACAAGGTAGACAAGGCAAACAAAGTAGAATTGCTGCCTATCATCCAAACATTTGCTCAGGAAAGGCAATTCAAGGAAATTATTCCCATCTCTGCTCTCAAACGAGACAATCTTGATGCAATTTTAAAAACGATTGTACAGTATTTACCGGAACATGAAGCATTCTATCCTAAAGATATTGTGAGCGAGTATCCTGAACGGTTCTTTGTTGCAGAGTTTATCAGAGAAAAACTTTTCGAGAAGTTCCGGGAAGAAATTCCCTATTCTACGGCAGTAGAGATTCGTGAATTCAAGGAACGTGAAACTAGCAAGACACTCATCAATGCAGATATTATTGTTGAACGCGATTCACAAAAAGGTATCGTTATAGGTAAAAAAGGAGAGGCACTAAAAGAAATAGGTACTGAGGCACGCAGGGAAATTGAAAACTTTTTGCAACATGAAGTATTCCTTGAGCTTCATGTAAAGGTACGTGAAAAGTGGCGTGAAAATGAGACGATCATTCGTCAACTCGGTTATCACAGCTAAGATTGAAAGATTTGTACAGATGTCGGTGCGTTTAAGAATCTATTCCGGCTTTCTTGTCATTTGTCTTCTCTGGGGTTCATCCTGGGCGGCGGTGAAGCTCGGTCTTGAAACCGTTCCGCCATTTCTCTCGTTAGGAATTAGATTTTTCATCGCAAGTAGTATTCTCGGGTTGGTCATTATTGTGCGGCGTTTAAATGTTCCGACCGATAAGAACTTCTGGAAGCTGGTGTTCATTCTTTGTAGTACCTCGTTCACCATTCCTTTTGTGTTGATTTACTGGGCTCAAATCCAGGTGAACTCAGGGCTTGCGTCCGTTCTCTTTGCTACGTTCCCACTTTGGGTTGCAATCTTCTCACATTCCTTTCTTCCCGATGAACGAATGACGCTTCAACGCGTCGTGGGTATGATTCTCGGGTTCCTTGGAGTTGTCGTCATCTTCAACAATGGTTTTTCAGATGTGAGCAGGACAACACTTTTAGGTATGATTGCAATCATCATTGGAGCAATCATCCAAGCCTTTGGATTGATTGCTTTACGACGCTTCGGCAAGCAAATGCATCCAGTAGTACTCAACTTTTGGCCAATGCTCTTGAGCGCAATAATTTTGTTCGCCATCAGTGTTGGTACTGAGGATTACTCCACAGTTCTATTCGACATAAAAGCAATAGGGTCGCTTGTTTATCTTTCCATTTTTTGCACCGTCGTTACATTTGTTATTTACTTTTGGTTGGTCAAGCACATAGAAGCCGTCATCCTGTCTCTGTCTGCATTCATCACTCCAGTGATAGCAGTATTCATTGGTGTGATTATGATGGGAGAAGGGTTTACATCAGCAGCATACATAGGTTCAACGATTGTTCTGATTGGCGTTGCGGTTGCGGCCATTGGTGATCTCGTTGCCGTCTACCGCCGCAAAATGAGTGAAACATAAAAAATAATTAATGGTCAGAGTTACACTTGAGTTCGTAAAATGGTTTTTATGAAATACATAATGGTAAATTATGGTGAATCCAGTGAATGAGGCAACATTCACACTCGCTGTAAAAGATCTTTCCTTGGTCGAAAAGCTTGATGCTCTTCCAGCAAAACCTGGTGTGTACCAATTCAAGAACAACGACGGAAAAGTTATTTATATAGGTAAAGCACAGAATTTACGTAATCGAGTTCGCCAGTACTTCCACAGATCAAGAGTAACTGACACGCGGATCGACGCAATGGTTGCCAAGATTGTTGATGTAGAGCTCACTGTCACCGACAGCGAAATTGAAGCGCTCATTCTTGAAGCCAACCTTATCAAACAGCTGAAACCGCGTTATAATGTCGTACTCAAAGACGATAAAAGCTATCCCTATATTGCTCTTACGAAAGAAATGTATCCTCGCGTGTTTGTTACGAGAAGAAAGATTCCTGGATATCGTTACTTCGGCCCGTACACCGATGTGAAAGCGATGCGGAGTGCACTAAAGACGATACGTGATATATTTTTGATTCGAAGCTGTAATTACGATCTCGCTGAATCTTCTATTTCACAGAATAAATTCAAAGTTTGTCTCGATTATCATATAAAAAAATGTGAGGGACCATGTGAAGGATATGTTACACGGGGGCAGTACAATGCATTGATCGATCAGGCGGCACAAGTGCTTCGTGGAAAGACTAAAAGCGTGACAGAGTTATTGAAGAAGGAAATGGATATGCTTGCGGAAGCGACAAAGTATGAAGAAGCCGCATCTGTTCGTAACCGCATCAATGCACTCAAAGTGTATTCAGAGAGGCAGAAAATCGTCGATTCAACTGAAGCGGATCGGGATGTTGTTGCACTTGTTTCCAAAGGGGATGATGCATGTGCGGTCATCTTTAAGGTTCGCGAGGGAAAAATGATTGGTAGTCAGCACATCTATCTTTCTAATATTACCGGAAAATATTTTGGTGATCTTCTTGAAGCAGTTCTTGAACGGTACTACCTTGATCAAGAGGATATTCCGCCTGATTTGTTATTATCTGATGAGCTGGAGAACAGAGATATCATTAAAGAATGGCTCCGGAAACAGAGCGGTCATGAGGTCAACGTCGAAATCCCAAAGACAGGAGACAAGTCAAAACTCGTAGCGCTTGTGCGCACCAACGCACAATTCTGGTTAGATGAATTGGAATTAACAAAACTCAAACGTGGAGATATTATCCCTCATTCGCTCGAGGCACTTCAAAGAGATCTTCGGCTTCCTATTCCTCCACGAAGAATCGAGTGTTTCGATATATCGAATATCCAAGAAACAGATACCGTTGCCTCCATGGTAGTCTTTGTGGATGGCAAGCCGAAGAAAAGCGAATATCGGAAATTCAAAATACATTCCGTCGAAGGACAAAATGATTTTGCGAGCATAGAAGAAGTGGTGAAGCGCAGGTATGAGAGACTTCTTCGAGAAAATGAAGAACTTCCAAATTTAATTATGGTTGATGGAGGCAAAGGGCAGCTCTCGAGTGCAGTGGAAGTATTAGATAGATTAGGATTGAAAACTTTGCCAATACTCGGATTGGCAAAAAAACTCGAGGAGGTGTTCTTGCCCCATCAGAGCGAACCTGTTCAACTACCCCGAACATCATCTGGTCTGCGGCTTATGCAACAAATCAGGGACGAAGCGCATCGTTTTGCCATAACATATCATCGAGTTGTGCGTTCAAAACGAATACTTCAGACAGAGTTAGATTTGATCAAAGGTGTAGGAAAGAAGCGAACAGGGGAATTGCTTGAAGTCTTCGGTTCTGTGCAAGGTGTAAAGTTTGCCACAGAGGAACAACTTGCAGAAATTGTCGGCGAAACAGTCGCAAAGAGGATTTTAGAATATTTTGATCATACGGAAAAGAAAAAATAATAAATGGAACTATATCTTCAGTGCGATGAATCATAAATTGCGAATCGGATGAAATAATAGTAAGTTACCAATAGTATGAGTCCATTAAAGACCTTTCTTCGGCTTCTGAAGTATTTCCTTAAGTACAAATGGCGGATTGCAGCCGGCCTTATATCTGTCGCCATCATGAGTTCTTCAGATACAGCATCAGCATATTTAATTGCGCAATTTTTCAAAGTCCTCCAAACAATTGCTGAAGAAGTACAGTTGGGCAAAGAGATTCTCGTGCCCATCTCTTTGTCAGTGTTTGACCGTATCATATATTCCTTCACTGTTCATGGAAAAGATGAAAGTTTTCAGCTTATTTACAGATTTGCCGTTGTGGTCATCGTTATTATCCTTGTAAAGGTGATTTTTGTTTACATTCGCGAATATGTTATGAGTTCTGTTCAGCAAAAGATATTAGTGCGATTCCGTGTTGATCTTTTCGATCGAATCATTGCTTTACCTGTTCGTTATTTTGATGAGAATAAGACGGGTTATATTATGTCGCGTATTACAAATGATGTGAACAATCTTGAACAATCTTTGATTCTGATCGTAGAGATAGCACAAAATCTTGTCTACACATTTGTTTTTGCTACAGCGCTTTTCTTGGCAAATTGGAAACTCACTATTGTCACGTTAATTATTTTTGCACTTTCAGGTGAAATCTCGCGAAAATTTGGTGATCGAATTCGGAAGCACAGTCATGATCTCACAAATACTCTCGCTGAAATATCGGCATTCTTACAAGAACGAATAGCTGCTATTCGAATCGTTAAATCATTCACAAGAGAAGAGGAGGAGAAGAGGGTATTCCGAAACAAAGTTGGCAGTAACTATCATTTTTCGATGAAGATAGTACGTGTTATTGCACTCTTAAGTCCGACAAATGAATTGTTCAATACGACTGCTGCATCATTGCTCGTGATCTTTTCTGGATATCTTTTTATCACCGGAGCAATGACAATAGAAAAGATGATCTTTTTTCTTATTCTCATGATCAATTTAGCGAAACCGGTGAAAGCATTGGGCGAAAGCGCGGCACGGATTCAAAAGACGCTCGTTTCAGCAGGTTATATTTTTGAAATCCTTGATCTTCCGAAAGAAACGAACCGGAAGTCTGCTCCTTCAATCATCATTAAAGAAGGTAGGGTTGAATTTCGAGACGTGTCATTCGCTTATACGGGAGACATTCAAGCGCTCAAAGAGGTCAATCTGAGTGTTGCTTCAGGTGAAAAAGTAGCACTTGTGGGTCCGAGCGGCGGAGGGAAAAGTACATTGGTCAACCTGATCCCACGGTTCTATGAATTGTCTGAAGGTGCTATCTTTGTTGATGGGATGAATATTCAGGATATCGATCTCTTCGGGCTCAGGAGTCAAATCGCAGTTGTGCCGCAAGATGTCATACTTTTTTCTGGTACGATCTATGATAATATTCATTATGGAAGACTTGAAGCACAGCACGATGAAGTTATTGAAGCGGCGAAAGCTGCCAATGCACATGTGTTTATCGAAAAATTAGAAAAGAGTTACGATACTGAAGTAGGTGAACGAGGACTTCAACTTTCGGGCGGTCAAAGGCAAAGGATTGCAATTGCCCGTGCGATTCTTCGTAATCCGAGAATTCTCTTGTTGGATGAAGCAACATCTGCACTCGACACGGAGTCAGAACTCATGGTACAAGAAGCACTCGATCGTCTCATGGAAGGAAGAACTTCATTCATTATTGCCCATCGGTTATCAACGATTGCACATTGTGACCGTATTGTCGTAATAGATTCGGGCCGGATTGTGGAAGTCGGAACACATGATGAGCTTCTCAGAATAGAAAGCGGATTGTATCGACGTTTACATTCTCTTCAATTTGCCGACAATTCCGCTTCATGAAAGATCCACTTCAAAAACGTATCGAACGCTGGTTTCGCCGGCTGCTGATTCAATTGCTCGGGCGATTGTTCCGGCGAAAAAATACTCTTCATAGCAATATTGATTTTAATACTTGCAAGTATCTTTTTATCCGTCAGGACAGGATCGGTGACGTTCTGATTTCGACACCTTTGTTTGGAGTTCTTAAAAAACATTATCCCCGCGCGATAATAGATGTGCTCCTGAGTGAAAGAAATTATTTTGTTCTGGAAAATGATCCACTGATTCATACACGTTGGATGTACAGAAAGAAAATAGGAAGAATCATTTCCTTAATCAGAGCGCTGAGAAGCGAACACTATGACTTTGTCATCGATCTGATAGATAATCCCTCGACCACTTCAACTGTTCTCTGTTTACTCATCAACGCAAAATGGAATATAGGAATTGATAAGGATAATAGATTTGTCTATGATATTATCGTGCCTATGCTTTCGCGTCGTGAAACACATATTATCGATAGGATCGGACAATTGCTGATCCCTTTTAACATTGATCCTCGTACAGAAATATTTGCTGTTCGGTACTATACATCCTTTGAGTCTGAGGAATTCGTCGATCGTTTTATGCGGAAAAATAACATATTCTCTCATCCAATCATCGGTGTAAATATTTCTGCCGGTGGTGATGTACGATTTTGGGGTGTTGAGAACTTCAAGGGACTTCTGAATCACTTGAGAAACATATATCCAGAATATATGTCATTGCTACTCTATCAACCATCTGACGAGCGGCGTGCCCAAATGATAGCCGAATCTAATCAACGCGTAGTACTCTCGCCGGTAACATCATCGTTTGATCAATTCGCTGCATTCGTTAAACGATTGTCATTCTTAGTTACTCCAGATACAGCTGCTGTACATTTAGCATCTGCTTTTAAAGTCGGAGCTGTTGTACTTTATGTTCAATCAAACAAAGCATTACGCATCTGGGAACCTTATGGGACTGACTATGAATGTATCGTAACAGATGTAGATGATCTATCGATGATTCCAATCACACAAGTTCAAGATGCTTTAGAAAGACTTATTCGACGATCACATAAAAAAGCTGAAATAGGTGTATAAGAACCAAAACAAGAGAATGATCCAAAAAATGGAATATTGGTGGAGACATCACATTGTCTATCCAGTCCTTCGAGGGATATTCCGCAACGCTGAAAAAAATGTACCTATTGATATCCAATCTATTAAAAGTATTCTCATTTTACGATATGACAGAATTGGAGATATGATTGTCACGACACCTGTCTTCAAGGGTTTGAAGGATGCTCATCCTCATTTGCGAATCGGAGTCTTCGCGAGTAAAGCCAACGCAGAAATCATTCAGAACAATCACAATGTTGACACTATTCACATCCTTTCTGCTTCTTGGTGGCAGATGTGGAAGGAAATCAAACGTGCACGGAAAGAACAGTATGATGTTGTCCTCAATCTTGTTTTTAATAGAACAACGAGT
>Ga0182021_10005935_pt1 | contig 14510 bp, 12 predicted proteins | sample 612E3MmetaG_FD_120493 | JGI IMG/M metagenome (GOLD analysis project Ga0182021, IMG submission 120493) | Permafrost microbial communities from Stordalen Mire, Sweden - 612E3M metaG (Illumina Assembly) | ecosystem: Environmental > Terrestrial > Soil > Wetlands > Permafrost | place: Sweden... | reverse complement strand
GGCCGTTCGCGCGCTCCGTCAAGGACGCCTCGACGGTGCTCGGTGTGATCGGCGGCCGCGATCCGCGGGATTCCACCTCGGCGGAGGCCCCGGTGCCGGACTATTCCGCACACCTGACGGGCGACGTAAAAGGCTTGAAGCTTGGACTGCCCATCGAGTATCTAAAACAACTGACGAGCGAAACCGGCGACCTGATCGCGCGTGGCGTCGATCGGTTGAAGGCTCTCGGCTGCCAGGTCCGCGAAATCAGCCTGCCGGCTACGGAGTACGCTATCGCGTGTTATTACATCATCGCTACCGCCGAGGCCAGCTCCAACCTGGCCCGGTATGATGGGGTTCGGTACACGTTCCGTTCCCCCGTCTCCGATACGCTGTCCGATATGTATCGCAACACACGCGGCGAGGGGTTCGGGGCCGAGTGCAAGCGCCGCATCATGCTGGGCACCTATGTACTAAGTGCGGGATACTATGATGCGTACTATCTGAAAGCGCAGAAGGTGCGTACCCTGATCGCGCGCGATTTTGCCAACGCGTTTCAAGAGGTGGATGCCATCGTGGCGCCGGTCTCTCCTTTCCCGGCCTTCAAGCTGGGAGAGAAGGTGGACGACCCGCTGGCCATGTACCTCTCCGACATTTTTACGATTACCGGAAGTCTGGCGGGCATACCGTGCATGAGCGTGCCGTGCGGCAATACCGCCGAAGGATTGCCGGTGGGGATGCAGATCTTGACGAAGCACTTCGACGAAACCACCATGTTCCGCCTGGCCGATGGCTTCGAAAAGGTTCAGAGGAAGAAATAGGAGACTGTTATGTCATTTACACTACCGCCGTTGCCATACGCGTCCGATGCGCTGGAGCCGGCCATCGACAAATTGACCATGGAGATTCATCACGGCAAGCATCACAACGCCTACGTGACCAACCTCAACAAGGCGCTGGAGTCCGCTCCCGCCCTGGCCGGGAAGACCCTCGAGGAGTTATTGGCCAATAACTGCGCCATCGTGCCGGAGAACATCCGCACCGCCGTGCGCAACAATGGCGGCGGGGTTCTCAACCACTCCATGTTCTGGAAGGTCATGGGCCCCCACGCGGGCGGCGCGCCAGTGGGCAACGTGGCGCAGGCCATCGTCGGCGCTTTCGGTTCCTTCGACACGTTTAAGGAAAAATTCAACGCCGCCGCAGTCGGCCGCTTCGGTTCCGGCTGGGCGTGGCTGCTGAAGACGGCGTCCGGCGTGGAGATTGTTTCGACGCCGAATCAGGACACGCCGATCTCGGAAGGCAAGAACCCGGTGCTCCTCTGCGACGTATGGGAGCACGCCTACTACCTGAAGTATCAGAACCGCCGTCCGGACTACCTGGCGGCCTGGTGGAGCGTGGTGAACTGGAAGGAAGTCGAAGGCCGGTTCAACGCTTAGAAGAAAACGGGGCCGCCGGTCGGAAAGCGGCCTCGCACCCCGCCGCCAGGATTGGTCCCCCCCTTGCAACCGCGTTTTTCTTCCCCAGGGATCGGGTAAGTCACCGAGGCACTGGGACCGAAAATCTCGACAATGGCCAGGAATAGCTGTTTTTGGTCTTGCTTCATTCAGCCAACAGGATCATAATATTTTCGCATTTGGCCCGCGATCACCGGGGATGGTATGCCTGGGACTTCGCGGGCTGAACCGGAGGAGCAAGACTGAAATGAAGACATTTGTTCGTTTTTTCGTCCTTGCTGTCGTAGCGCTCCTGGCGCTCCCAGCATGGGCAGGTCCGTTCCAGGTTTTCAAAATATACGACCTGGAGGAGACTGGGATTCGGGTTTACTTCAACGACATCCTGGTCACGCCCAGCGGTGGCGGTGGGGGCACCAATTTCCAGAACATCACCAATTGGAATCTCCCGATCGATAACGAGACCGTGACGTTCACTTACGATACGGGGCTTCCCTTCACCGGCACGACGGGCGTCTACTACACACCTATTCTCGAAAACGGCGTGCAGGCATGGAGCGACGTGTTCAAAATTACAGCGACACAAGGGGCGTCGACTCTGAACGTGGCGTTCTATTCTGACGGGAGTGCGACGTTTCCCACCAATCAGGACATGAGCGAGTGGATCAGGCTCTCTCGCAGAACGGGTCAGGGACTTCCCGATCCCTTCTGGGAGGACGGCACGTATCAGCTCGTGGGGACATATTTCAACACCACCCTAGCCGCCCCCGGCGGCGGCTTTGACGCTCTCGCCCCCCCCACGCCGAACACCGAATTCTATATGCAGTCCGACATCGAGCCCGAGCCGGCAACCCTCAGCATGTTCCTGGGCGCGGGCCTGCTTCTGGCCGGCCTGGGGATACGAAAGGCGCGCCGCTAGTCGTTCGCCATCTCATGGCATAGGCCTGCCGCCCGCGAAAAAACCATCGCGGACAGCATGGAAGCCGAGCTACTGTAATACAAGAAGCAAGCTCGGGCCTTCATGCGGGAATTCGACATCATCGTCATCGGGTCCGGACCGGCCGGCCAGCGCGCGGCCATCCAGGGCGCCAAGTGCGGCCGGCGCGTGGCGGTGATCGAGCAGCGCGAAATCGTCGGCGGCGCCTGCGTCAACACCGGCACCATTCCCAGCAAGACCATGCGGGAGGCCGTGATGCACCTCTCCGGGTTCCAATACCAGGGCATCTACGGCACCAATTACCACGTCAAGGAAAAGATCACCATGGCGGACCTCGGGTTCCGCGTCAACCAGGTGATCAAGACCGAAGTCGATGTCACCCAGGCGCAGTTATCGCGCAATGGCGTGGAAGTCATCACCGGGCGCGCCAGTTTTCTGGACGCCACCCACATTCGCGTCGAAAACTCACGCGGGCAGAGCGACCTGGAAGCGCCCACCATCATCATCGCCGCCGGCACCAAGCCGGCCACCAGCCCAACCGTGCCGCTCAACGGGCGCACCATCGTCAACAGCGACCAGATCCTCGATATCCCGGAGATCCCGCGCACGCTGATCGTGGTGGGCGGGGGCGTCATCGGCGTGGAATACACGTGCATGTTCGCCATCCTGGGCTCGCGCGTGATCCTGGTGGAGAAGCGGCCGCGCCTCTTGGAATTCGCCGATGCGGAGATGGTGGAGGCGCTCTCCTACAACCTGCGCGACCGCCGCGTCACCATGCGGCTGAATGAAGAAGTCGCCACCGTGGAAGATAAGGGCGGCGACGGCGTGGTGGCGCGCATGAAGAGCAACAAGATCATCTCCGGCGATGTGCTGCTGTACGCCGTCGGACGGCAGGGCAACGTGGAAGATCTGAACCTGGCCGCCGCCGGTTTGGAAGCCGACAACCGCGGACGCATCGCGGTGGACGCCGGATATCGGACCAAGGCGCCGAACATCTTCGCGGCCGGCGACATTATCGGCTTCCCGAGCCTGGCCTCGGTATCCATGGAGCAGGGGCGATTGGCGGCCGCCAACGCCGTCGGCCTGAAGATTCAGTCCAACCCGGCAACCTATCCTTATGGCATTTACACCATTCCCGAGATCTCCTTCACCGGGCAGACCGAAGAGCAGTTGACGGACGCCGACGTTCCCTACGAGGTTGGCGTGGCCTACTATCGCGACACGGCGCGCGGCCAGATCCGCGGCGACACCAGCGGCCGGCTCAAGCTGATCTTCCATCGGGAGACGCGCCAGATTCTGGGCGTGCACATCATCGGCGAAGGGGCCACCGAATTGCTTCACATCGGCCAGGCGGTGATGATTCTCAAAGGCACCATCGATTACTTCGTGGAAACCGTGTTCAACTATCCCACTCTGGCGGAGTGTTACAAGGTAGCCGCATTCAACGGCATCAACAAGCTGATGCGATTTTAGGAGGGCTGATGGGACGCAGCATCGGAGTGCTGGCCACGGGGCAACTCTGGGCGGGAATCGTGGAGGGCGCCGAACTCGGAAACCTGAGGATGTATCCCGGGCCCGGGGAGCCGCGGATCGATCTCGGAACCGTTCCCGCGGGCGATATCGTCGCGATCCTGCGCGACCAGATCCGCGCGCTCGCCGTTGAAGGTCCCATCGAGAGCGTCGGTGCCGCTTTTCCCGGCGTGATCCAAGGCGGCGTGATTCTGGAATCGCCCAATCTGGGCCAGTTGAAGGGATTGCGTCTCGCCGAGGAACTGCGCGCGGCGCTCCAGACCGGCGGCATCGATGTCCCCGTGATGGCGCTCAACAATGCCGACGCGCTCGCCGCGGGCATTGCCGCCACACATGAATCGATGGATCAACTGGTGCGCGTGTGGCACCTCGGCGACGGCATCGGCTACGGGCGCCATCCCCACAACGACGGAGTTTGGGAGGCCGGCCACATGGTGGTCACCCTCGACCCCAAGGAGCGCTACTGCGGTTGCGGCGGCGTCGGGCACCTGGAAGGCATCATGGGCCATCGCGCCATGCGCCTGCGTTTTCTGGATATGGAACCGGAGGAGGTCTTCGTGGCGGCGCGGCATGGCGATCCGCGCGCCGGCGAGTTCTTCAAGCTGTGGCATCGGGCGCTCGCCGCCGGCACCGCCAACAGCATCCACCTGGACGGGCCTGGACGGTTCTTCATCGCCGGCCCCAACGCCGATTTCGTCGACCTGCGCCTGCTCGGCGGCTACTTGCAGGACATGGTGAAAATGAGCCCGCTCGAAGGCAGCTACTTCCAGATTGTGCCCACCAGCCACGATATGGCGGTGATCGGCGCCGCCGTCGCCAGCCGCCAGGGACACCCCGGTCTGTCCCAGGCACCAAGCAGCCCCGCGCTACACTAGTCTTTCGATTTCCCAACCGTGAACGCCGTTGAATTCCAGGGTGTTTCGAAAAGCTACGCGATCTACGACGCGCCGGGCGACCGCCTGAAGGAGTTGCTGTCGCTGAATCGTCTGAAGCGCCACCGCGATTTCTGGGCGCTGCACGATGTCAGCTTCCAGGTGAAGCGCGGCGAGACCTTCTGCATTGTCGGGGAAAACGGCTCCGGCAAGAGCACGCTTTTGCAGATGGTGGCGGGAATTCTCTATCCCACATCCGGCACGGTCGGCATCGATGGACGCGTCTCGGCCCTGCTCGAACTCGGCGCCGGATTCAACCCCGAATTCAGCGGCCGCGACAACGTTTACCTCAACGGCTCCATTCTGGGGCTGACGACGCGCCAGATCGACCAGCGCTACAACGACATCGCCGCCTTCGCCGAAATCGGCAGCTTCATCGATCAGCCGGTCAAGACGTATTCCAGCGGCATGGTGGTGCGCCTGGCCTTCGCCGTGGCCATCAATGTGGATCCGGAAATCCTGCTGGTGGATGAAGCTCTCGCCGTGGGCGACATTTACTTCCGCCAGCGCTGCATGCGCAAGGTCCACGAACTCCGCCAGCGCGGCATCACGATCCTGTTCGTGTCGCACGCGGTGAGCGACGTCAAGGCCATCGGCGACCGCGTGCTGTGGCTGGATCGCGGGCGCATGATCGATGTGGGCGAACCCGACCGCGTGGTATCCAAATACCTCGCCGCCATGACGGAGAAGGATTCCACCTATCTCAAAATGAAATCGGCCGCCGATCCGCAAGCGCGCCGAAGTGGGCCGGTGCGGGCCCCGGAGATCGTCGATACCATCCCCAATATCGACCACCGTTTCGGCGATGGCCGCGCCGAAATCATGGGCATCGCGGTGCTCGACGAGCAGGGCCGCAACCTTCCCCTGTTGGAGCCCAGTTCGCGCATCGTGGTGCGCATCAGCGTGCGCGCCACGGCCGGCGTCGCCCTGCCCATCGTCGGCTTCATGCTGCGCAATCAACTGGGCATGGATTTTTCCGGCACCAATACGGCGCGCGAAGGCTACGAACTGGCCGCGCTCCAGGCGGGCGATGTCACCACGGTGGATTTCTACCTGGATCTGCCCGAACTGTATCCCGCCTCCTTCTCTTTTTCCCCGGCGATTGCCGATGGGACGCTGATGGGTTACCAGATGTGCGATTGGATCGACAACGCCATCACGCTGCAAATGGGCCGCTCCGAAGCCCAGGTCTACGGCTATCTGCACCTGCCCTGCCGCGTGGAAGTCAACGCGCGCATACGCACGGAGCGTCCACTGGAGAGTCACCTTGGCTGAGTTCACTGGCGAACGGCTCATCCCCGGCGAGGTCGATATCGACCTGCTCAACGAGCACATGGCGCGCTACCACTTCGCGGTGCGCCTGGCGCGCGGCAAACGCGTGTTGGACGCCGGTTGCGGCGCCGGCTACGGATCGGCGGAACTGGCCGAAGTGGCCGAAAGCGTCACCGGAATCGATATCGCACCGGCGGCACTTGACTACGCCCGCGCCCACTACGCGCTGCCCAATCTGGCCTTCGAACAGGCATCGTGTACAAAGTTGCCCTACGGCGACGGCGCCTTCGATCTGGTGGTGGCGTTCGAGGTGATCGAGCACCTGGAGAACTGGCGGGATTTCCTGCAGGAGGTCCGGCGCGTGTTGGCTCCCGCCGGGCAGTTGATCGTCTCCACGCCGAACCGGCTCTACTACACCGAATCGCGCGGGAGGGACGGCGCCAACCCCTTCCACGTGCACGAATTCGATTTCGACGAATTCAACCGGGAGCTCAAGCAGTTTTTCCCGTACGTCACCATGTTCCTGGAAAACCACGTGGAGGGCGTCACGTTCCAGCCGCATGAAGCCGGCCACACGGTGGAAGCCCGCGTGGATACCGCCGCGCCGGTTCCCGATGAGAGCCACTTCTTCCTCGCCGTCTGCGCTCACCGTCCGCAGATCGGCAACCCTACATTTCTTTACGTGCCGCGGGTGGCCAACGTGCTTCGCGAACGCGAGCGCCACATCGCCAAACTCGAAGGCGAACTGGCCACCAAGGACGAATGGCTGGACAAAGCGCAGTTGGACCTGACGGAATTCGACCGCGAGCACCAGAAGCTGCTGGTCATGTTCCGCGAGCAGAAGGAAGAACTGGAGCAAAGCAACCGCTGGGCGGCGGAGTTGAACGCCACTCTGGCCGAGCGCGGCGCGCGCATCGACGCACTGCAGGAGGAGCTGGCGCGCGACCAGGAAAACGCGCGCCGGGTGGTGGCCGCATACAACGCCAAGATTACCGCCCTGGAGCAGGATAACCGCGAGAAGACCAAGTGGGCACTCGATACGGAAGCCCGCCTTACCGCCGAAATCCGCAAAATCGCCGATGCGCTGGCGCAGACCGCCGCCACCCTGGAGCAGACGGAAACGGACCTGCAAGAGCGGTCCGCGTGGGCGCTCCGGCTGGAGGAAGAGAAGCGCCAACTCGAAGACCAGCTCAACATGGTGCGCGCCTCCCGATGGGTCAAGCTGGGGCGCAAAGTAGGCCTCGGCCCCGCACTCTGACATGGCCTTTCTGAAACGCCTCATCCGCGCGCTGCCGCTGCTGGTGCTCTCGCCGTTCCTCATGGCGATCGGCTTCCTGGCCCTGTTTCTGGTTCAACTCTTCACCCGGCGCGGCGGCAGGCTGGCCCCTAACTCGGGGAAGCCAGTGACAAGCGCGGAATTCGATTCCCCGCAGAGACGCAGAGACGCTGAGGTAAGCGCAGAGAAGACAAGGCAGGCCAAGACGGCCACAACCGTCGTCATTCCCAACTGGAACGGGAAAGACCTGCTCGCCAAATACATCCCGAGCATCCGCGCGGCGCTGGCCGGAAACCCCGCTAACGAGATCCTGGTGGTGGACAATGGCTCGACCGACGGCAGCGCGGATTTCCTGCGGAAGAACTTCCCCGAAGTCACCGTTCTCGCCCTGCCGGAAAACCTGGGTTTCGGCGGCGGCTCCAATGCCGGGTTTCGCGCCGCCAGAAACGACATCGTCGTCCTGCTGAATAGCGACATGCGCGTGGCTGCCGATTTCCTTCCGCCGCTGCTGGAAGGCTTCAGCGATACCGGCGTGTTCGCGGTCTCCTGCCAGATTTTCTTCACCGACCCGGCCAGACTGCGCGAGGAGACCGGCCTCACGCAGGGCTGGTGGCAGGATGGCGGCCTGCGCGTCCGCCACCGCATCGACGATGCCGTGGACGACCTCTTCCCCTGCTTCTACGGCGGCGGCGGAAGTTGCGCCTTCGACCGCGCCAAGTTCCTCGAACTGGGCGGCTTCGACCGGCTGCTGGAACCCTTTTACCTGGAAGACACCGACCTCGGCTACATGGCTTGGAAACGCGGCTGGAAGGTGCTTTACCAGCCGCGCAGCGTGGTCTACCACGAGCACCGGGGCACCATCGGCAAGAGGTTCACCGAGGAGCAGATCCAGGCGGTGCTGAAGAAGAACTACCTGCTGTTCTGCTGGAAGAATATTCACGAGTGGCCGCGCCTGGCGGCGCACTTCTTCTTCGCCTGGGCCGGCGCCGTTCTGGCCGTGGTGTTCGGCGATATCCCGCTGCGCCCGAACCTGGCGGCGCTGTGGCGGGCCTTCCGGCAGCTTCCCCAAGCCATGCGGTCGCGCCGCCGCGCGCTGGGTCTGGCCGCCATTACCGACAGCGAAGCTTTCAAGCGCCCGCTGGGCGGGTACTTCCGCGATCGCTTCGCCGCCATGGATCCCGCCCCGCTACGGCCGCGCGTGCTGTTCGTCTCGCCGTACCCCATCCTCCCTCCCGTGCACGGCGGCGGCGTGTTCATGTACCAGACGCTGCGCGAGATGGTGAAGCTGGCCGAGGTCCACGTGGTGGAGCTGCTGGACTGGCCATCGCAGGAAGCGGACAACCGGGAACTGCGCACATTCTGCGCCTCGGCGGAGTGGCTGGTGCGGCCCAGCGGGCGGCCCAAAGGCATGGGGTCGCTGGAACCGCACGCGGTTCGGGAATTCGCCAATGACGATCTGGAATGGCTAATCCACCGCCAGTTGTATTGCCGCCGGATCGATGTGCTGCAACTGGAGTACACGCCGATGGCGCAGTACAAGGGCGACTTCCGCCGCATCGCCACGGCGCTGTTCGAGCACGACATCTACTTCCAATCCATCGGGCGCGGCCTGGGCCACATGATCGGCGCATTGGCCGAGATGAAGGCGCGCATCGAATACCTGCGCGCGCTGCGCTACGAACTCGGCGCGCTGCCCGGCTTCGACCAGGTGCAGGTGTGCACGCTAGAGAACCGCGATTACCTGCTCGGCTTCCGCCCGGAACTGGCCCCGCGCATGCGGGCCGGTCTACGCGCCGGCATCGATACCAGCCGCTACCAGTTCCGTCCGAGGGGCCGTGAGCCAGGGACCATGCTGTTCCTGGGGAGTTGGCGGCACGACCCCAACCGCGTGGCGGTGGACTGGTTCGTGCGGCACGTGCTGCCGCTGATTCTGGCGGAGGAACCGGGGGCGAAACTGGTCATAGCCGGTAGCGATCCGCCGCCGGAACACACCTATGCCGATCACGCGGCGCACATGCAAATGCTGGGCTATGTACCGGACGTCCGGGAAGCGCTGGGGCGCTACGCGATCTTCGTTTGCCCGATTCTGAGCGGCTCGGGAGTGCGCGTGAAGTTGCTGGAGGCGTTCGCCGCGGGCATCCCGGTGGTGTCCACGAGGGTGGGCGCCGAAGGCCTGGCCGTGAAGGATGGGGATTTCTGCGCCCTGGCCGGCGATCCGGCGGAATTCGCCGCCCGTGTAGTGGAGTTGTTGCGCGACCCGGAGCGTGCCGCCGCCATGGCGGAGCGCGCCCGCGCCGAAGTGGAAGCCCAATGGGACATGGCCGCCATCACGCGCCGCCTGGTCGAGAGCTATCGCGAGCTGGTGAAGGAGAAGAGAAGGTGAGAAGGAGTGAATTCCCCGCGGAGACGCAGAGACGCAGAGGAAAGCGCAGAGAACGCATTTTGACATGGAGGCACGGAATCCACGCGTTACCCAGAGCGTGTTTAATGTCTTCTCTGCTCTTATCTCCGCGTCTCTGCGTCTCTGCGGGGAATCGGATCCCTCAAGATCTGCCCTACTTCCCTTTCGGATTCAGATCCTTCCTGATGCGGCTTACAATGTCGTTGGCCGTGCGATCCATTTGCTTCGAAGTGCTGCCCGTTGCGGGCCGGTACACCGACCAGACCACTTGCCGCGACTTGGCGTCGACCAGGAAGACGGTGCCCTTGTTGCGCCCGAACGACGAACTGGAGGCCGGATTCGACAGTTTGTTCACCGTATCGCCCAGCAGCGGGCTGGCCTCATCGCCGGTTTTCTCCGGTTTTGGGGGCGGCGCCGGTTTGGCGCTTTCCGGCGTAGGGGAGAACTCCTCCAGTTTCATCTGGAAGCCTTCGCCGACCTGGTCCGTGAACACGGCATCGGCAAGCGTCGGGTCGGTCACGATCCGGAAGACGTGGTCCGAGACCAGGTGGTTGGCCAGGAACTGGTCCAGTCCCTTTGCCATCTTCATCACATACACCGTATGCACGCTGGCCAGATCCGCGGCCGAGAGCATGGCCGCCGAGCAGGAGAAAAGGAGCGCAAGCCGCTTCATAGAACCCATGATATCCAGACGCGCGTCGCCGGGGAATAGTCGAAGCCATGTATAAATCCCTCACCATCACGGTCATCATCCCCTGCCTGAACGAGGAACAGGGCATCGAAAAGGTGCTGCGCGCCATGCCGGAGTTCGTCGATGAGGTGATCGTGGTGGACAACAACTCCACCGACCGCACCAGCGACGTGGCGCTCGCGCTGGGCGCCAAGGTGGTGCGCGAACAGGTGCGCGGATACGGCCGCAGTTACAAACGGGGATTCGCCGAGGCCACCAGCGACCTGATCATCACGCTGGACGGCGATCACAGCTACCCGGTGGACGCGATCTCGTACCTGATCGAGGCGTTCCTGCACCTGGGAGTGGATTTCCTCAACGCGTCGCGATTTCCGGTGCGCGACCGGCAAGGCATGAGCCTGCTCAACGAGATTGGCAACCTGGGCCTTTCCCTGGTGATGTCGGTTCTCTTTTTCCGTTGGGTGCGCGACTCGCAATCCGGCATGTGGGTTTTCCGCCGCTCCATCCTGGAGCACATGAAGTTGGAATCCGACGGCATGGGCTTCAGCGAGGAGATCAAGATCGAGGCGCTGCGCGATGCGCGGATTCGATTCGGCGAGATATCGATCATGTACACTTCGCGGGTGGGCGAGACCAAGCTCAATCCGTGGCGCGACGGCGTGCAGAATCTTGTGCTGCTGTTCAAGAAGCGCTTCTGGCGATGAAGATCAGCGCCATCGTGCCGGTATGGAATGGCCGCCACCTTCTGGCGCGGCTGCTGGCCACGCTGGCGGCGCAGACGCGCCCGGCCGCCGAGCTGCTGATCGTGGACAACGGTTCTACCGACGGCGCGCCCGAGGTGGCGCGCGCCGCTGGCGCACGGGTGATCGCCATGGGCCATAACGCCGGATTCGCCGCGGCCGTCAATCGCGGCATACGGGAGGCCGCGCACCCGTTGGTGGCGATCCTCAATTCCGATGTCGAACTGGCGCCCGACTACCTGGAGAAACTGGCCGCCGCCGGCGCGCCTTTCGCCACCGGCAAGATCCTCAGCCCCAACGGCCTGCTGGATGGCAGCTTCGATATGACCTGCCGCGGCGCCACCACCTGGCGATGCGGCGCCGGGTACCGGGATGCCGCGCCCTTCGACCAGCCGCGCGAGATCGCGTCGCCGCCCTGGACGGCTGTGCTGTACCGCGCCGAGGTGTTCCGGCAGGTGGGCCTGCTGGAGGAATCCTTCGAATCCTATCTGGAGGATGCCGATTTCGGATTGCGCTGCGCCGTGCGAGGCATCGGCGGCCGCTACGTTCCCGAGGCCCGGGCGATCCACGTGGGGAGCGCGGCGCTGGGCCGCTGGCATCGGGAAACGGTGCGCCGCATGGCACGCAATCAGGTGCTGCTGGCGGCGCGCCACTGTGGCGCGCGGCATGCGTGGCCGGTGCTGGTTGCCCAGTTCCTCTGGGGCGCCGTGGCGATTCGGCATGGCCGTGGACTGGCGTGGACGCGCGGCAAAGTTCAGGGTCTCCGCCTTTTCTCCGCCGCCCGGAAGGAAAGGCCAGTCAGGCAAGCGCTCCCTCAGAACGTGAGAAAAGATTGGTTGGCAGGCGAAAGCGCCTGCCCCACCGAGGCGCAGCAAAGTGGGACAGGCGCTTTCGCCTGTCAACCCGATCCACAACTACTGGAGCGAGTTTTGCGCTCCAATGAGCAATTCATTCGGACCGCGAATCGTGACACGTACTGGAGGCTGTATTTCCTGCTCACCGGTGGGGCAAAGTGACACATGAGCGACATCGGCATTATTATCGTCACTTATAATTCCGCCGCCGAGATCGGAGCCTGCCTGGATGCGGCGCTCGCCTCGGGCGCCGAAATCGTCGTCGTGGACAACGCCTCCGGCGACGGCACCATCGCGGAAGTTGCCCGGCGCGGGGTGCGTTTGATCGCCAATTCCGAGAATCGGGGTTTTGCCGCCGCTGTGAATCAGGGTTTTGGGGCACTAAACAACCCTTATGTGCTGCTTTTGAACCCGGATGCGGTGATTCAGAGCAGTTTGGCACCTCTCCGGGAGGCCTGCGGCTGGAGCGGATCCGCCGGCGCCGGCGGAAAACTGGTGGACCCTGGCGGTCGGCCGCAGGCCGGATTCATGGTGCGGCGCCTCCCCACTCCCGCCACCCTGGCTTTGGAAGCTCTCTTGCTCAATAGAATCTGGCCGGGGAACCCGGTCAACCGGCGCTATCGCTGCCTGGACTTGGACTTTTCGTCACCTTCGGCGGTGGAGCAACCCGCGGGGGCGTTTTTCATGGTGCGCCGCGCGGTGTGGCAGGAACTCGGGGGATTGGATGAAAGCTTCTTCCCGTTGTGGTTCGAAGATGTGGATTTCTGCCGCAGAATTCGAGATCGAGGGTTCAGTTTGCACTACATCCCCGAAGCTGTCGCGAAACATGCGGGCGGCCATTCGGTGCCGCACCTGCCACTGGAGATGCGGCTGATTTATTGGTATCGTAGTCTACTAAGGTATTCAGCCAAGCATTTCCGCCCGTTTGCATTTCGAGCGGTGTGTCTGGCCGTCGTGACGGGTTGCTTTCTGCGCGGCATTGCGGAATCGGCCTTGAATCGCAGCTTCAAGCCCATGGCGGCGTATGGGAAAGTTGCGGGTTTTGCGGCTCGCTGTCTGATCCGCGGGTCTTAGGATACGTTTCACACTTCGGGTTCTCAGGTTCTGGTTCATGGCGCACAACGATTTCGTATCCGTCACGATAGTGACCTACAATAGCGGCCGCTTCATCAAGCGGTGCCTGGAATCCGTTCTCGCACAGCGGTATCCGCTGAAAGAGATCATCGTCGTCGATAACGCCTCCGTCGACGGCACCATCGACATTCTGGAACAGTTCGAAGATCGCTGCCACGTATACTACAACGAGGAGAATGCGGGATTCGCGGCGGCGCAGAATCAGGCGATCCGGCTCTCTAACGGCGATTGGGTGCTGACGCTGAATCCCGACGTGCTGCTGTTGCCGAACTTCATTCAAGCGCTGGTGGATGCCGGCCAGTTCGATACCAAAATCGGCGCGGTGTGCGGCAAGTTGCTCACCATGACGAGCCACTTCGAAATTCCCGAGAAGGCCGTGGTGGATTCCACCGGCATCTATTTCAACCCCATGCTGCGCCACCTGGACCGAGGCAGCCAGGAGGTGGATAACGGCCACTACCTGCAATACGAATACGTTTTCGGCGCCACCGCCGCCGCCGCGCTCTACCGCCGCACCATGATCGGCGATATCTCGCTCGACGGCGAGTTCTTCGACACCGATTTCTTCGTTTACCGCGAAGACGCCGACGTCGCCTGGCGCGCGCAGTTAATGGGTTGGAAGTGCCTCTACGCGCCGTATGCCCGCGGCTATCACGTGCGCAAGGTGCTGCCCGGCAACCGAAGCGCGCTGCCGCCGGAGATCAACATGCACTCAGTGAAGAATCGCTTCCTGATGCGCATCAAGAACATCTCGCCGAACCTCTACTGGCGCAACTGGTTTTCCATCACGGCGCGCGACCTGATGGTGGTGATGTGCTGCCTGATGTGGGAGCACACGTCGCTGAAGGCCTTCTGGCTGCTGGGCCGCAACCTGCCCCGCGTGCTGGCGAAGCGCCGCCGGATCCAGGCCGCCCGCCGCGTGGACGACGGGTACATGGCGAGCTGGTTCCAGTACGCGCCGGTGAGCAAGCAGCCGCCGAAGAAGATGGCGCGTATGCGGGCGCGTTCCGAAACCGCCAAGACGTAAGTGCGCATCGCTCTGGTCGGCACGCGCGGCATTCCCGCCCACTACGGCGGATTCGAAACCTTCGCGGAAGAGCTCTCCACGCGGCTGGTGGAGCGCGGACACGAGGTCACCGTATACTGCCGGCAGGCGTATGCGGAGTCCCTGTACCGCGGCGTGCGCCTGCAATATCTTCCCACCATCCGGCACAAGTATTTCGACACCATCGCGCACACCGCCCTTTCCACCTGGCATCTGCTCGGCCACCGCCCCGATGTGGCGCTCTACTGCAATGGCGCCAACGCCATCT
>Ga0182021_10005933_pt1 | contig 14512 bp, 20 predicted proteins | sample 612E3MmetaG_FD_120493 | JGI IMG/M metagenome (GOLD analysis project Ga0182021, IMG submission 120493) | Permafrost microbial communities from Stordalen Mire, Sweden - 612E3M metaG (Illumina Assembly) | ecosystem: Environmental > Terrestrial > Soil > Wetlands > Permafrost | place: Sweden... | reverse complement strand
CCTAATGCCGGGGCTGTTCCGGGAGCGCCAGGCAACCCCACATTCACTCCGGGGAGCACCCCCCTTCCCAGGACGATTCCAGGGCGCCCCATGCGCATGAATTCCACGGGCGCAGCGGCCTACCCCGGCGGTTCCGGCGGGACCGCAGCGGTCGGCTCGGTGGCAGGCTCCACTACCCCCGGCACAGTGGCCTTAAACGGTTTGGGGGGCCAGGCTTCGACTCCTGGAGTCCATCAAAGCTGGCCGCCGGAAACGCCGATGACGCCTGAGGAAGCGGCGATTATGGGGGCAGCTTACAACCTCAAACACCAGAAAGCCATCGCCGCAGGCGACATGCCTTCGCTGCCGCCTGACCCAAACATACCGACCTATTGATCAAGCGCCGCAGCATTTCTTGAACTTCTTTCCGCTGCCGCAGGGACAGGGATCGTTGCGTCCGATCCGGTCCGATCTCGCTGGAAGCGGGGAGTTGGGTCCGGGCTGAAGCCGGTATTTGGCCCGCGCCAAATAGTGGCGAGCGTACAGGAATTGCATAATCCGGTGGTGCAATTCCAGTCGTGGGTCCAAGGAGGGGTAAGCGGTCCTCAGCGCCCCGATCAATTGCCTGGTGGCCGGCGTCCCGGCCGGTCCCGGGGCCAACTCACGGGAGGCTTGGGAACGGTAGTTGTAGCGGCGAGCGGGCACGACTCGCAGCAAGGCAGTTTTCCTGCCGGCCGCGTCTTTCAAGTGGAGAAACGAAAGGACGATCTCTGTGCAGCCGCACCCCGGTTGGACGCAGTACTGCTCGTCGGCGGCCCATACCCCATTCTCAAAGGTAAAGTTCAGGGAAAGACCCAAGGGAAAGACCTCTATGAAAGGGATCATGTGCCCGTCGTCGGCATTGGGGAGGTCAGTGATATCAATTTCAGCGACCTTGGCCGTTTCGATTGCCTCGATCTTGGCAGTCCAGAACCAGCGGTGGAGCTCCTCCCAAGCCGTGTCGGCCAGCCTCGTGCTGATTACGTCGGCCAAGAGGAATGTCTCAGGGTCGGCCTTCAATTCGGGCGTCATCTCCACCGCCCTCTTCCCCACGTCGAGCCAGAACCAACGCAGCGAAGCTGGAGGCGCAGCGCCGTCTGACAAAAGTGGCAAGCAGTGAGCGCAGACAGAGAGGCAAGGGCACCTTGGGGTAGTGCAAACTCGGAAGACCACCCCGTAGGTGATGTTGGCCTCATTGGCCTTGTCGAAAACTCCGAATTTGAGACCAGGCTTGGGTTCCCCGCGGTCCTTTTGATGAATCCAGGTCAGCTCGAGTTTTGATTCTTCATTCATGCGATTCAGGCGGCGGAAAGAGAGGTTTGACTGCATTCTCCCGCTTCGGAGCGCCGTTCCGCGTGTTTGTCGAGCAACTGATGCAGAACGGCCACTGCTTCCTCGGGGCTGAGCCTTTCCAGGAGACCGGCAGCATCCGGTTTGGCTGAAGCTTTTCGCCGCGTCATGAGCCGAGCCCTTTGTCTTGCAGCCGTCTGATAAATGACGGTTTGCGCGAATGCGCTTCGCGAAGCGCAGCCAGACGCCCGGAAAAGTCAGCTTCTGCGCCCTTGCGGACCGCCAAATCCCGCAAGTCCACCAGGTATTGCACTGCCAAGTCGTAACTCTTGGGCAGTTTGGTCGCGACAAGCTCTTCGACCTGCGTCCACAACTCCGGCCCTCGACCGGTGAGGGCATCCAGATGCTTCTGCCAGGCGATGGCTGCCAGGTGTTGCCGACGCTCTCTCTCTTCGGCTGCTTTCCGCGCCTCTTCGCGCTGGCGCTGTTCCCTGAATGCCTTGGCGGCAGCCAGGAGTTCTCGCACCGTCCGGCGAGGCGCTTCAGGAACTGGACTGCTGCCAACCCGGCTGCAATTGAACCGAGAGCGGAGTTCTGCCCCGAGGACGGCGTCCTCCCCCGCCATCAATCGGACGAGCAGTTCGTCTTTTTCCTTCGCCGGGAACTGCGCAACCCAGAATTCATAATACTGATACTCACTCATTCGCTTGTCGGGAATGTATGGCCGACTTTGTGCCTGCATCAAGCCTCGACGACTGTCCAGACTCTTCATGCCTGGAATCGCCCTCCAGCAACATCTGCGCTTTGACAGCCAGCAGACTGTCGGCGTCGAGCCGCCTTCCTCCGGCCTCGCCGAAGCGCCAAAATGGCATCGGGCATGAGGGGGCCAACTTGGGCAGACGATGCCGAAAAATCAACATTCTTGGAGGATTACCAGGTTTTCGCTGCCCATAGGTCAAAAAACTGGACTAAGGGGCGTCGCCTGCGGGCGCCTGAAGGGCCTCAACTGCCCCCTGTTTATTGGGGATGTTTGGCGCGCCCGCCGCGACTCGAACGCGGGACCCTCTGCTTAGAAGGCAGATGCTCTATCCAACTGAGCTACGGGCGCACCAAGGCTTAGAATAAGGGTTTTCTGCTGAAAGTGAAATTACGATACTGACTTTTCTACACTCGTTCTCTATACTGAGGCGTGAAAATGGAGAACGCTCGGAAAGCCAACGGAAAGGCCAACGGCCTGTGGCAGAAAACCAAGTAAGCCAATCTGGTTCGCAACGCTTCATCCGGGAATTACTTTGCCCGATTTCGCAACAACGGCAAGTTGATTTGGAGGGGCTTGGACACCGATGTTCTAACCATTGCTGCGAATACTGGTCAGACCGAAACACGGTGAGCTTCAAATTATCTCGCTGGGGTTCCGAGCAGAAAAGGTTTGGGGCGGTTCGCCCAGGGGAACGCCGGAAGACGCGCAGAAGGCGGTTGACGCGCTGAACGGGACGATGCTCGCCGGGCGGAAGCTGACGGTGAATGAAGCGCGGCCTCAGGTCGAGCGAGGCGGCTCACGCGGCGGGCACCACTCCGCCGGGCGGCGTGAATTCAGCCGGCGCTATTAAGCGAACCATTTCAGACCAGGGGCGTGCGACGAAGGTCTCACGCCCTTTTTCTTGCCTGATACCTTTGGTGGTTCCGCGTAATCAATACCTTTAAGCTATGGGCCTGCTTTATACAGGAGCAGGGAAGACTGCGCGATGCGGCCTAACTGTCTGCTTTTCGGCCCAGCGCATCCTCTCATCGGCGAAGGCGAATTTCTAACCATAGATTAAAGCTATCGCTCAAATACGAACAAGGTATTAGCCGGTGCTGATCGGGGGCGGCAGAATTTAGACATGGCAAACGTGCGGCGCAAACAGCGAGACGAGATTGAAGACGCCAAGGAGGTGGGCTTATCTGAATGAACATTCTCTTAATTTATCCGCCAACTCCGGAAACCTTTTGGAGCTTCAAACAGGCGCTTGCGTTCGTCTCGAAACGGGCAGCTTTTCCGCCGCTCGAGTTCATTCAGCGTTCCGGCGTGGTCACAGCAATGGTGGGGCTTTTGAACGCCTTGCCGGAGAGGATTCGCCGCCGGGAGGCCGTCGTCGTGTTTCTCTCCGACCAAGGCCCGGAGACATAGTGGATATCGGCTGGAATCTGCGAAGGCAATGCTTATGAACGTCTTTTTGATCCACGTTGGAGACGATGACTTCAGCCGCGTGGTGCCGAAGGAATCAGATCGTGCTCCCCAGGACGCTGGGCGCGTCAAGGTTATGGCGTTTCCTCCGCTTGGGATCCAAACGCTCGCACCGATACTGCGCCAGCATGGGCACGGGGTGCGGATGTTCGATACCTGCCATCCCGAAATGAAGGCCCAGCACCTTGCTCACGCGGTGGAACAGAAGCGGCCCGATGTCATTGGCATCTCCTTCCTCTCGACCACCACCTACCCAGCAGCGAAGAGTGTGGCCGGACGGTTGAAGTCAGTAGCGCCCGGCATTCCAATTATCGTCGGCGGCCCTTTTGCCACGATGAACGCGGATCGTATCCTGGGCGATTGCCCGCAGATGGACTGCGTGGGCGTGGGCGAGGGTGAAGAACTGCTGCCGGATTACTTGTCCAACCTCCATAACCCCGGTTCGGTGGCCGGCCTGGTCTGGCGGAATGGTGAGGAAATCGTTCGAAACGCAGCTCGTCCGCCTCTCAGGGACCTGGACCGATTTCCATACCCAGACCGCACCAGCCTGCCCATTGACTATATCGAGTCCTTGCCCCTGGATGCCCCCGCGGTTCTCTCGCTGGACAAATTCTGCACCATGCAGACCTCGAGAGGCTGCCCCTACTCCTGCATCTACTGCGACATCCCATCCCTCTCGGAGGGCAAGTGGCGCTGCCGCTCTGCGGAACACGTCCTGGGAGAAATGCAGGAGCTAAACGATCTGGGTTATCGTTCGATTTACCTGACCGATGACCACTTTCTGATCAGGCGGGCGCGCATTAGCGCGATTTGCCAGGGCATTATTGAGCGCAAACTGGAGTTTCGCTGGGGCTGTGAAGGGCGGGTGGATTCGGCCGCCGTGGATCAACTGGGGCTCATGAGCAAGGCCAACTGCAATTTCCTGGCCTTTGGCGTGGAGGCAGGCACACAAAAGGTGCTGGATCGCCTTAAGAAAAAGCAGACCCTCGAGCAAGTCGAGCAGGCGGTCCGCCAAGCCAAGCGGCATGGGATCGGACGGGTCCACGGTTTTTTCGTTGTCGGTTCGCCGGACGAGACGGCGGCAGATATCCTGGCCAGTTTCCGCTTTGCTGCACGACTCGAGCTGGACACTTTTGGGTTCAATCGCCTCTGCGCCTACCGTGGAACCCCGCTCTGGCAGGAATACGTGGACCGTGGGATCATAGACGACGAGCGGGATTGGCAAAAATGGTTCAAATGCACCGACATTGACCCGACAGCTCTTTCGGGACCGGAGGTCAACCGCCTGCGAATGAAGGGTTATGCCTTGTTATTTGCCTGCCGCCTGTTCAAACGTCCGCTGGGAACCTATAAACTCTTGCGCACTTTTGGCCGGCACATGAAGGCGACTGACATCTTGAAGTTGCTCGCCAGTCCGTTTCGTCGAAGGAAATTGACCCACCAGCCCGAGTTGCCAGCCAGGATGGCGGACGCGCGGCTCCAAGAGCCGCGGGTGCCCCAGTCGGCTTCGCTCAGCGCAGGCGCCAAGTGATCCGACCTTTGCTCAAATCGTAAGGCGACATCTCCATCTTCACCCGGTCGCCGATGCTCAGGCGCACCCAGCGCTTGCGCATCTTACCGCAAATCGTCGCCAGCACCACGTGCTTGTTTTCCAGTTCCACGCGAAACATCGTTCCAGCCAGCACCGCGGCGATAACGCCATTCGAGTTCAATGGGTCCTTCTTTCATGCTTGGTCAGGTTGCGCACTCAATTGCTGCTTAAGGTCGAGCAAAGTCCCGTTGGGCGGTTCCTGCGTTCGCCTGCAACAGGTCCGTTGGCATAATTGAATGCCGCAGGCCAGGAGACGGGGCGGTTTGTGCCGCACCGCCCCTGCCGAAGAACCCCGTGGAGCGCGCTCCTGCGCCCACAACTCCGAGATTTCTCGGAGAGCTTTCCCGCTGGCCGACGAGGGCCCCGGTTAATAGCGTGATCGCCCGCCGCTGCGGGAACCGCCGCCGCCGCGAGAACCTTCCTCACGCGGCCGCGCTTCATTCACCGTCAGTGGCCGGCCTTTCCAGTCTTTGCCGTTCAAAGCTTGAATCGCCGCGGCGGCTGCTTCAGGCGTGTTCATGGTGGCGAAGGCGAAGCCGCGGGGGCGGCCGGTGACTTTGTCCATGACCACGGCGATCTCATTGACTGGACCGTGTTGAGCCAGCATGGTTCGCAGGTCCTCTTCAGTGACGTCCAGGGGGAGGTTGCCGATGTACAGTTTAGTATTCATTATGATTTTCTACGTTAGTCCACTGCTTTTCCCAGGGTGTTCCCGACGATCGGGTCTCAAATCAGCAATGAACAGAGTCCAATTGAAGATTTTCCTGCCTTGAAATCGGCAAGTCGGCTAAATGCCCACGTACGTTAAACCAACCGGGCGGGAACGCAACAGATTTTAATTGAAATATTCCCCAAGAGCTTGGCCAGCCAACCCTCGCGCTCATAGCTTTAGACTATTACTCGGATACGAACAAAGCATTGGCCCTCCTTCACTCGGCAGGGCATGCTTGAACTCGACGAAAACAGGACTGCGAGCAGGTCTTGAGCGATGTGCATGCATTGAAGCTAATTTGCGAGAGAACGGTAGGCCTTTTCAAACAGGCTTGGCTGTTGCCCGATTCTGTCGCGGCTGCCCTCAAGCAAAGGCGGCGGCGGTTCGCCTTGAACGTACTCGAAGCCGAACGCCTCGACCGGATACGCAACCCCTCGAAGTATCTCGGCAAATGAAACGCAAAGCATAATCTCTGATGAGCAAAAAAGTCCTCTTAACCAGCGTCTGCCGTCCCTTGGGGCCGAAACACGGCGATGCGCCCTCGGTCGGCTACGAACTCCTTTACGGGCAGGTGACGCGTGCCCAGGGCCTCTTCAGCCCGCGCACGGTCAACATCCATTATTCCCTGGAGTACATCGCCGAGAACCTCGACGTGCCCACGGTGGTTTTGCAGTATCCCTCGAAGCGTGAACTGATCCGCGAACTCAAGAAAGGCTACGACTACGTCGGCGTCTCCTTCCTGCTGGCGGTCATGCACAAGATGAAGGAGACCGTCGCGTTGATCCGCCAATATGCGCCCAACAGCAAAATTGTCCTCGGCGGCTACGGCACGGTGCTCAAAGACGAGGCGCTTAAGCCCTACTGCGACTACATCTGCCGCGAGGAAGGGGTGGGTTTCTTCCGCCGCCTGTTGCGCGAGCCCGAAATCCCTATGCCCTACAAACACCCCCTGCTGGTGAGCTGGCTCAAAGTGTTTGGCTGGAAAGTGTCGGGCACGGGCAAAATCCTGGCCGGGCTGGGTTGCCCCAATGGCTGCGATTTTTGTTGCACCTCGCACTTCTTCTCGCGCAAACACATCCGGCTGCTGCCCGAGGGCAAGGACATCTACGCCGTTGCCGAGCGTTACCTCGACCTCGACCCGGAGCTGGTCCTGCTGATCATTGACGAGGACTTCCTGCTCAACAAGAAGCGGGCGATGGAGTTCCGCGACTGTGTGATGAAAGGCGGTAAGACGCTCTCCATTTTCGCGTTTTCCAGCATCAAAGCCATCAGCCAATACACGGTTCAGGAAATTCTCGAGATGGGGATTGACGGCTTCTGGATCGGATACGAGGGGACGCGCTCCGGTTACGCCAAGCAGCAGGGCCGGCCGGTCGAGGAAATCTTCACCGAATTCCGCGAGCACGGCATCACCATTCTCACCTCGATGATCGTCGGGTTTGATTACCAGACCCCGAAGGTCGTGGCCCAGGAGCTGGACGGGTTGATGAAGCTCAAGCCGGCTCTGGCGCAGTTCCTGATCTATGGGCCGGTCCCGGGCACGCCTTTTAACGAACGGGTGATGAAAGAGAACTTGCTCCAAGACGTGTACGTCAAAGACCCGGCGCTCATGTACCGGCGGGGGGACGGATTCGCCACGATAATGAAACACCCGACGCTGGCACCCGAGGCCATCGAAGAACTGCAACGCTGGTGTTTCAGAGAGGATTTTCAGCGGCTGGGCCCGAGCATTTTCCGCACGCTGGAGGCACGGCTGCTTGGCTGCCGGAAGCTCATGCAATCCACCAACCCGCAGTTGCGCCAGAAGGCCGAGTATTACGCCAAAGAGCTGAGGGCGGCCTACCCGGCGTTTCTCGCCGGCAAGCTGCTTGGCCCCAACTCAGCCGTTCGGCGTCGGATTGGCCACTTGGAACGGCGCGTCCACGCAGAGCTGGGAGCTCCAACGCTCCGCGAACGGCTCAAATCCGTGCTGGCCGTTGGGGCTGCGCTGTGGACCGGCCTGACGCTGAAGCTGGACCTGTTTCAGCATCCCAAGCTGCTGCGAACGACCTACCGGATGCCGAGCAAACGTTGGGCCGGGTTTGAGCTCTGGGAGGAACTCCGCCGCAAATCCTCGATCCCTGAGCTTTCCGTCCAGGTCGAGTTGCAGCACTCCAAAGAACAGGTATGGGTGCGGCTGGAGGGCGCGCTTTCAGCCGCGCAGGCCGAAGGGCTTGGCCAGCGCATCCGCGATTCCCTGGCGCGGAGCCAGAGCCGCCTGGTGCTGGACCTCAAGAAGGTCCACTGGGACAAGGTGGACAACCTGGGTCCGCTGCGCGAAAAGCTCGCCGGCTATCGCTCCCGCATCCGCCTGATCCTGCCCAAGCTGGCGGCGGCCCATCCCGAGGTGATACTGCTGGCCGGCATGTTCCAGCACTACAAGGGCTGAGGAGCTCGAAGTGCCTTCGTTGAGTTTTCAAGGGGCGCATCTTGCACGTACCACCGAAGCTGACTGGGCGGGAGTGCGCCCGTTTTCAAGCGCCTGCGGTCAAAGATCTTCCCCTTTTCGGGCGGGGTGTTAGCATACAGCCATGCCGTCATTCGATATCGTCAGCCAGACCTTTGGTCACAATCCTTTTAATGCCTTGTCCGGGAACCCGCCGCCTTCGTGGCGATGCGAATCTGCATGTGAGACTTTATGTTGGGGTTTGGAACGTGGCAGACCCGGACCATTGTCACAGGCCACAATGGCCCTGATGGGAAAGAGCGTCTGAAGAATGCCGCCCGATTATGACCGAAATTAGACTGAAAAAAGGGGAACCGGTGGAGAGAGCCATCCGCCGGCTCAAGAAGAAGCTGGACCGCGAGCAAACCTTGCAGCAGTTCCGGCTGCGCCGGCGCTTTGAGAAGCCCAGCGCCAAGAAGCGCCGCAAAGAGAAAGCGGCTCGGTTCGCCGCGATGTTGAAGGCGAGGTACGCCGATGACTGACGGCTGGGGTCCCGCTTTCAATGCGGGAGAACGCGGGCTGCGGTCGCCGGCCCCGAAAGGGCCCAAAGGCAAGAAGGCCGGGCATAAAGCCAGGGGCGGCAGAATGCGAAGAACCGAACCCTTGCTCGAGCAACCGATTGCAGAATCGGCCGGCGCTGTGCCGTGCCAGATCTGCGGCCACCCGGTTGATCCTAAACGCCTGCACTTCCACATGGTAAGGTTTCACGGCGCCGCCCTCCGCCCCGAACACCCTTAGATCAGATCGCCCCGGCCATCCCCTTGCCCGCGATCCAGCCGGTGGTCCAGGCGGCCTGGAAATTGAACCCGCCGGTCAGGCCGTCAACGTCGAGCAGTTCGCCGCCGAAATAGAGTCCCGGACAAAGCCGGCTCTCCATGGTCTTGAAATTCACTTCGCTCAAGCGCACCCCGCCGCAGGTGACAAACTCCTCCTGGTTGAGACTTCTTCCCACCGCTTGCAAATCCGTGCCGATGAGCTGTTCGATGAGATGATGCCGGGCGGACCGCGACAGTCCTGACCAGCGAGTCTCGCGGGGAACGCCGGCCGCCAGCACCAGCCGTTCCCAGAGCCGCGCGGGCAACGGCGGCAGGGGCGTGTTGACGACGAGCCGCGCGGGTTGCGCGGCGCGGCGGGATTTCAGTTGGGCCGCGATCGCCTCACGCTCGAGGTGCGGCAACCAGTTCACTCGCAGCGGGAATTGGTAACCTACCCCGTGAAGCGCCCGCGCCCCCCAGGCGGAAAGTCGGAGAATTACCGGTCCGCTCAAGCCCGCATGCGTGATGAGCAAGCCGCCGCGCTCGCGCAGACCGAAGTCAGGGAGGGAAACTTCTGCCGACTTGACGGAAATCCCCACTAACTCGCGCAACCACGGAGCGGCAATATGGAAAGTGAAGAGCGAAGGGACGGGTGGCTCGATCGTGTGACCGAGCGAGACTGCCAATTGGCCTGCCGCAGCGGCACGGCAGCCGCCGGTGGCTAGCATCAACCGCTCACATCCGAGCGCTTCGCCGTCAGTCAGCGCCAACACAAAACCGTCCTCACCTCGCCGGGCAACTCCCTCCAGACCACGATTGGCGAGCAGTTCCACGCCCGCCGCTTGAGCCGTACGCACCAAGCACTTGATGATTGTCTGCGACGAGTCGCTCACGGGGAACACGCGTCCATCCGCCTCGGTTTTGAGCTTCACGCCCCGAGCTTCAAACCAAGCGATGGTGTCCCGGGGCTGAAAGACTGTGAAGGGTCCCAGCAACGCGGCTCCGCCGCGGGGATAGTGGCTGCTCAATTCCCGGCCATCGAAACAGGCATGGGTGACATTGCAGCGCCCACCGCCGGAGATCCGCACTTTTGAGAGGAATTGCGAGCTTTTATCGAGCACCGTGATTTTGGCTCCCGGGGAAGCTTCCGCGCAGACGATCGCGGCGAAGAAGCCGGCGGCACCACCGCCTGCGACCACGGCATGCTGCTGGTTCATTCAGACACCGCTTGAACCCTGTAGCCACCAGACTTCTCGTCCTCCTCCAGCCTCAGCAAACCGCGCTTCTGCGCTTCCAGAAGCAGGTCGTTGAAGGAGCGGAATCCGTAAGCGCGCTCGTTGAAACCAGGGTTGCGGCGCTTGATCGCCTGCTTGATCATCGAACCCCAGATCGGCTCGTCCGCCTCGCGCTCCTGGGTGATGGCTTCCAGCGTTTCCACCACCAGGTCAAAGGCCTTTTCCAGCGAAGGCCCGGTGTTCTCGCCTTCCGGAGGCTTCGTCGCGGTGGCGCTCGTCGTGGTGCGTCGCTGCGCCCGGGATGGCTCCGCGCGGACCAGGTCGTCGTAATAAATGAACTCGTCGCAATTCCCGATAAACAAGTCGGAGGTGGAATTCTTCACCCCTACGCCGACGACCTTCTTGGCATTCTCGCGCAGCTTGCTCACCAGCGGCGAGAAGTCCGAGTCGCCGCTGATAATGACAAAGGTATCCACGTGGCCTTTGGTGTAGCACAGGTCCAGCGCATCCACCACCATCCGGATGTCGGCCGAGTTCTTGCCGGACTGCCGCAGGTGGGGAATCTCGATCAGTTCGAAAGCGGCCTCGTGCAGGTCGCGCTTGAACGACTTGTAACGGTCGAAGTCGCAGTAGGCTTTCTTGACGACGATGTGCCCTTTGAGCAGCAGCCGTTCGAGCACCTTCTGAATGCTGAAGGTCGGGTAATGGGCATCGAGGGCGCCGAGAGCGATGTTCTCCAAGTCGAGGTACACCGCCATGGTCGCGTTGGGGTCTTGTGCGTTCATGATCTTTCTAATCCAGGCCGGCTACAGGTTCTCTCAACGCGCGGGTCGAAGCGAGAGAAAAACCAAAAGTTATTCGTCAAAGCCGAGCTCTGGCCGCCGCCTCAATCCCGAAGGGATTGCGTCACTCAGCCCAGCGTTGGACCGCCTGGGGGAGCAAAGGGGCGGTGGTCCTATGCTGGGGAAACGTCGGTGAATGACCCCCAACCCTGAAAGCCGTTGCATCGGCGCGCCGCACACCCCTGTCATGATTGCCGAAGGCCGAAGTGACGCGATTCTATGAGCGCTGGCAGGAATTGGTGGCTCGGTGATCTGATGCCGGAACCGGGTATTGCCAAGTGCAGCAGCCGGTATTACCTTTTGGGGCATGACGACTGTTTCACTGAAACTGCCGGAACTCCTGCTGCGAGAAATCGAGCAGGAGGCGGCGACACGCGGCGTGGCCAAGTCCGCCATCATCCGCGACTGCATCGAGCGCACCTTGGAGAAAACGAAGAAGCCCAAGCGCCGAGTATCCTGCCTGGAGCTCATGGGCGATTGGGTGGGTTCATTCAACGGCCCGCGCGACCTTTCCGCCAACCGCCGTTATTTGACGGAAGCCATCTCCGCCAATGCCCGCCGCCGCCGCCCAAAGAACGGTCGTTGACACCGGCCCGCTGGTGGCGGTGCTGAACGTGAACGACGCGCATCATACGTGGGCGCGGGAGGTGTTCGGGAAGCTCTCTCCCCCGGTTTTCACCTGTGAAGCGGTTTTGTCGGAGGCCCAGTTCCTCTTGCAGGAGCGGGGTGGCGACCCGTTGGCGGTGCTGGTGTGGGTACAGCAGGGCGTGATTAGTCTGGCGTTCGACGCGGCAAATGAGATCGAGCGCCTGCTGGCGCTGCAACGATCGTATCGCAACCTGCCGATGGACTTCGCGGACGCCTGCCTGGTGCGCATGACCGAAATCCATGAGCATTCGAGTGTGCTCACGACCGATTCACACTTTCGCATCTACCGAAGAAACGGACGGCAGATCATTCCGCTCCGCGCGCCGCCGGGCCTCTGACAGCCCTGAGGAACGCACTTTCCCCTTCCCTCGGCATTCGACCCCTTGCAGTTTCGGCCCGCTGGGCTAGGATGAGGGCATCCGGTTTATGCCGGACCATCCACACACCCATCTGTGCCCGGCGCAACAGCGGGCGTTTGACTCCCTGACTGCGGGCCTCCAGATCGGCTCCATTCTGCGCCTCTCGGGCGGTGTTGGGCGCGGCAAGATAACCATTCTGAAGGAACTGCACAAACAGGCGGGGGGAGCCTTCCTCAACATGAAAGACTTCGTCGAGGCCTCAGCCCAGACCCATCCGCTCGCCCTCGAAGAAACCCTCTACCGCCTGCTCTTCGACGCGCTCAGCTCGCACCCGGGTGTCATCATGGATGACTGAGATCAACATCGTGCTGCCGCTGGAGAACGATGAACTGGCCAGCAGGTTCCGCCTGCGGTCCAAGCGCGGCGTCTTGCTCTAAGGGCCCCCGGGCTCGGGAAAGACGACCGTGGGCCGGGTCCTGGCAGGAACGATGGCGTCGCGCTACGCCCCACCCCAAAAGCCTTAATGCGCGTCACAAGTTGTTGTTTGGCAAGCAGTTCCACAGCAAGCTCTGAGTTAGCGGCGGTGCTCGAGGTGGTCTGGGAAGCCTGCAGCCCGATCTACTCAACCTCACTCGCCGGGGAGGCTTGAGTAACGGGGTGTTACATTAACGTTATCGCAAGGACAGACCTTGCGGTCAGCGGGAAAACATCCGTTGGCCGGCTGGTTTGCTGGTCAGAATCTATGGGCTGGCTGGAGGCCTTGGCGCGGGGTGCTCGCGTGGGGGTGGGGTCTCCGGCTGACGGGCTGGAATTAAGGTGCGGGGGACTGTGGCACTGGTTTGTCTTTTGGGGCGCCTCGCCGACCACCGACCTGCGGCCTGACGGGAATGAACTGTTCCGGGCTGCCGGTCCGCTGGCGATTAGACCCGCCGCAGCCTCTGTTCCGCGGTCGGGACCGCGAGGAGGGATTCCGGGGCAATTGGCGTTGCAACTGGGGCTGGGTGCTTGCAGTCCGACAGCAAGAAAAGGACACGACGACAGACTGGCACTTGAGACGGCCAACACCAGCAGGACACAGCCCAGGCACCTTCACAGCCGCCTCAGCGAATCATACGCCGGCGGCACGCTCGCGGGCGGCTTGATTTGGCGGCCGCATCGACCCCACAAACTGGACAAAGACCTAGATTTCGTAGTCATCAACTCCTGGAACGAAGGGCTGACTTGCTGAAACCGTCGGTACCGATGCCGGAGCCAAGCGCAATAGCTTGGTTCCCTCCTTAACTCTTCTGTCCAACTGCAGGCCGATCTCTTGACCCTCAGCGACCTCTTTCTCCTGACATTTCTGGCGGTTGATTTCTATGGAGATTACAGTGGCGCCCGCTGCTGCTGTTGTGCTCTTGGCAACTAGTCGCTCACCCACCCGAATTTGCCCTGTACAACTGCGGAACCCCACGATGTTGTTGCTGAATGTGTGGACCACTTGTCCAACGCAAGACACTTGGCGGACCTGGAGTAGCCGGGCAAGCACAGTCCTTTCGACCAATTCCCCCAAGGCGCTGCAGAGTATCTGGACAAAAGTCGTGTACGAAAACAGTTCCTGGACCGAGATAACCTGGTCTTGGGACACGCTGCCATGCGAGGCTCGATTGCGAAGCTCCACAATATCGTGGAGCACGGTTTCAGGGGTTTCAGTGACGTCGCGAGTCAGCATGAACGCCTGCACTTGCGGTTGCTTCTTCACAAAGGCAAAGCAATTCGCCAAACCGAGGTGGCCGAACAGTTTCACCAAGACATCCGCACGGTAGTTGTGCGGGTCAACCAGGAAAGCGTCTGCCGGCAGCTTGTAGGTAGGTTGTTTTCGCAAGCCGTCCACAAGGCCGGAAGCGAGAGACATCTCAGTCAAGTGTCCATATGGGCCACCTTCACTCCACTTCTGAAGAATCTGCCCTATGCCAGTCCGATGCTGTGTGCGGAGCGTTTGGGGAAGGTCACCGTAGCAGGGAAACATCTCCGGCAGTTGGCGTAGATAGTCCTCGACGAGGTCTACCACGAACTGCTCATAAAGGGCGTACAACCTCGTTACAGCCGCACAGTGATCAAATACCCTCCAGTTGATTCGGTCTGGGGCTCCGGACAGCACCTGTGCAAAATTCGTGTCGCTTGAGTTCGCTCCATGACCAGCGGCGTGGAGTTCACGGAGGCGAGCGTTGACACCAATGACCCCTTTCGGCTGTATGGCAGAATCTGTGGGTCAAAATGGCACTCCTGGAGGAACTGACAGCCAGGGGCATGAGAGGCTTCTGTGCCAAAACGCCGCGCCAGGGGGGCCGGAGAATGAGTTTTTCGCTTT